>MDSZ01086692.1_pt1 | contig 14882 bp, 7 predicted proteins | sample 811201 | NCBI WGS metagenome assembly MDSZ01 (sample SAMN05326647, study PRJNA326480) | marine metagenome | isolation source: seawater | place: Indian Ocean: North | collected 2010
AGTGGTGATGTTCTTCGGGTGTTCGACTCAGACTCTATTAGACAATCTGTTAGGACTATCGTGCTTACAAACAAATTCGAAAAACCATTTAACACTAACTTCGGTGTAGGTGTAAGAAATTTTCTTTTTGATCCATTTGAATCTAACTTGCCTGGTGTGGGTATGTTTCAACTAGAGGAAGAGATAAAAGAACAACTCGATTTATTTGAACCACGAATTATTGTTGATGAGGTTTCAGTTCTAGATACTAGAGATGAAAATACACTAAACGTTAGAATTTTATATCGTCTAAAATCAGTAACTTCATCAGCAGTAGAAACTGTTGATATTAAAATAGTCACAGAGAGGGTAGGGTAATGGTTGAGATATACGAAGGGGATCGCCCTTTCATTAAACTAGGAGATCTTGAGTTTGGTCAATTGAGAACCGACCTTGGAAATTATTTACAAGGTTCTGGAATATTCAATGATTATGACTTCGAGGGATCTGCGATGTCCGCACTGCTGGACTTGTTAGCATATAACTCTACACTCTATGGTTATTACGCAAACATGATTGCGAATGAGGGGTTCCTCGATACAGCACAAAGAGCAGAATCCGTTTTTTCCCATGCAAAACCTTTGTCATATCTTCCTGCATCGACAAAAGGTGCAAGGGCGCAAGTTATTGTGCGAGGAACAACAAATCTCAAACCAGGCGATCTCTTCATTGGTGGTGGACTAAAGTGGACCCCAGTTAGATCATACGGCGTATCGGGTGATACAGAGATTGAGTTATATCAAGGTCAACAGATAAATGATAGATTCTATCAGTACGATTCATCTATAAATCATCAAAAATTTGAAATTCCGTCACAGAATGTTGATACAAATACTTTAAGAGTTTATGTTGATAATGGTAACGGACAAGAGAGTGAATATACGAATATTACGGACTTACCAGGCAGTATCGCTGGTGTCACCGCTGAATCTAAAATTTATTACTTAACAACAAGCACACGAGGCAAGTACGCAGTTTACTTCGGTGATAACTTTGTAGGTAAAAAACCTAACAATCAAGCATTGGTTCGATTCGAATACTTTGAAACCGCTGGTCCAAATGGTAATAACATCGCTCAGTTTGTGAGCAATACATCTGGTGTATCAGTAATCACAACCACTGTAGCAGGTGTGGGTGGATCAGAAGTAGAAGATATTGAAAGTGTGCGTACGAACGCCCCACTGTTCTTTCAAACACAGGGTAGATATGTGACAGCATCCGATCACTTAGCAGGAATCAGTCAATCTGGAATTCGTGCTAATGTGTGGGGTGGTGAGGAAAATCAACCTCCTAATTATGGACGAGTTTATGTGAGTGCTGTTGGTGTAGATGGTGGTCCATTAACCTCTGGACAAAAAAGTAACGTGTTGAGTCTTATGAAAGATAAGGGAGTGGTAACAATACTTCCTACTTTCGTTGAACCAATTCCTGTAGACTTAGTTATAGAGGGTAACGTTTTCTGGGATGCAACTCGTTCTGGTACAAGTCTAGATGTTGTTACGTCAAATATTGTAGATTACATAAACGATTACCAGAGAGGAGCATTTGATGTTGCATTCAACTATCCAATATTCTCTGTAGGTTTAACAAGTTTAGATGATGGGATCATTGGAGACACACTAGAGGTTTATATGGAGAGAACAGTTGAAGAAGGCACTATATCTGATACCATCCCTCTCCGTAACCAGTTACAGAGAACAAATCTACCAGGCGTTGTTAGATCGACTAACTTCCTAGCGAATATAAACGGGTCATTCCCTCTAGTTTACGTCTTCGATGATGGTAGAGGAATTATAAAAATGTTCTCCGCTCAGGATGCAACTTTTATAAAAAATGTAGGATCAGTAAATTATGAAACTGGTTTGATTCAACTTAACGATATTCAAAATACTGATGAGTTCAAGATTAGAGCAAGACCTAGATCAAATACTGTTTTAGCACAGGGAGCGGTTTTGTTCTCAACTAAAGTCGGTGACTTGGAAGTTCTTTCGTCATGACATTTTTTCTTGAAGGAGGCGCATCTGGAGACGGAGATACCGCTCGATCACCTAGTGAGTTCTTAGACTCATGGGCGAAGGCTGTAGATGCTCAGATTGCGTTTTCTGAAGAATTACAAGAGACAAAACCATCAAGTGATTTTAATTTTTATGCTATCGATAGATTACCTAGTCACGTTACAGAATTATACGATAAGTTTACTCAGTTTGTAGCACTCTTCTATAAATGGTTAGAACTACAACAGGGCATCGGTGGAGTAGCATTACTGAAAGACATCGATGAGTGTCCGAATGAGATGCTTAAGATATTTAAAAACATCTACGCTACAGGACTTCCCAATAAAACATTTAAACAAGATGAGCAGGGCGAATCCGTAAACGTCGTAAACTTTGACGACCCTGCAAACTCCTCGGTTAATGTTCGTAACTTTTTGAGATATGTAAAAAACTTTTACCAATTAAAAAGCACAGAAGAGGCATATGACTTTTTCTTCAAGACTTTTTATGCAACCGATGTAAAGATTGATTATCCTAAAAAATTATTACATGTATGCTCGGAGGGATCGTTTCTGGGAGCGTCCGCAGGATACACTGGTCCAGCAGGAGCAACTTATGAAGCATGTTCAGAGTTTAATGCTGCTGGTAAACCTGCTGCACCAGGCTCGGTATGCGGTGTCTACTATGGAAATGAACAGGGATTGATCAGTGGATTTTCTAGAATCCATGACAACAAGTATTACCAAAACTATTCTTATCTAATCGATACAGATATTAATTGGGACTCGTATAAGGATTATGTAAAAGAAGTATTACATCCTGCTGGTATGTTTATCGCGGGTAATTACGTTCTTACAGACATCTTTGATCAACCAGGCACAACTGGTACAACAGTCCCGATTGAGATTCCCGTCATCGGTAACTACACACCATATCGTTTTTCAACGTCTACAAACTTGAGAGATAATGCAAGCGGAGCGGACTTGTACCCATGTGGTTATAATCCGTATGTCGCAGCGTCAGGTATTTCATATACGAGTCAGCACTTTCAAGATACGGGTGGACTGTGGTATAAAGATGAGGCTGGTACAACCGCACATCAAGTAGGTGGGTTTGGTGCATTGAATAAGGGATTCTCTATGGGATTCCCGTTAGGCATATGCGGTGCAGATCACCCTTGGGCTGGTATCGGTGGAACAGGATTCACTGGGGGTGAAGAGGCAGCACAAATTGGTATCAATGGGTTCAGAATATTCCATCATCCGAATTCGTGGTCAGTCACGGTGCAGTCAGCAACAGAAATGAAAAACATATCTCTAGGCGCTTTCTTGTTTCTGTCTGCTATAAATACTAACGTAGGTTCACCGAACAATGCGACAGAATCGACTGCGGGTTGTGGGTCAATAGGAGGATAAAATGGCTTCGAAAGCAAACGCTGGTATAGTTCAGTTAATAAACAAAACTTTTGCGAAGACTTTCGTAGATGAGTCTAAGGTTAATCCTATCACTTTTGTGGTTGGTAGGTTTTCTGCTGAGGGAGATGAGTCAGTAAACTCTGATGAGGCAAAACAAACACTAGGTGGTGCTGTAGTAGGAAAAACTATAGACGGTGAAGATAGTTTTGCTTTAGTCGCTGAGAGAAATGACTGGAGAAGTGGTAAAGTATTTAACGCTTATGATCCAAATAGAGAAAACTCAAATCACTACGCTCTCGTTACATCCCCTGATAATACTTTATCAGTCTATCTTTGTATTGAAAATGGTGATGCTTATCAAAAAGGATCAATCAGTACGGTTAGACCTGATGGTAACTTTGGAACAATCATATCATCAGATGATGGATATAGATGGCTTCGGTTATACAATATTACTGGTAAGTTTTTTAAGTTTTTGACATCATCACACATACCTGTTCCTTCAAAAGATGATATTGACAATGCACCATCGACAAGTTCTCTCAAGTTGAGCAACTCTACTTTATCTTACTGGAATGATTTAAAAGGTAGAATTATTCGGTTTGATATAGATCCAGCGATCAAAGAACTTAGATGGGACGAAAAACCATCATTTAACTTTAAACAAATTACAGGAGATGAAGCAAATGTTAACTTTGCTTTTGATTTCGACAGCGACAATGCTGTGACCACTCGTAGAGGCTATTCATTACGAGACATTATAATTTTAGATGGTGGTTCGGGTTATACCACATCAGTAAACAATCTCAAGTTAAGCAGTGATCCTGATAAAAATGGAACTTATAATCTTGACGTTGACCAAATAGTGGGGTCTAAATTTATCACTGGTTTAGGTAAGTTTGGTCCTCTTATCAAACCAATTATTACTTTAGGTAATTTAGATTTTCCAAGTATCTTAAATTCTGACAAAGGTATGTTCGTCGCACATATTGATTCCTCCGAAATACAAAAGGTGTCAAATGTAACTAATTTTGATTCTGTATCTCTTGTTCAAAACTTAAAGCACTCAAGTGGAGAAAACATTGAAACGGTTTTGGGTAAAAACACCGCCTTCAGAATGTCAGATCAAGTTACGTTATCGACGACTACGGGTTTAGCGGTGGGTGATACCCTGAATGCTTCAAACCTATCGGGTGGGACGAGAAGCACAGGAAATAAAATAGCAGCCATTGATTTCTCAGAGAAAAGAGTTGAGTTAACTAGGGGTGATCATAAAATTAATAATCTGGATAGACTTTATAAAATTAATTATACTACTGATTCGGGAACTCAGAAAAAACTTAATACAAGTGTCAAAGCAGCAAGATCAGATCTTTCAGTATTCTCTAGTTCAGAAGTTCCAATTTTGGGATTCGCTGTTGCAAAAAAAGACACGATCAGTACGGAAATTGGTGCAGATGCAAGTATTGTTCAAGCGAATGCTACATCGAATCTTGATGAGGGAGAGGGTAGATTTGGAGCGGACACGATACCTCTCTACACAAATAAATTAGGAGCGTCAGATGCTATAACACAATCTCAAGGAATTGTGTTTAGAGCGATCATCGGTGGTGACGGTGTGACACAAATCTGATATACATATAAGAGTAAGGAAGCAACCATGGCAGTATTTTTTGAATTTCAAGATTCAGGTCTTGATGATTACAATAAAACAAAAAACTTTTTGCAGATGGGATTCCGTCCAGGCTTTGCTATTCAAGCAAGAGAACTGACCCAAATGCAAACATTACTTCAGGCTCAGTTCTATGCACTAGCAAGAAAAGTCGTTGGAGACAGTGGTATTTTAGATGCACCATTAAGTGTTCGTAGACTTACGGGTTCAGCGGGTTCTCCCAGCACTTTTGATGTTACCTTGAATCCAGGCTATGTTTTGATTCGACCCCAAGACAAAGAGTTGGGTTATGCTGTTTATGTGGACTCACAAAAATCATTTACAGTTTCAACTTCAGAGGGTCAGCCTTTTGTTTATCTTCAGTATAAAGAAACACAGGTGAATCCAGATGGTGGAGAGTTTGAAGCACAAGATGGTTTTGCGAATGTTGAGGTTGATCCCACACTATTGGATAACGCTCAAGGATACTACAACTCGTCAGCACCAGGCGCATCTCGCTATAAAATGGAGGTGTTGAATATGGGTGCTTACACAGCATCAGAGGGATCTATTCCCACAGGTATCGTAAACATAATTTATTTTGCTAATCATGTGCCTTACTTTATGAATGGCACACCAGTATCACTAGGATAACGGAGAAATAGATGTCAGGTTACTTCGGAGGTTGCACAGGTTACACTTACGCTTACGGTATCGCAGGATACACTGCACCGTGGGCGCTGCCTGGTGGTACGGGGAGCATTTTCCCAAGTGAGTATGGTAAACACGAATTTGATTTTACAAATAGTGGCGCTCAAGGTTACACGCTATCAACTGCTTTCCGAAACTATAAGATTCCAGACGTATCACTAAACGATACCTTTGAAACTTGGAGAGTTCGAACAAATACTGACATCATCGGTAAATTAAATAGGCTGAAAGTTTACGGTGCGACTGCTGGTGACGGCATGATGCACGCCAGTTCCACTGGTGGTACGCTTGCATTTGCGTTTAGCGGTAATGTTTTAAGAACACATACTACGTTCTGTAATAATGTTAGTGTTGGCAAGTCTCTTCGAGTGAACGGTAAACTGATCGGTGGAGCAGACCTCGGAGAAGACGGTAACAGCACACAAGGATTTACAATAGGTTATAACTTTGACCAAAATATCTTGGTGTTGAATAATCAAGATGATCACGTTGGTTGTGATTTCGCTGGATTTATTGTAGGTGGTGGAGTAACAGGACCAAACCCAGACTCAGTGTTCAATAGTCCAAACGGTGGTCCAGGCGCAGATCACTTTGTGTTTGATCGACCCTACATGTTACACAAAGATAACATGTGGAGAACGAAAGAGGGTCTATGGTTAGAGGGTAAACTTAATCATAGTTCAATTTACTCAGGACGTACGCTTGCTGGTTCCACTGGTGAAGACTATCCATTTGCACCATACGGTTACACTGGTTGTGGTTTAACATATAGCACTAGTGCAGAGGGTGGTGTATCACGAGTGTTCTTTGGACCTACACTCTCATCAAACATCTATCTTGACTTTGATGGTCGTAATGGTGTGTATGGTGGAACTGGTGATGCATGGTACACTCCATTTGGAACAAGAGCAACTGGTGGTAAAGAAGGCGCTCTTGTCATCAGTAACTCTGATGGTCCGCTTGTAGAGTTTGATACAAATTATGCAACAAGTGACTTCGGAGTTGGGTTCACCCGCATTCTTCGTGGTGCAAATAGTAAACGAATTAATAAAACCAACCACAACTTCAAAGTTGGTAATGTTCTTCGCTACAGAAATGAAGGAACCGATGTTGGGTTTACATTCGCCTCTGCGATGGGTTACTCTGAGACACACGGTGACAGTATCAACGCATCTGAAGTTGTTGGTATGGTTTCGAATGTTCCGAATAAAGATAGTTTTGATTTAACATTCTTAGGTGAGGTATCAACCACCGACACAAATTGGAAGAAAGTTATAATCGGTGGTAACAGTCTTTCACCAGGCTGTGTTTACTACTGCTCCGTGTATGGAGGATCACAAAGAGGTAAGATTCAGAAAGAACAGCCTGGTGTTGTTGGACTTGTATCGAAACCAGTGATGATCGCAACTGGTGTTACCACGGGTGTGTTCTTACCAATGACAGGACAAGTTCTTGGTCAAACTGGTTGTAGTAGCAGTAACGGTGGTTCAACTGATGCAAACTATGGTGGAGCGAGTGGTAATGATGCTACAATCTTCTCGAAAGGTTTTGATACGTCGAGTGAGTCTTTCTCGGTTGGTCAGGTCGTCGCATTCGATCCTTCTAGGCCAAGTGGTCTGAGACTCGCAGATTATACTAAGTCAGGAAACTTATCACAGCCTTTGGGTGTGGTCGTAGAAGTCAACACTACCACAGGTCTTGTAGATATTATGACTGGTGGTTATTTATCTCTTCGTGAGAACATTGTATCTAGCACAGGAACTTATTATCTTGGTGAGGACGGATCACTTAGTTTCGTTCCACCACCGAAAGCAATTAAAATTTTAGATGCAATTGCACCCAATACGTTTGTTGTCAATATACAAAACGCATCTGTAAATAGTCAGGCTGATACTGGTGCAGGTAGTTATGAGGTGCGTGGATCAGACGAAGCAGCGCCTGGTCAAACCCTAAACATACGAAGTGCGACTGGTTCTACAGGATACACTTATGATAATGTTCTTAGAGTAAATGAAAATCAACTTATCAATGGTAGTTTTGACTTCTGGCAAAGAGGTGTCGGTGTTACAGCGGTAAATGGTTATACTGGAACATCACATACATTCTTTGCTGACCGATGGATTCGCGTATCACAAACGGGAACAGGAGGTTTCTTCGGAAACAATCCATACACAGGTAAGTCAAGTGGAACGCACAGAGTCTTAGATTACAAACTCAAGAGAGAAAAGTTTGATAAGAAGCAAGTAAAAGTAGAGGGTCATCCAAACTTCTACTCAGTCATTAAGGGTGCTATTACTTATGCTGGTGGAACCAATAACAATGAATATTATAAAGTTGAGCAACGAATTCCTGATGTGACTTCGTTCGCAGGACAAGTCATGACTGCATCGTTCTATGCGAAAGGTAGTGTGACTGGTGATATGCACCTAGCATGGTTACAAAACTATGCAGGTGGTTCTACTGGACCAACCCCAGGCGCAACAACTGGTGGTGGAATCTTTGGTCCATCTGCTGGTGTCGGTCCTACAGCGAGTCAGAAACTCACTCCGATCACAGACTTTAGACTCGGAACTGATTGGTCACGATACGCCTACTCATTCTTCGTACCAGAAGTTTCGGACGCTGATGGAGCATCTGGTGAAGTGTTTACCAATCTGTCTAGAGGACCGACCGCTGAACACTACGCAGCAATCTCATTCTTTACTCAGTTGACTAGTTTACCTGATGGAACTCATAAGAATATTAATTATGGTGGAGAAGTCAGTCTCGCTCAGGTGAAACTGGAACAAGGTAACGTATCAACGTTTATAGAAACAAAAGATCTCGACTCGGAGTTTAGAAAGGTTCAAAGATTCTATCAGCACAGTTATGACTTAGGTGATAACACTGGTCAGAATACGATGAGAACAGAATTGCAACCTGATATTCGTGGTGAGACGTTTGTAGTTACAGGTAATTTCTTACACGTTGTGAAGTTCCCCGTAAGTATGCGTGCAGTCCCTACGGTTGGAATCATATCTCCCACTGGTATTGTTAACGAAGGTTTCAATAGAGACGCTGGTAAGGACATGAGATTTACATCGGGTACAATCAGTTCACTTGGTGAAATGAGAACGACTCAAGGTAACTCAGAAAATCTGTCAGTGTTCACGGACAGAGAATCTGGTTTAGAAATCCGAGTGATTAGAGGTGCGTCGAAACTTGACTCGATTACGGTACACTACTTCGCAGAGGCAGAGTTGAATAAAGACCTACCCGATGGTCCAGTAGAAAGGTAATAAATGACTTGTAACAATTCCGCACTAAATCCTAATATTTGTGTTCAAGGCGTTGGAGGTGTAGGCTCTAAGATTGCTATAACTGTTGTTCAGAATAACCACGGATTCTCAGCGGGAACCGCAGTCAGATGGAATAGTGGTATAGATGGTACGACAGCAGAGTATAGAGCAGCACAAGCGAACAACGCCTATAATGCTGAGGTTGTTGGTATCGTCTCGCAAAAGTTAGATGCTAACTCGTTTGAACTTTGCACAAGCGGTGTTGTGAAGATGAATGACTTCTTTAGTAATACAACAGGATCTATAAATGAAGGTGCTACAGCGGACGACGTTTACTTCTTAGGTGGATACACTGCTGGATGGTTAGATAACCGTAGACCCACAACACCAGGCTGGGTTGCAAAACCTGTGATCACTCGCATCGCAGAAAATTCTGATGGTGACATTTTTGGTTCTGTTACTAATTACGTTGGTAGTTTACTAGGTGGTAGTGTTGCTGTTTCTTTAGGTGAAATTGTTCCTGCTGGAGTGGTTCACGCTTTTGCTGGTTCAGCAGACAAAGTTCCCACTGGATGGGCTTACTGTAACGGAGATGGTTATGTCGATCAGTTTGGTGTGCCTGGTATTAACGTAACAACATATCCATTTTACTATGAGACTGTAGGAAAGCGTTACGGATGGGTCGAATGTCTTAAGGTAGACAGTGCAGGTATCGTTGTGGGTCAAAGAATCCAACAAGATGTTGAAAACAATACAAAATCGATTGATGGACTCGTTGTTGGTATCTCTGGTGGTGTAGAGAATGGTGGTAAGTATATCTTTGTAGAGCAGTCGATCAGAACCAATACTGATAACACCAATCAAAACTTCGAAACTGTCGAAGAGTTTGACTCAAACACACAGGGAGAAAATAGTGTTGCTCAATTCGTAAGACCAGTTGGTGTATTGAGTGAGTTCGAACAGGGGAACGCAACTATTGTCGGTGGACCAGCGATTCAAATTCTGAGTGATACAAGTAGTAAAACTGGTGTGTTTACTGCACTCACCCCCGATATGCGAGAGCGTGTTCCTCTGGGCGATTCAAGCAGTGATCTAAGAGGTCGTGTTGGTGGTGATGGTAGAAATGTTATTGTTTCACAGGGTGAATCTCAAGGACTATTATCAGGTCAAAGTGGATTTACACACTTATCGAATCTTCAACCTTATGTGTCTATGAATTATATTATTAGAGTTGATCCATCTGCTAGTGCTGCAATTATTGATACGCTAGAGATCAAGAACTTACGTTTGACTAACTTACCAACCACAGGTAGTGGTTCAGTTACCAATACTGTATTCCAAGACAGCGGAACATTGAAAATCGTAACATAAGGATAGGCTATGAGTTATTTTTATAGCACAAGCGCCCATCCTCTGAACATCGGTGTTCGTGGACCCACAGGTGTAACTGGAACACCTGAGGTTATCATTGGTGCGAAGGGAATCACTGGTGCAACAGGTAATCAAGGTGCAAGTGGTCCAACAGGTCCACAGGGTGTGCGTTTAATTGGTATCACATACTCTAGCACTTTTGGTGCAGCGCCTTTTGGTGGTAAACCATATCATTTAACTTTAATTTATTCAAATGGTGTTACTACGGATGGTGGTTACTATCGTGGTCCAACGGGTGCAACCAATTACTGGTTGAAAGGTGAGAACGTAGGATACGCAACGGGAGGTGCTTTCTTCCAAGACTCTACTAACGGTGAGTTGATTCTGAAGAGTATCACTGGTGGTGGTGGCGTTAAGGTTATCGATGAAGGCGATACGATCCGAGTTGCATTTAAAACTTTCAACGCTGTCAATGCAGGTGGTGAGTTCGGACAATTAGTTTTCTTTAATCAAAACTCTGTCGGATCAACTGGTTTGTCTGGTGCGACACTGACTCATTATCATGCAGGTCCAACATTTGCTCTAGATTATACAGGATTTAAAACGAAAGAAGTCATGGGTAGAATTAGACCGTCTGAATATGACTGTTCTTCTCATACTTTAATTTATAAAATAAATCCAAATGATTTATTCACGTTGAACGCGGCGAGAGATAGTAAGAGTTTTGGTCATACGATTGAGATCGACCCAGAAAAAGACTTCTTTGATTTAACTGGATCGGATGACGCAGACAATATACCTTTCGTGAGAATCGTTGATACATCTCAACCCTACGACGATGATTGGAAGTTCTTTTTTGGAGATTCAACATCGTACGCATTCACCGTCGTATTATTAAAAGGTAATAGAGGTGAGAGAACAGTTCCAGATTATTGTAATCAATCTGCTGGAGAGAGGATTACATTTTCACAAACAACATTCCCAAGTAACTGGAAATTTCCAAGGAATGGTAATCCTGTTCCTCATGACGGCATAGATATTATACAGTTCTTAACTATTGGAACAAAAGATGATCTAACAGAAAAAACAGAGTGGTACGGTATTTATGCGTCAGCGATTAACAATCCATTTAGAGAAACCAACTAACGAGAGGACACAGTGAACTACATAGGTAATCCACAAAATGTCTCTTCAAGTTTAAGCAGTAGTGCGGTTCCAGTCTTTGGACCAACTGGTGGTACTGGTGGTAGTTCTGTTGGTGGTATTACTTTATCTGCTGGTACAGGTCCAAAGGGATCTACAGGTGCGTCTGGTCCAACTGGTGCGACTGGACCACAAGGACCAAGAGGTTTTGGTCTAGGATACTGTGGTCCCACTGCACCAGAGGGATCTCGCACTTATGATTTTAAAACCTATAGATTTGTTGGGATATGTGGTAGTCCTCAACAACACTCTTTAGTTTTCTTTGGTGAGACAGGAACGACTGGTGGTGGTTTCACATTTACTGTGCCTGGTTTATACAACCGTGGCATTTATAACGGTGTTGCTGCTGACATTCGTGGTCCTACAGGCACAACAGGAACAACAGGTGGACTAAAAATTATCACCGTAGGTGATGGTGTATCTATCGTTGCTGGTGTGACTGGTGCAACTGCTTTCTTTAAAACCATATCTGAAGGTGGTGACGTAGAGATTCAAATCGTTAATGATACGATTTTCTTACAAGGTATTGCAGCAAACGCTCCTGATGGAATTGACATGGGACTCACTGGTGAGTTATTATTCATGTCAACACTGGGTGGTTCATACGCTGATGGTGCGAGTGGAACATTCTTCCATTCGAGTTCTTTATCATATACACCTGTCGAGGGTGCTTCTGCCTATCACGAAAGTTTATCTTTACGAATTGGTGAACAAAGAGAGATTATTCGTCGTCATGGTAATGTTAGAGGTTTTACTGTTTATGCAGTCGGACACGCTGAAGATACCTTAACTGATGTAAACATAGACATCAATGAAGGAAATATTCATAAAGTTCACTGTGGTGCAACAACAGGCTATATTAGATTGCCTAGTGCAGAAACACCTAGTGGTGCAACTCATGACATTATCGATAACTTAACGGTGATTGTTCAGGGTGGTAAAAACGCTGGACTTGTTGCTGGTAATCCAAACTTAGATCTGAATCCACTTTCAAATAGTATTGATATTTTTGAGGCAAGAACATCTGAGAAATTTAGTTGGGGTGAAGGATATGCAAGCGATCCAGACAGTTTAACCCCAACACCGTGGGAGGAGTTTGAGTTCTCTGATGGTGTTGACATCTTTACGTTTAATCGCGTGAAAGAAAATGGACTGTTTAAGTGGCGACCACTCAATCCAAGTCTTGGTTACACAGGAGACTCAAGATTAGGTCTGGATGAAAATCAATTAGGATCGTGTTGTGAATTCTTAATTAGTGATGGTAGTTTTATAAGATGCGAAGAATATACAACTCGTGCGGAGTGTCAAGATAAAAATACCGATGCGATTCGAACAGCGTTCTCTGAGGAAACTCTATGTAAAGATGCAGAGTGTGAAACTTTTGAGGGTGCTTGCTGCACGATGGGAACTTGTGTTCGAAGTAACGCTACAGAATGCGATCTCGTTGGTGGTTACTTTATACCAGGCGTAAACTGCGACACAGAGGGACTTGATTGTAATGGTTATCCGTGTGATGAACCAATCTTACCGAAGGGAGCATGTTGTTTCTACGATCCCGTGAACTTGTGTAACAGTTGTATCGAGTTGTCTGAACAACAGTGTGCTGACTTAGGCGGAAACTTTAATGGTTTAGATTCCTCATGTCTGCAAAATCCATGTCCAGAACCATACTGTCCGACTGGATCGTGTTGCTCGAAAGACCCTAATGATTCATTCGTTACCATCTGTAGTGAAACAAGTGACTACATTTGTGATAATGTCTTAATTGATGGTAGATACTTTGGAGATGATACAACTTGTTGTGGTAATGCATACCCGCAGGGAGAGATTTGGATCGGTGCATGGTGTGACAAAGACTCTGGTATCATTCAGTGGGAAATCGGTGATCAAGATGAGATTCAACAACTGATCGATAACGCTAACAAAGACTCTGATCTTTGTGCAAACTTGATTCGTTGGAACAGAGAGGTTGATCCATATCCTCAAGCGTGGATCACTGGATTTGCAACTGATCCCGTGACTGGTGAAAATTATGATTCAGTCTCTGAGGCGATCTGTAGTAATCCAACCTGTAGTTGCGACTGTCAAGCACAAGCACAACAGATTGAAGCGGAGATCATGGGAACTTGCTGCTTCCCATATCGTATTCAAGATGAAGCGGGTCTTGGATGTGACTACTTGTGGCCTTATGATAAAAAGAGTTGTGTGGAAATCACAGGAAGTGAAGATAACTGGCAACAAGGTACACCGCAGGAATTAGGATTCAACTGTGCTGAAGGTGTTGGTTGTAACATCAATCCTCCCGATGATATCGCTGGTTGTATTGACTGCACAGGTAAAGGTGCTTGTTGTTTGTCTGGTGTTTGTGTTTACACAGATAGTGCAGAGTGCGATGCTCTCAACGGTGAGTATCAAGGAGACGGTACATTGTGCGGAGTTCCCGATCCTGATTTTGATTGGTCAGGAGACTGCTGCGATCAACTGAGGGGTCCGTGTTGTTTCGGTCAAGTGTGTCGTGATGATTATGGTCCTACACAATGTTATGAAGAAGGTGGTGTATTCCAAGGTGTTGGTAAAAATTGCACTGACTTTGATATTGACTGCTGCGAGCATGATGGTGATTTACCAACTGGAGCATGTTGTTGCGATGGATGTGGTTGCGTACACGGAATCACTCAACTTGAATGTTCGTTAAGAAACGATACTTTCGGACCACCAGATCAAGAAAGTATTCTTTGTTCTAATTGTCAGTTCTATCCAGGCGATACATGTCATACACTTATTGGTGGTTGTGATCCTGATTGCACCCAAAGCAACTGTCCTGAGATTGAAAATAGAACCTCTTGGCATATGTTTATGTTTAACGTCGAAGGTGATCCTGTTGCAGAGCAAGTTTTCGATGATGGTCCTTACTATTGGGGTGGTTTAGATTTTGCAACGGAAGCACCAGAACAAGTCATTCATGCAGTGACACGACAAAATGATGGTTACTATAATACTCATGGTTGGTATTGGTCGTTTGATTATAATGTTGATCCAGATGGTGCAGAAGCAGAGTGGGACTGGGGATATGGTTCTACAGTTCAAACAAAAGCAGGTCCGCTAAATTACGTTGGATTAATTTCATCAGAAACACCAGCAACTGAATATTTTGGTGGTGTTTTGGAAGGTTACTGGGACAACGTGCAAAGTGAAGGACGAATTGCAAACGGTTATTTAG
>MDSZ01145361.1_pt1 | contig 14882 bp, 14 predicted proteins | sample 811201 | NCBI WGS metagenome assembly MDSZ01 (sample SAMN05326647, study PRJNA326480) | marine metagenome | isolation source: seawater | place: Indian Ocean: North | collected 2010
AAAGAATACCCAAAAGCTAGCAAGTCTGTGTTACAAAAAGCTCAATATGAGCAAAAAAAATTCAAATGTAAATCTTAAAAAAGGTTTTCAAAACTATGATGATCTTTCTAAGATATATTTAAATTTTAAAAATAAATTAAACAGCCTCAAAGATAAAAGTTTTGTTGCAGCCATCTCTGGTGGCTCAGACAGTTTAGCTTTAGCAGCATTGTGTAAAGCTTACAGTAATGAAGTAAAAAAAAAATTTTATTATGTTTTAATAAATCACAATATAAGAAAAAATTCTTTGAGAGAGGCTTTTCAGGTAAAAAAATTACTGAAAAGTAAAAAAATGAGCTTAAAGATACTTTCTAATAAAATTAAGATAAGAAACAATATTCAAGGAAAAGCACGTACCATCAGATACGAAAAGCTTAAAAATTTTTGTAAAAAAAATAATGTTAAAACTTTAATCACCGCACATAATTTTGAAGACCAGGTTGAAACCTTTTTTATCAGATTATCTAGAGGCAGTGGATTACACGGCTTGTCTTCAATGAAAAAAAATAGCAAATTGGACAAGAGGTTAAATTTATTTAGACCTTTACTTGATGTAAAAAAAAAAGAACTAAGAAAAATTTCAGTGTTAGTTTTTGGAAAATATTTAAAAGATTCATCTAATAGAGACACAAAGTTTTTAAGAATTAAAATCAGAAATTTAAAAAAACATTTAGAGAATAGTGGAATAAAATATGAACAAATTACAAGATCTATAAATAATCTTGCCTCTAGCAAAGAAGTTCTAGATGGATATTATGATGTAGTATCGAAAAAGATAATAAAAAAGGTCAAAAACAAGATTTTTATTAATCTTAATAAATTTAAAAAATATGAGCAAGAAATTAAAATTAGAATTATTAATGACATTATAAGAAATATTCAAAATAATTATTATAACCCAAGATCAAAAAAAGTAATAAATTTGATTTTGAGACTAAAACAAAGAAATTTCACTAAGTCAGCTTTAGCGGGTTGTCTTTTTGAAAAGATTAACAATCAACTTTGTGTTAAATCAGAAAAAGGTTAAAATTAGTCTTAAAATAAGAAAATATGACATATTTTGTCTTATTTACAACTTAATTAATAATAAAATATACTTGTTAAATTAGAAATAATAACTATTTAAGATATATGAATATTAAAAATTTAGTCATGTGGGTCATAATAGTACTACTATCAGTAGGCCTATTTAATATGTTCCAAGATCCAAATAGAATTAATAATAATGGTAAGAGCACACTGCCATTTTCGAATTTTTTAAATGAGGTAGAGGCTGGTAGAGTAGTAGAAGTAACTATACAAGGAAATAATATTTCAGGTGTAATGGCTGATGGCAAAAATTTTAACACGTATTCTCCTAATTATCCTGAACTAGTTGATAAGTTGTCTAGCAAGGGAGTGAGCATTGTAGCATCACCCCAAGAGGATAAAATGCCATCACTTTTAGGTATTTTACTCTCGTGGTTTCCAATGCTTTTACTAATAGGTGTATGGATATTCTTTATGCGTCAAATGCAAGGAGGCAAAGGTGGTGCTATGGGATTTGGAAGATCTAAAGCAAAATTATTAAATGAGGCTCAAGGAAAAGTAACATTCAATGATGTTGCCGGAGTAGAAGAGGCTAAAGAAGAAGTAGAAGAGATTGTAGAATTTTTAAAAGATCCAAAAAAATTTAGTAGACTGGGTGGTAAAATTCCTAAAGGCGCTCTTTTAATTGGGCCGCCAGGTACTGGAAAAACATTATTAGCAAAAGCGATCGCTGGAGAAGCTAACGTTCCTTTCTTTTCAATCTCTGGATCAGATTTTGTTGAAATGTTTGTAGGCGTTGGAGCTTCAAGAGTGAGAGACATGTTCGAACAAGGCAAAAAACATTCTCCTTGTATTATTTTTATTGATGAGATCGATGCCGTAGGAAGAAGTAGAGGCGCTGGATTAGGTGGAGGAAATGATGAGAGAGAGCAAACTCTTAATCAGTTGTTAGTTGAGATGGATGGATTTGACACAAATGAAGGTATAATTTTAATCGCAGCAACTAATAGACCTGATGTATTAGATCCAGCTTTGTTGAGACCTGGAAGATTTGATAGACAAGTAGTTGTAGGAAATCCAGATATTATAGGTAGAGAAGCAATATTAAAAGTTCATGTTAAAAAAATCAACACAGGACCTGATGTAAAATTAAGAACAATTGCGAGAGGAACACCAGGATTTTCAGGTGCAGATTTAGCAAACTTGATAAACGAGTCAGCTTTGCTCGCAGCCAGAAAAAATAAAAGGGTTGTAACTATGTCTGATATAGAGGAAGCCAAAGATAAAGTAATGATGGGTGCAGAGAGAAGATCGATGGTAATGTCTGAGGACGAGAAAAAGTTGACTGCTTATCATGAGGGAGGTCATGCTATAGTTGCGTTAAATGAAAAAGCTTCCGATCCAATACATAAGGCAACTATAATTCCAAGAGGAAGAGCTTTAGGAATGGTAATGAGATTACCTGAAAGGGACCAGTTATCTGTTACAAGAGAAAAAATGCACGCTGATATAGCTGTTGCAATGGGAGGAAGAATTGCAGAAGAAATAATTTTTGGACACGATAAAGTAACATCAGGTGCTTCATCGGATATAGATATGGTAACTAAAATGGCAAAGAATATGGTAACCAAATACGGAATGAGCACGGAATTAGGCACAATAGCTTATGGAGAAAATGAAGAAGAGTTATTTTTGGGAAGATCAGTAACGAAACAACAAAATATGTCAGAAGAGACTGCTAAGAAAATTGATGCAGAAGTTAAAAAGATAGTAGATAAAGGTTATGAAAGAGCAAAGAAAGTTCTTAATGAGAAGATAGACGATCTTCATAAAATTGCAAAAGCTTTGCTAATTTATGAGACTTTATCTGGAGACGAGATAAGAGATTTAATTTTAAAGGATATAAAACCTACAAGATCATTTAAAGAAGAGGATAACGATGATGGCAAAGCATCATCCGCTCTTGGATCTTTAGGATTAAAGCCAAAACCAGCGATTTAGGACAAAACCATGTTAAAATATTACACTCGCGCGTGTAATTTTTATTATGGATATCAAGCAACTCAATTAATAAAAAAGAAGCAAGCTTTACCGCTATGCGGTAAACTTACCATAGCATTTGATACTTTAGAAATTTTTACTAGAAATAATAATACGGTTAAGAGCAGATTTATTAATATAAAAGATTTAAAATATCAGTCAAAAAAAATTCAAAAAAAGATAAAAAAGGATTTAGTAAAAATTTGTAAAAAAAGAAAAAATTTTCTTAAAAATCTAAATTTTTCAAATTCATTAATTATGGGGATCTTGAATCTGACACCAGATAGTTTTTCTGATGGAGGTAAATTCAACAAAAAGAATAGATCATTTAAACATATTCATCAAATGATAAAATCTGGGGCAGATATAATAGATGTTGGAGGTGAGTCCACAAGACCTGGTTCAAAAACAATTAATACAAAAAAAGAATGGAAAAGGATTGAACACGTTATTAAACAATTTAAAAAAAAAATTACCTACAAATGTTTATCTATAGATACAAGAAAAGCAGATTTAATGGTTAAAGGAATTAAGTATGGTGTAGATTTGATCAATGATGTTTCGGGCTTTGAACATGATAAAGAGTCTTTAATAAAATTAAAAAATTACAAAATTGCAAAAGTACTTCATCATATGAAAGGTACACCCAAAACTATGCAAAAAAATCCTAAATACAAAAATGTTTTACTAGATATCTATGATTTTTTTGAAAAAAATATAAATGGAAGGTTGAAGAATGATGATTTAATATTGGATCCAGGTATAGGTTTTGGTAAAACTTTGAAACATAATTTGACTTTAATTTCTAAAATATCTCTGTTTCATAGTTTAGGGTTTTCTTTATTGGTTGGAACATCAAGAAAGAGGTTTATAAATCAAATATCAGGCATATACGACAGTAAAGATAGAACGGGTGGAACATTGGCATCTGTTCTTTTTCTGTTGTCACAAGGAGTTCAAATATTTAGAGTACATAATGTTAACGAAGTAAAGCAAGGTATTTTAGTGTTCAATAAGATTTTATCAAACAAATGAAAAATAAATATTTCGGTACGGATGGTATTAGAGGTACGGTCAACAAAGGTAATATCACTGGAGAAAAATTTTTTAAATTTGGTTTAGCTTCTGGGACTTTTTTTAAAAATCTCAAAAAAACCAAGCAAATTGCAATTATAGCAAAAGACACAAGACTTTCAGGATATACTTTGGAGCCCGCACTTGTTTCTGGTTTAGTCTCTGGTGGCATGCATGTTTTTACTCTTGGGCCACTGCCTACTAACGGTCTCGCAATGTTAACTAAATCTATGAAAGCTAACATGGGGATAATGATTACAGCTTCTCATAATCCTTATTACGATAATGGTCTTAAATTATTTGGTCCAGATGGAATGAAACTTTCAGACAAAATTGAAAAGAAAATTGAAAAACTTATTGATACTAAAAATACAAAACAACTTACAAATCCAAAATTGCTTGGGAGGGTAAAAAGGCTAGAAGACGGGAATGAAAAATATATAAATATATTAAAGAAAAATTTCCCAAAAAATTTTCATCTTAATAGAATGAAAATAGTTTTAGATTGTGCAAATGGCGCATGTTATAAGGCTGCCCCTAAATTATTAAATGCATTAGGAGCAAAAGTTTTTTCAATAGGAATAAACCCAAATGGTTTAAACATAAATCAAAAGTGTGGATCAACATTTCCATTTAAAATTAAATCTGCAGTTAAAAAATATAAAGCTCATGTTGGCATTTCGTTTGATGGAGACGCAGATAGAATAATTATGTGCGATGAGAATGGAAAAATTATCGATGGAGATCAAATAATTGCTATGCTAGCTAGAAGATGGAAAAATAAAAAAATATTAAGAGGCGGGGTAGTAGGAACATTAATGTCAAATTTTGGTTTAGAAAATTTTTTAAAAAATGAAAAAATAAAATTTATTAGATCAAAAGTAGGAGATAGATACGTAAAAGAAAAAATGAAAAGTAATAACTTTAATTTAGGGGGTGAACAATCAGGGCATATTATTCTAGGCAAATTTGCAACTACAGGTGACGGTTTACTAGTCGCTCTTGAGGTTTTATTCTCATTAAGAAAAAATAAAAAGGCAAGTAAATTGCTAAATGTATTTAAGCCAATACCACAAACTTTAGAAAACGTGAGCGTAACTGACAAAGAAGTTATAAATCATAGTAAGTGCAAGAGGGCAATAAAAAAAGCTAAATTACTAATGGGAAATAAAGGAAGAATCTTGGTGAGAAAATCTGGTACTGAGCCAAAAGTTAGAATTATGGCAGAGTCATTGGATAAAAAATTAATAATTAAATGTATTAAATTAATTAAAAGGTCTATTAGATAAATTGAAACCTAGATCAAAAATATTGATTATAGCTGGCTCGGATTCTTCAGGCGGAGCAGGAATTCAAGCTGATATTAAGACAGTCACGGCATTAGGAAGTTATGCTATGACAGCTGTAACTGCCATAACATCTCAAAATACTACTGGAGTAAAGTCAATTTTTCCCGTCAACCCCGAAGAAATTGAAAATCAAATTTCATTTACCTGCAAGGATATAAGGCCAGATGCAATAAAAATAGGTATGCTTCATTCTAAAAAAGTAATTCAGTCAGTCATTAAAGTTTTGAGTAAGATTAAAATTAATAAGATTATTTTAGATCCTGTAATGGTAGCAAAGGGCGGTGCGAGATTAATAAATAATTCTGCTATAAAAAGCCTAAAAAATGAATTGTTAGTTAAAACTTACTTAATCACACCCAATATTCCAGAGGCAGAAGTTTTAACAAATCAAAAAATAACAAGTACTAAAGAAATGATAAGTGCAGCAAAAACTATATTAAAACTTGGAGCAAAAAATATTTTATTAAAAGGAGGTCATAAAAATTCAAATTTTGTTGAAGATATTTTCTTAAATAAAAAAGAGATACAAATTTTTAAAAACAAGAAAATAAAAACTAAAAATACTCATGGAACTGGCTGCACATTATCAAGTGCTATAGCAACATTTTTATCATGTGGAAAACCTGTAAAGAAATCTTGTGAGTTAGGAATTAAATATGTAAACCAGGCTATAAAATCAAATCTTATTTATGGAAAAGGGCATGGTCCTGTCAATCATTTGAACTCAATCAAAATTAATAGAAAATATATTTAATGAAAAACGTAGTAGTAGTAGGATCTCAATGGGGCGATGAAGGAAAAGGCAAAATTGTAGATTGGCTTTCAAGCGAAGCTGACATTGTTGTTCGTTTTCAAGGAGGCCATAATGCAGGCCATACTTTGGTAATAGATAAAAAAGTTTTTAAATTGAGGTTGCTTCCCTCAGGAATAGTTAGAGATGGAAAAGTTTCAATTCTTGGTAATGGTGTAGTAATAGACCCATGGGCTCTTATAAGCGAAATAAAAGAAATTAAGAAACAGGGAATAAAGGTAACTCCAAATAATTTTATGATTTCTGAATCAGCCTCATTAATATTGCCATTTCATAAAGAAATGGACGAAATAAGAGAGGATGCAGCTGGGAAAAAAAAAATTGGGACCACTAGAAGAGGAATTGGACCTTGTTATGAAGACAAAGTTGGCAGAAGGTCAATTAGAGTTATGGACTTAAGATCGGAGAGCAACCTAGACGCAAGGCTGGAAAATGTTTTATTGCATCATAACGCAATTAGAAAGGGCTTGAAAAAAAAGATTTTTAAAAAGAATATCTTAAAAAAAGAATTACTAAAAATTGCTCCAGAAATTCTAAAGTTTGCAAAACCTGTTTGGTTAAAATTAGATGAATTTTCAAAAGATAGAAAAAAAATACTATTTGAAGGTGCACAAGGAATACTTTTAGATGTTGATCATGGCACTTATCCTTATGTAACGTCATCTAACACCGTACCAGCAATGGCTGCAACAGGATCCGGATCTGGACCAGATAAAATTGGATATATTTTAGGTATAACAAAAGCATATACTACAAGAGTCGGCAGCGGCCCTTTCCCAACAGAATTGAGAAATAAAATAGGCGAGAGCTTAGGAAAAAGAGGGAAAGAATTCGGAACAGTTACCGCAAGGAAGAGAAGGTGTGGTTGGTTTGATGGAGTTTTAGTAAAACAAACTATCAAAATTTCTGGAATAAATGGTTTAGCTTTAACTAAATTAGATGTTCTAGATGAATTAGACGAAATTAAAATATGCGTCGAGTATGATTTAAATGGAAAGAGAATTAACTATTTGCCCGCAGCCTCTGAAGATCAATTTAAGATAAAACCTGTTTATAAAACTTTCCCGGGATGGAAGACCAAAACCCAGGGCATAAGAAATATGAATGATTTACCTGAAAATGCAAAAAAATATATATATGCTTTAGAGGATTTTGTAGGTGCTAAAATTTCAAGTATTTCAACTAGCCCTGAGAGAGATGATACTATTTTAATCGAGGATCCATTCAAAAGTTAATTAGATGGAAGTAAGTTTTGTGACTTACTTGCATTAATCATTGATTTTTGCAATTTTTCGAAAGCTTTAGTCTCAATTTGTCTAATTCTTTCTCGGCTGATTTGGAATTTTTTGCTTAAATCTTCTAAAGTAGATGGAATTTCAGATAATCTTCTTGCTGTTATAATTTCTTTTTCTCTTTCGTTAAGCACAGTCATCGCATTGCTCAATAATTTTTTTTTATCATTATACTCTTGCTTCTGAGAAACTAAAAGTTCCTGGTCTAAGCTTTCGTCTACCAACCAGTCTTGCCATTCATCGGCTTCTCCAATTTTTATTGGATCATTTAGAGATTTTTCTTGACCCATAAGTCTTCTGTTCATATTAACAACTTCTTTAGAGTCAACATCTAGCCTTTTTGAAATTTCTTTTACTTGATCCTCTTTTAAGTCACCCTCTTGACCTGGAGCAATTTGATTTTTTAGTTTTTTTAAATTAAAAAAAAGTTTTTTTTGTGCAGTAGTAGTTCCCATTTTTACTAAACTCCAAGATCTCAATACATATTCTTGAATAGCAGCTTTAATCCACCACATAGCATAAGTAGCTAATCTAAAGCCTTTATCCGGATCAAATTTTTTTACAGCTTGCATTAATCCTAAATTACCCTCAGATATTAATTCGTTAACTGGCAATCCATAACCACGATATCCCATTGCAATTTTAGCTACTAGTCTTAAATGACTTGTAACAAGTTTATGAGCTGATTGTATATTACCATGCTCACGCCAATTTTTAGCAAGCATATACTCCTCTTCTGCATCTAGCATTGGAAATTTCTTTATCTGAGCCAAATATACGGAAAGACCTCCTACGGATGGAGTTGGAAGGTTAGTCATTTGATTTTTTTCAGTCATGAAATTAACTTATATATTATTTTTTTTTTTTCAACCATTCAAATTATTTAAAAATTCTATCATTTTTTTAAATTCTGTAGGTAGCTCAGAGTCAAAACTAACTGACTTATTTTTTGTAGGGTGTATGAATTCTAAAGTTTTCGCATGTAAAGTTTGACCTTTAATTTTTTTAATTTTTTGTAAAAATAGCTTATTAATTTTTTTAAAATTTAATTTTTTTTTACCATATTGATAATCTCCTAAAATAGATGTATTTTTATATTTTAAATGAACCCTAATTTGATGTGTTCTTCCAGTCTCTAAATTGCACTCTAATAAACTTATTTTTGGTATGTCTTTAATATCAAAAATTTTTAAAGTCTTATAATTTGTAATTGATTTTTTTCCTTTTACTGTGCTTACAGTCATTAATTGTCTATTCCTTTCATTTCTAGAAATCAAAGTTTCTATCCTTCCTTGCAAAGGTCGAATTACTCCCCATATTAAGCATTGATATTGTCTTTTTATTGTGTGATTACTAAATTGATTGCCTAGGTGTGCATGGGATAAATTATTTTTGGCAATTACTAATAAACCACTTGTATCTTTATCTATCCTGTGAACTATACCTGGTCTTAAACTACCATTAATATCAGATAATTTTTTTTTATACCTATAAGCTAATCCATTAGCTAATGTATCATTAATATTTCCTGCACCAGGGTGAACTATCATACCTTTTGGTTTATTTATAATAGCAATATCGTTATCTTCATAAATTATATTCAACTTCATCTTTTTAGACTTTATTTTACTAATATTATTAACTAAAAAATTTACTTCGATTTCATCTTTATACCTAACTTTAGCCGCAGAAGATTTAATAAGATTATTATTTATATTTACCGAATTGTTCTGAATAAGTTTTTTGATAAAGGATCTAGAAAAATTATCAATATTTTTAGTTAAAAAAACATCAAGTCTTTTACCGTTATCAACCTCACTTACTAAAAATTTAATTGTTTTATTTGTCATATTATTTTAATTAGTGTTATGCGCTTGTAGCTCAACTGGATAGAGCGCCTGACTTCGGATCAGGAGGTTGAGGGTTCAAATCCTTCCAGGCGCACCAACTTCATAAATTATCCTTTAAAATATTTACATGCTTTGAAAATTCGTCCCATCTTTTATCGTACTGATGAACTAACAAATAAGGGTGACCAGATTTATTTATTAATCTTGATCTCTCATCAAATTTAATCTCTTTTAAATAAAACACCGTAGCGATTGGACCTGAAGAATTGCTATAAAGATAAAAATTTTTTATTATTTTATCATGAACAAGATAATTAGCATGTCCTTGATCACATCCTCTCTCTTCCGGATCAGTTCTTAAGGTGAGAAGATATTTTATTTTTTTTTTATACCTAAATTTTTCTATATTAGTATTTATTAAGTTTAAGTATTCTAATATCTTTTGATTTTTTCCAAGAACTGTGCCTGAACATAATATTGTTTTATTTGAAATCTTTTCAAATTTTTTTTTACCATAAGTTTTGATTATCCAATTTGAGTTATGCGGACAATTTTTAATTTTAAAATCTTCTAAAAAAAAATTTATTCTTCCATCGTAATCATATTTAAAAGGATCATCTTGAAAATAAATATCTCTACTATCGCATAATAAAATATTATTATAATTTCTACCTTTTAAAAATTTTAAAAAAATTTCATACCTTTTAAATTGAATTTTTTTTTTGCTTATTTTCGTTTTTATTATTTCACAATTGAAATTTTTTAGCTTACCTTCCAACTCTCGTTGGTTTTCACCAATTATAATACATATATTGTCAGAATAATATTTTCTTAAACTCTTTATAAAAAACTCAATTTGTTGAAAGCTATATCCTACTGCAGCTGTTAAAACTAAGTTTTTGCTCATAAAGTTTTATCTAATAAAAATTTAGATAATCCAATTTTTTAAGTGTTCTTTATTACTTACTATATAATCAGGAAAGGACTTATCAATATCAATTTTTTTTAATTTATAACCCCTTCCGAAAATATCTTTATTATTTAAAATTTTTTTATTTATATTCTCTTCATTTGTAATTTCCTCAGTATTAAATTCACCATGAGAATAAGATTTTATTTTCTTTGCTATATTTTCTGGAGTTTGTAAAAATGAAAAATGCCAACCTCCGTTAATAATTTGCAAATTAGACTTATCTATTCTCCAAAATGGATATTTTTTAAACTTCATATTTCTTAACTTTTGAGGTTTTGGAAAATTTTTTTTTAAACAAATCTTTGAACCTATCCAATTACTCTCATTTAAATTCTGTAAATTTAACTTATACATGAACATTAATTGAGAAAATGCTGTAAATTTAGTTTTTTTTTTTATTTGATTAATTTTTTTCAAGTCAGGTATTTCATCCGAGTCTGATAGAATAATCAAATCATTTTCATTTGCCTTTTTTATACCCAACTCAAGATTATTTCTTTGATGTTGTTCAATAAGAGACTCTCCACCTATGTGATTTGAAAAGTCTTTTTCTTTTTGATAGTCAGCAACAACATAAATTATTTTGTCTTTAAATTTTCTGAAGTTTTTTATATCAAAGTTCAACTTTTTTTCTTTACCCTGGTGAGTTTTAGTCGACTCAGATATAACAAAATAATCCACCTGATCATTTAAAATATTAAATCTAAGATCAACAATGTGATCTTCATTAAAGTATTGAAAACAATCGTAAATTGCCATTGATTTATTTTTTTGTGAATGTAGTCAAACCGATTTTTTTACCTTCTATTACTGATGAGGAACAGTGTAAGTTAGTTCTATCAAAAATTAACATAGACCCTATCTCCCATTCATAAATAAGATCAACCTCAAGACCTAATAAGTTTTCAATTTTTTCATGTTTAAGATATTTTTTGTGAATTTCCTCATCAAATGGTTTATCACCATATAAACCCAAATGTTCAGAGGATCTTTTATTCTGTCCGTATTTTAAGTTTTTCTTTTCTAATTCACTTTTATCTGTTGTAAAATTAGTTGATTGGCCATAAAATCTATTCTTAAATATAACTGTGCTTCCAAGCGGAGTTAAAGGGATTAAACTTTGTTTATAAATTAAATCTTCGAAATTAAAACCACCATCTATATGAAGTCCTATAGGATTATAGCTTTCTTGGAATAAACCCAAAATATTACTACCATCATCAGCGCTTAAATTATCATATTTAAAATCACCTATTTCAGCACTTAATTTTTTATAAAATAATTTTTCAAGTTCTTTACCATAATTTGACAACCATCTTTTTTTTATTACATTTTGTTTCTTATTATGTACTGTGATTGGTAAATTTTTATATAAATCTAAAAATTTATTTATTTCATCTGTGTTAAACACATTTTTTAAAACTTTTGGCTTACTTTCATTTTGTTTTATTTTTTCAAGTTGTTTATGCATCTTACTCACCCATGTTGATTAAAGTTCCTCTTTTTTTAGCACCAAAATATGAAATATAAAAAACTATAACACCAATTACAAAATAAACTACTGATATAGAAATCGATTTAATAATATTTGATAAGTTTACTGAACTATTTAAAAGAATATTTCTCATTTCTTCAAAAATATGAACCAAAGGGAGCCCTTTTGCAATAATTTGAAGAAAACCAGGTAAAATTTCCAAAGGGTAATAAATACATCCTAACGGCGCTAAGAAAAATAAACTTGCCCAGGCAATATTTTCAAATGAGGGTCCGAATCTCAGTAAACCAGAAGTTACCAATAAACCCAGGGTGACCCCAAATAGATAGAGACTCATTAACAAAAATAATAATGGAGGCCCTAATTTTAAGACTGATACCCCAAATAAAGGATATGCTAATAGAGCAGCTGGAACTAAACCAATTAATGTTCTTAGTAATGCAGTTAATGTTAATGACGTAATTATTTCACTAATTTTTATTGGGGCAATAAACAAGTTAGTAAAATTTCTACTCCATATTTCTTCTAAAAACATCATATTAAAACTGATACTAGCTCTAAAAAGAAAATCGTACAAAATGGCTGCAGTTAAAATAATTCCTATTGTGTTATTATAATAGTCAGAGTTTAAAGTAAAAAATTTTGATATAAATCCCCATAAAAAAATTTGTACAGTAGGCCAGTATATTAAATCTAGTATTCTGGGAAACGAATTTGAAATTAGATAAAGGTGCCTTAAACCAAGCGCGTAAATTTTACTTAGACTCATCACCACCTCTTGCTAATTTTAAAAAAGTTTCCTCAAGATTGTTTCTTCCATGTTTTTTAATTAATTCATTACAAGTGCCTTTATCTATAATAACACCTTTTTTCATCATAATTACACTTTCACAAAGACGTTCTACTTCACTCATATTGTGTGAGGCTAATAAAATAGTAACTTTATTTTTTGTTTTGTAGTCTTGAATATAGCTTCTTACAAAATCTCCTATATCTGGATCTAAACTAGCTGTTGGTTCATCTAATAGTAAAATTTCTGGAGAATTAATTAATGATTTGGCAAGGGAAACTCTGTTTTTCTGTCCGGAGGAAAGTTCACCAGTTTTTCTATTAAAAAATTTTTTTATATTTAGGTCACTAGAAATATCATTTATTCTGCCCTCTAAATTCTTCACACCGTATAACCTTCCGTAAATTTCTAGATTTTGTTTTACTGTAAGCTTCTTTGGTAATTCAACGTAAGGTGAAGCAAAATTAAACCTTCTTAAAATTTCATCTCTAGCAAAAGAATTTATATTTTTACTGTCTATAATAATTTCTCCTTCCGTAGGAGTTATTAGGCCTAATATCATACCTATAGAAGTTGTCTTACCACACCCGTTAGGACCCAATAATCCCAAAGTCGAATTTTTTTTAATTTCAAAATCAATATTGTTTACCGCTAAGAATTTGTTATATTTTTTCGTTAAATTTTTAATTTCAATAAACATTATTTTGAGGCTCTTAATAATCGATCGTTAATAGCCAATCCAAGACCATTTTTAGGAATTTTAGCTACAAAAATTTTTTTATATCCCATCTTTTTTATTTTTCGCATTGTTTTATATAAATTAGATGCAGCCTCTTTCAAGTTGGCTTTTTTACTCAGATTGAAATAATTATTTTTAATCTTGTCTTTTTTTCCAAAAACAATGTAAGCGTGTTTTGAATTTTCTGGTTTTTTATTCATTATGACAGGTATTCCAGGCGAATAGTGTTTTTTTAACATGCCAGGAGATTTTATTTTAACTTTTTTTTTTGAAAAATCTATTTTAATCACTTTTTTAATCTCATTAATACCTATAATTCCAGGCCTTAAGATTTTTGGTCTTCCAGTTAAGTCAACAACTGTTGACTCAATTCCAATTTTTGATTTTCCTCCATTTATAATTATTTTGATTTTCTTTTTAAATTCGTCAAATACGTCCAACACATCCACAGGACTTAACCCTGAAGAAATATTTGCGCTAGGCATTGCCAAAGGAAATCTAGAGAATTTGAGTATTTTTCTGATAATTTGATTTTTTGGAAATCTCACAGCTACTGTTTTTAAATTAGCAGTTGCTAAAGAACATACTTTAGAGTTTTTACTCTTTTTTAAAATAAAAGTGATCGGGCCAGGACAAAATTTTCGATAAAGTTTTTTAAAATTACGATTTAATATTACGTCATCGCAGATGTTTTTTGAACTGAAGTAATGAATAATTAAAGGGTTGATTTTTGGTCTTTTTTTCATTTTAAAAATCTTTTTAACAGCTTTGTTTGAATAAGCATTCCCAGCTAGACCATAAACAGTTTCTGTTGGTAAGCTGACTATATTACCTTGTTTAAGAGACTTAATAGTTTTAACAAGTATTTTTTGATTGAAAGAATATATATTTGAATAGATGTTTTTCATAATGTAATTATTATTTAGTATATGAAATTCGAAAATATTCCAGCTGATATTAAAAGTAAATCATTAAAAGAGGCCAGGAAAGAAATTGATCTAATACTTACAAAGCTAGAAAGTCAGAAATTTGACTTAAATAATACTGAGATTGAATACAAAAGATTAATAAATTTAAACAAACATGTAGAAAACCTTTTTAAAGAGAAATTTAAAGAAATATCTAAGCCTAAAGATTTATAGAATATGATAAATAAATTGAAAAAAAATTCTCAAAAAGTAGATAATTTTCTAATTAATTTTTTAAAAAAACAAAATAATTCACTATTAGTTATACCTATGAAATATGGAGTAATTTCTGGAGGAAAAAAAATAAGAACAACCATTATTCTAGATACGGGAAAAATTTTTGGAATTGATGAAAAAAAACTTATAAATATTTGTGCTGCAGTAGAATGTATTCATTCATACTCTTTAATTCATGATGATTTACCTTGTATGG
>MDSZ01012939.1_pt1 | contig 14881 bp, 13 predicted proteins | sample 811201 | NCBI WGS metagenome assembly MDSZ01 (sample SAMN05326647, study PRJNA326480) | marine metagenome | isolation source: seawater | place: Indian Ocean: North | collected 2010
GGAAATGTTTTTTTAAAAGATAAAACTGGAAAAAATCTTAATGGATGGAACCCATTAAAATTTAGTCCTCTAAGTCAATCACCTTTTCATGTAAGAATATTAAATAAAGATTATATTATTGTAACTGAAAAAAAAGGAGTTATTAATGTTTTAAATAGAAAAGGAAAAAATTATCCTGGATTTCCATTAAATTTTGACACAAATATTGATAGCAACATATTCATAGAAAAAAAATCAACTCCACAAAAATCTTTAATTACAATTCTATTGACGAATGGGAAAATTGTTAAAGTAAATATGAATGGTGTTATTACTGAAGAAACCCAACTTTATAGACCGTCCATTAATTCAAAATTTGAGTTAATAATTGATCCAACAAAGAAAAATTATAAAATAGTTGTGACTGATGAAACAACAGTATATGTGATTGAAAAAAATGAAGTACAGTTTAAATATGATTTATTTGAAACTAAAGATTTAAATTATCAATATTATTATTTTGGAGGGAATAATGAAATGTTATCGATATTAAATAGATCAAAAAATAATATTTTAATCTTTAATTTAAAAACTAATTCAATTTCCAAAATAAATATTCCTAGTGATCAATTAATTTCAATACTATATTATGATTACAAAAAAGAGTTTGAAATTTATTCTATATTAAACAATAAACTCTTAAAAAATAGATTAAAAAATTAATTTTACTATTTTTATAATATGAAAACATTAAAACAATTTTTCCCAATTTTATTATTATTACTAGCCTATCCAATAATTGCATTTAGCCAAAAAGAAAAAAAGAAAAAAGGATTAAACCCTTTAACATACCTTGAAATTCCAAGTAGTATTGAATGGAGATCAATAGGTCCATTTAGAGGAGGAAGAGCATCAAGTGTTGCTGGTGTTGTGGAGCAACCAAACACTTATTATTTTGGTGCCACTGGAGGAGGTGTTTGGAAAACTGAAGATGGTGGTCAATCTTGGAAAAATATATCAGATGGTTATTTTGGAGGTTCAATTGGAGCAGTATCAGTTAGTATATCTGATCCAAATATAATTTATGTTGGTACTGGAGAAGAAACTGTGAGGGGAAATGTTTCACCAGGATATGGTGGTTTTTGGAAGTCATATGATGCTGGAAAAACATGGGAAAAATTAAATTTAAATATTGATCAAGTTCAAGTTGGAAGAATTATTATTCATCCAAAAAATCCAGATATTGTATTCATAGCAGTAATTGGTGATTTATTTAAAAACTCAAAAGAAAGGGGAATATATAGAACATTAGATGGTGGTAAAAATTGGAAAAAAGTATTATACATTAACGAAAGATCAGGAGGGAATGATATAATCTTTGAACCTGGAAATCCTAGAGTTATATATGCTTCTACTTGGAATATTAGGAGAACCCCATATAGTCTTGAAAGTGGAGGAAATGGATCTTACTTATGGAAGTCTACTGATGAAGGAAATACATGGAAAAATATATCAAATAACGATGGATTACCAAAAGGGATATGGGGTAAAATAGGCATTGCTGTTTCACCGGTTAATTCAAACATAGTTTATGCTTTGATTGAAAATAAAAATGGTGGACTTTTTAAATCTATTGATGCTGGGAAATCGTGGAAACTTATAAATGAAGATCGAAATCTTAGGCAAAGAGCTTGGTATTATACTAGAATTTATGCAGATACAAAATTTGAAAATAGAATATACGTCATGAATGTTCAATTTTGGAGATCAGAAGATGGTGGAAAATCATTCAAAAGTTACAATACTCCTCACGGTGATCATCATGATTTATGGATAGACCCACTAGATAACAAACGTATGGTAGTTGCTGATGATGGAGGTGCTCAAGTAAGTTATGATGATGCAAAAAATTGGAGTACTTATATGAATCAACCCACTGCACAATATTATAGAGTAGCTACAGATAATAGTTTTCCATATAATATTTTAGTTGCTCAACAAGATAATAGTACTCAAAGAATTCCCCATAGGGTAAATAGAGGTGGAATATCAGAAAAAGATTGGGAATCATCCGCAGGTGGAGAAAGTGCTCATTTAGCTGCTGATCCTCTAAATCCAAAAGTAGTTTATGGAGGTAGTTATGGAGGGTATCTTACAAGATTAGATCACGAAACAGGAGAATCTAGATCAATAAATGTTTGGCCAAATAATCCAATGGGTCATGGAGCTGAAGATATGAAATATAGATTTCAATGGAATTTTCCAATATTTTTTTCACCATGGGATAAACAAAAATTATATACAACATCAAATCATTTTCACAAAACAACTAATGAAGGTCAAACTTGGGAAGTAATCAGTCCTGATTTAACTAGAAACGAAAAGGAAAAACTTGGTCCTTCTGGAGGTCCAATTACAAAAGATAATACAGCTGTTGAATATTATGCTACAATATTTGCAGCATGTGAATCACCTTATGAAAAAGATTTATTATGGGCTGCGTCAGATGATGGTCTTATTCATTTATCAAAAGATGGTGGAAATAGTTGGGAAAATGTTACGCCAAAAATATCTCCATCACATATAATGTGGAATAGTGTTGACCCTGATCCTTTTGTAAAAGGCGGACTTTATGTTGCTGGAACGCTATATAAAACTGGAGATTATCAACCATACTTATATAAAACAAAAGATTACGGAAAAAGTTGGGAAAAAATAGATTTAGGAATAGAAAAAAATCATTTTACTAGAGTACTAAGAGCAGATCCAAAAAGGAAAGGTCTACTTTACGCTGGAACTGAATCCGGTGTATATATTTCATTTGATGATGGAAAAAGTTGGAAATCATTTCAACAGAATCTCCCCTTAGTTCCAATAACTGACTTAACTATTAAAAACAATAACCTGATAGCTGCTACTCAAGGAAGATCAGTTTGGTTAATAGATGATTTAACACCTCTTCACCAAATTAATAATGAAATTTTAAGTTCGGATTTTCATGTTTTCAAACCTATAGATTCTTATAGAATGGGTTACCCAAGCTGGAGAACAAACTCTTCAAAAAATGGAACTAACCATCATAATGGAGTTAAGATTTTTTTTAATATTGATTCAACTAAGGTATGGAATGATTCATTAAAAGTTTCTCTTGAATTTATGGACCAGAATAGAAAAACTATTAAAATATTTTCAAATTTTTCTAAAGAGAATAATCTAAAAATCAAGGATGGTTCAAATTCATTTATATGGAATATGAGATACAAAAACGCAGAAGGGTTCGATGGATTGATTATGTGGGCTGCAAGTTTAACTGGTCCTAAAGCAATTCCTGGAAAGTATTTTACAAAACTTACAGTAAATGGGGAATCTAAAGAAACTGAATTTTTTATTTTGAAAGATGAAAGAAGTAATTCTACAATTAATGATTTAAAAGATCAATTCAATTTCTTAATTGAAATAAGAGATAAAGTTACTGAAATCCATCAGTCTATTTCAGATATGAGACTTATAGTAAATCAAATAAATACTTTTAAAAGTAAAATTGAGAATAATAAAGAAATAATAATTAAAATGAATAATTTAATTGATAAAATTAATATAATCCAAAATAAATTATATCAAACAAAAAATAGAAGTAGACAAGATCCTCTCAATTATCCAATTAAATTAAATAATAAACTAGCACATTTGTCCAGTGTTGCGTCAAATGGAAATTACAAACCAACTGATCAAATGATTGAAGTTAAAAATGAATTGATTAAAAAAATAAATCAGGAATTAAAAAAATGGGATTCAATTAAAAACGAAGAACTAAAAAATCTCAATAACGAAATCAAAAACATTGATATCGATTTAATATCTATTAATTAATTTCGTATTTATTTCTTTAATATTTCTAATTCATTATAGATGAGTAACATTGTAGCCATTGTAGGAAGACCAAATGTTGGTAAATCTACTCTTTTCAACAGATTAGTTGAAAAAAGAAAAGCTATTATAGATGATGAAAGTGGTGTGACTAGAGATAGACATTATGGTATTTCAGAATGGAATGGAAAAAAATTCACAGTTATTGATACAGGTGGATATGTTGAAAAAAGCAAAGATATTTTTGAAAAAAAAATAAAGGAACAGGTTATTTTGGCATTAAATGAAGCCTCAGTTGTTCTTTTCATGGTTGACTGTAAAGATGGTTTGACTAATTTAGATTTAGATTTTTCAAAAATAATAAGAGAATTAAATAAAAAAACAATTATTGTAGCTAATAAAGCTGATAATTATAAAATTTCATTAAATTCAAATGAGTTTTTTGAATTGGGATTTAAAGAATCAGAATTAATGCCAATATCATCGCAAAGTGGATCTGGAACGGGAGAATTACTTGATCTTGTAACAAAAAATTTAGATGATAATATTAATAAACTTGAAGAAAATAAAATACCTAAAATTGCTATTGTTGGAAGACCAAATGTCGGTAAATCTTCACTGATTAATTTATTACTTGGAGAGGAAAGAAATATAGTAACAAGTATTTCGGGGACAACAAGAGATTCTATAGATTCAGTTTATAAGCTATATAATAATGAATTCATTCTAACAGATACAGCTGGCATAAGAAAAAAAGCGAAAGTAAAAGAAAATATTGAATTTTACTCGGTAATGAGATCAATTCAAGCAATAGAAAATAGTGATTTATGTATAGTAATGATTGATGCTAGTCAGGGTTTTGAAAGTCAAGATATGAATATTCTAAGTCTTGCAACAAAATATAAAAAAGGAATTATTTTGATGATAAATAAATGGGATTTGATAAAAAAAGAAAATAATACATCTAAATCATTAGAAGAGCAAATCAACAATAAAATTCAACCTCTTGATTATGTTCCTATTATTTTTACATCAATACTAAAAAAACAAAGAATTCATAAATTATTAAATATTTGTCAAGAGGTTTATAATAATAGAAAACAAAGAATTAGTACTTCTAAGTTAAATAATTCCATTTTACCAGAAATTAAGAAATACCCACCACCTGCAAAAAAAGGCAAACATATAAAAATTAAGTATATAACTCAATTACCAACAAATACTCCAACGATCGCTTTTTTTTGTAATCTTCCACAGTATATTAAAGAACCTTATAAAAGATACTTATTAAATAAAATAAGAGAAAAATTTTCTTTTGAAGGTGTTCCTATTTCACTTGTATTTAGAAAGAAATAATGTCAATAATAATAATAATTTAATAGTATTTTTGTATCAATATTATGCAGTATAATTTTTCTAAAATAGAAGATAAATGGCAAAAATTTTGGTTAAAAAACAAAACTTATAAAACCAGAATAAATAATAAGCCTAAATATTATATTATGGATATGTTTCCTTATCCATCAGGTTCTGGATTACATGTAGGTCATCCTCTAGGATATATTGCATCAGATATTATTTCTAGATATAAAAAATTAAAAGGATTTAATGTATTACATCCAATGGGATTTGATTCTTTTGGACTACCAGCTGAACAATACGCAATTAAAACAGGCAAACATCCTAAAGAAACAACAAAAAAAAATATTGATATTTTTAAAAAACAACTTAATACAATTGGATTATCTTTTGATTGGGACAGAGAAGTTAGAACAAGTGATAGCAAATTTTATAAATGGACTCAATGGATATTTTTAAAATTGTATAATAGTTATTTTGATAAAGAAAAAAATAAGGCTCTACCAATTGAAAAACTTACTATACCAAAAAGCTTGAGTTTAAAACAAAAAAATGATTTTATTGATTCTAAAAGACTAGCTTATATTGATGAAATAAATGTAAATTGGTGTGAGGAACTAGGAACAGTACTATCTAATGAAGAAGTAATTGGTGGATTAAGTGAAAGAGGCGGTTTTCCCGTTGTGAAAAAACCTATGAAACAGTGGGTAATGAGAATCACAAAATATTCAGAAAGACTTTTAAATGATCTTAAAAATTTAGATTGGCCTGAATCTATTAAAACTTCTCAAAAAAATTGGATAGGAAAGTCTGAAGGAGCAGAAATTTCATTTAAAGTAGATAATAATAAACAAATTGAGGTTTTTACCACTAGACCTGATACAATTTTTGGCGCAACATATTTGGTTCTTGCACCAGAACATAAATTAATTCCAAAAATTACATCTAAAGATAAAACCAAATTAGTTAAAGAGTATATAAATAAAACTTTATCAAAAAGTGAACTTGAGAGACAAGAAAATGAAAAAAATAAAACTGGCATTTTTATTGGAAATTATGCTTTAAACCCGATTTCAAAGAAAAAAATTCCTATATGGATATCTGATTATGTTTTAGCAAGTTATGGCACTGGTGCAATAATGGCAGTACCTGCCCATGATGAAAGGGATTTTCAGTTTGCTAATAAATTTAATCTCGAAATAACCAAAGTAATTGAAAGTAAATCAGATGAAAAATGTTTTACTGGAAATGGTAAAATGATAAATTCTGGTGAATTCAATGGAATTGATAACAATGAGTTTAAAAATATAGTTTGCGATAAGTTAAAAGAGATAGGTCAAGGTAAAAAAACAATAAATTATAAACTGAGAGATTGGATATTTACTAGACAAAGATATTGGGGAGAACCAATACCAATTTTACATTCAGATAATAAAAGAATAGCCTTAAATGAAAATGATTTACCTTTAAAATTACCTTCTGTTGATAGTTATCTTCCAACTGATGATGGATCATCACCATTGGCTAGAAATAAAAAATGGATATCAACAGAAATAAATGGAAAAAAATATACTAGAGAAACAAATACTATGCCTCAATGGGCTGGCTCATGCTGGTACTACCTAAGGTATTTGGACCCAAATAACGATGAAATTTTTGCTGAAAAGAAAAAAATAAAATATTGGATGCCGGTTGATTTATATATTGGTGGAGCTGAACATGCTGTTCTGCATTTATTGTACTCTAGGTTTTGGCATAAGGTTTTATATGATTTGAATTACGTAAATACAAAAGAACCTTTTAAAAAATTAGTTAATCAAGGAATGATACTTGGTAGATCTAGTTTTGTATATAGAATTAAAGGAAGTAATAAATATGTCTCTTATAATTTAAGAAAAAGATATGACTATACTAGATTACATGTAGATGTAGGTTTTGTTGAAAATGATCAATTAAATATAAATAAATTTAAAAATTCATCTAAAGAATTAAAAGATTCTGAATTTATTCTAGAAAAAGATAAGTATATATGTGGTTCTGAAATTGAAAAGATGTCGAAATCAAAAAGTAATGTTGTAAATCCTGACAAAATTATTAAAAAATATGGTGCAGATACACTTAGAATGTATGAAATGTTTTTAGGTCCAATAGAGCAATCAAAACCATGGAATACAAATGGAATTGAAGGTGTATTTAAGTTTTTAAATAAATTTTGGAATCTATTTCATATTAAAAACAAGTTTGAAGTAAGTGAAGAGAAAGCAAACAGTAAAGAGTTAAAATTACTACATAATACAATCAAAAAAATCGAAGAAGATATAGAAAGACTATCTATTAATACCTGTATTAGTCAACTAATGATAACTATAAATGAATTAATAAAGTTGAAGTGTAACAAAAAATAAATTCTTAAACCAATGATTATAGTTTGTTCTCCTTTCGCACCTCATATATGTGAAGAATTATGGGAAAAAATAGGAAATAAAAAATCTGTAACAAAAGAAATATATCCAGAATATAATTCTAATTATCTTGTTGAAAGCGAATATGAATACCCTATAATGATTAATGGGAAATTAAGAAGTAAACAAAGGTTTGCTCTTGACCTAAAAAAAGAAGAAATTGAAGAATTGGTTATGAAAAATCAAACTGTAATAAAATGGGTTAAGGGTAATAGAGTCAAAAAAATTATTACCGTACCTAATAAAATAATTAATATAGTTTTTTAGTTTTTTACTACTCGATTAAAAATTGGGTTACTAATTTTTTCAACCCATAAATTATACATTTTCTTGGAAGGATGTAAATTATCAAAAGCTATAAGAGTTGTATCAAATTGGGCTAATCTTGAAATTTCTGTTATATCAAAATACATTACATTATATTTATTTGAAATCATTTTGTTAATAGTATTATAAGAATTTATTTCATTGAATATTCTCTTTTTATCTTCTTCAGAACTAACAAATGATGTAACTCCATAATCTGGGATTGATAAAACAAAAACGTTATTTTTATTCTTTGCATAATTTCTTGCCTTAATTAATAATTTTTCAAAGTCATTACTATATTTTGAAATATCATATCCTCGATATTGATTATTCACTCCTATTAAAAGGGAAACCATATCATATTTTTTATTAATTTCTAATAAATTTAATGAATCTATTAACTCGTCAGTTGTCCAGCCAGTTTTTGCAACTATTGTCACTTTATCTAAAACTTTTTCTTTAAAGTTTAATTTATTTTTCAATTGAATAGGATAGGAATACAAATGATCAACAGATTCTCCAATAGTATATGAATCTCCTAAAGCAAGATAAGTTAAATGATTTGTAGTTTCATTTTTATAAGCACAAGAAAAGAAAAATAAAAAAAATAAATATCTTATCACTAGATTAATCTTCTAAAGATTATAAATAAAACACCTAATAAAAACATAATAATAGAAATTTTATTAACTGTATGCATTGCTTTTAAACTAAAGTTAGTTTTTCTTTTAGGGTCTTTTTTTCTGAAAAAATAGTTTGCAACTTCAGAAAAATCAAAATAATAAGATAATTTTTTCTTTTTATTACTCATAACGATTTAATTTGGTTCTATCCAATTTCCATCTTCTTTAATTAATTCAATAAGTTCATCAACTCCATTTTTGTAATATACAGAACGCTTTACTACTTCTTTACCACGGTAAAGTGTTATTTTATCTTTACCTGAACCAACATATCCATAATCTGCATCTGCCATTTCACCAGGTCCGTTTACAATACAACCCATTATTCCAATTTTTAAACCTTTTAAATGATCAGTTCTATCTCTAATTTTTTTAGTTGTTTCTTGTAAATCAAATAATGTCCTTCCACATGAAGGACAAGAAATAAAATCTGTAGATGTAACCCTTACTCTTGATCCTTGTAAAATTTTAAAGCATAATGAATTAATTTTTTCAACTTCATTTATTTGTTTTTGGTTTGACGAAATAAAAATCCCATCACCAAATCCCTGAATAAATAACCCACCAAGATCTGTTGAAGAATAAACTATAATATTTTCATATAAAATATTTTCGTAGTTATTGTAAATTATAACAGGATGATTCGATTTACTAATTTGCATAAAAAATGTACGTATATCTGACATATAATGTTCATTTTTTGACTCTACAATTAAGACGAAGTTTTTTGGAATTTTTATTTTTTTTAAATATTCTAAATCATCTGTATTTAACATTAGAAAATTTATTTTATCAGAATACTCATTATCTATTTTTTCAAAATCAGAAAAATTAATTAAGGGATAGCATGACATTTTTGAATCTAACTCTTTCCAAGTCATATAATCATAAATTAAATTATAATTAAAATTATCATAATCAAATTTATTTTTACCTAAGTATAGATAATCTGGAGAGGTATCTGTTTTTGTAAAAGATTGTTGATTTCTATCAAATAATATTCCTAATTTTTTTAAATTTTTTGTTGTTAATTTTTCAATTTTTGAAAGATCAGAAATTACAATAGGCACATTATCTCCACCAATATTTTTAATTCTATTAGATTCTCTTTTTTCATATTGAAATGGTGAAAAATGAATTTTTTTAGGAATTTCTATCTTTTTATGGTTTTCCCTAGTTTTGTATCTATCTACAAGAATTTTAGCTATAGGTGGCTCAAATTCTGGTGGTTCTGTAAGTGAAACCCTAACAGTATCGCCTATACCATCATCAAGTAATGTTCCAATACCAATAGCAGACTTAATTCTTCCATCTTCACCTTCTCCAGCTTCAGTTACACCTAAATGAAGTGGATATTTTTTTAAATTCGAATTATCAATTTTTTCAACAAGTAATCTGTAAGCATGAACCATTACAAGAGGATTACTTGCTTTCATTGATAAAACAATGTTGTAAAAACTATGATCTTCGCATATTCTCAGGTATTCTAAAGCAGACTCAACCATACCTAAAGGTGTGTCACCAAACCTACTCATAATTCTATCAGATAATGAACCATGGTTAGTACCTATTCTCATAGCTGTTCCATTACTTTTACATATTTTAATTAACGGAGAAACTCTTTCATAAATTCTCTCAATCTCAGCATTATAGGAATTATCGTCATATTCTATTTTTTTAAAACTTTTTTTATCAGCATAATTCCCAGGATTAATTCGAACCTTTTCAACAATTTTAGCAGCAATTTCTGCTGCATTCGGTGTAAAATGAATATCAGCAATCAAAGGAATATTATAACCTCTATTGCTTAGTTCTTTTTTTATATTTTTTAAATTTTTAGCTTCATTAATACTTGGAGCGGTAATTCTAATATATTCAGAACCGGCATTAATCATTCTTATTGATTCTTTAACAGTTGCATTAGTATCCATTGTGTCAGAAGTAGTCATGGATTGAATCCTAATAGGATTACTACCACCTATTGCTGAATCACCGATAGAAACGGATAAAGATTTTCTTCTTTTGTAATTAAATAGATGATTATTATAGGTATTCTTCAATTTTTTAAAATTAAATATCACCAAGCTGTGGTCTTATTATAATTTCCTCTACATTGGTGCCACTAGACATATTATAAATTGAAAATATTGATTCAGCAATATCATTAGGTTGAACAAAACGATCTTTATCAAAATCAGAACCATCCCAGCTAGATGTTAAGGTTGCTCCTGGTAATACAGAAGTTACCCTTATTCCTTTATCTTTTAATTCTTCTCTTAAACATAAACTCATACCATAAAAAGCAAACTTTGAGACACAGTATGATCCACCATTACTATAAGCTATTTTACTAGCTATTGAGCAAATATTAAATATATGGCCTTTTTTTTTAGATAGCATAATTGGAATTAGACCTCTACTTATTTGATAATTTGAATATAAATTGGTATTAATCATTTTTTTTAAAATCCCTTCATCCTCATTATAAATTTTTCCAGGCGAAAAAATACCAACATTGTTAACTAATAAATCTAAATTTCTTTCAAAAGATTTAACATAGTTAATAAAATTTTGACACTCTTTTTCCTTTGAAAGGTCGGCTTTAATAAAATTAATAGAAACAGTTTTTGATAGTTTTTCAACATCTGTTTTTAATTTGTTTAAATCATCTAAATTTCTTGAACATGTAATTATATCAAAGTTCATTTTTGCAAACTTTAATACAATTGATCTCCCAATTCCTTTTGATCCTCCAGAAATTACTAGCAATTTATTTTTCATTAATTTAAATTATGATAATAATTTACGAAATTGTATTAAACATTGTTAAAAATATATTAAATAAATGAAAAACTTTGGAAAATATATCATCTTTATTTCCACCCTTTTTCTAAGAAGAGAATCATTTAAAACTTATTTTAACTTATCTGTAAAAGAATGTATAAAGATTGGATACGAAAGCTTATTTATTGTAGCAATAGTTTCAATATTTATGGGTGCTGTTACTACTTTACAAACCGCATTCAATCTTGTAGGACCTTTGATTCCTGATTATGTAATTTCATTAGTGGTTAGAGATATGACATTGCTAGAATTATCTCCAACTATAATTGCAATAGTTTTTGCTGGTAAGGTAGGTTCAAATATAGCTGGAGAACTCGGGACAATGAGAATTACAGAACAAATAGATGCACTTGAAGTTATGGGAATCAACTCAAGTTCTTACCTAGTTTTGCCTAAAATAATTGCATCTATTTTAATGTATCCAATTTTAGTTGTTATGTCAGCTTTTCTTGCAATTTTAGGAGGTTATATAGCAGGAACAATTTCCGAAGTTATAGCAGGCACAGAATATATTTATGGATTAAGATATGAGTTTAACCCTTTTAATATTCCATTTGCACTTATCAAATCATATGTTTTTGCTTTTTTAGTTGCATCTATTTCATCTTTCCAGGGGTATTACACAGAAGGAGGTGCTTTAGAAGTAGGTAAATCAAGTACACAAGCTGTTACTAAAAGCTGTATTGCTATTTTAATTGCTGATTATGTTTTAGCACAAATTTTACTTTAATATGATTGAAATAAAAAATATAAATAAAACATTTAATGATAAACAAGTATTGTTTAATATATCTGGATTATTTGAAAAAGGAAAAACTAATCTTGTAATTGGTGCCAGTGGAACAGGAAAAAGTGTATTGTTAAAATGTTTAGTTGGGCTTTTAAAACCAGACAAAGGAAATGTTCTATTCAATGATAGAGATTTCACAAACGGTTCTAAAAAACTAATAACAGAAATTAGAAGAGAAATTGGAATGTTATTTCAAGGAGGAGCACTATTTGATTCAAAAAATGTAGAAGAAAATGTGATGTTTCCTTTAAACATATTAAGTAAATTAAAAAAAGATGAAAAAATTGAAAGAGTAAATCACTGTTTAAAACTTGTTGGACTGGAAAATGTAAATGATAAGATGCCATCGGAATTGAGTGGAGGAATGAAAAAAAGAGTTGGTATTGCTAGAGCTATAGTTAATAATTCTAAATATTTGTTTTGTGATGAGCCAAATTCTGGATTAGATCCACTAACTGCTATAAAAATTGATAATTTAATTCAAAAACTTACTCATGAACTAAAAACTACAACCATTGTTGTTACTCACGATATGAATTCTGTTATGGAAATTGGAGAAAAAATTATGTTTATACATCAAGGAAAAAAAATATGGGAAGGAAATAATAAAAACATATTTAATAATAAAATTAAAGAATTAGATGAATTTATTTTTTCAAATAAACTTATGAAAAAAATTAAATCTTAGTTATGAATTGACGCAACTCTTTCAGAAATTTTATTTTGAATTTCTAAATTTTTTTGATCTTTTTTACTTCTAAAGTACCATAAAAGTCCTCCTGCTGTCAATAACAAATAAGTTGAGGTAAACAAATAAATAATACCAAAATTAATACCCGATGAAATGCCTTCATTACCAGCACTTATTTCACTTTGAACAATACTCTTACACATTGAACATCCTTGTGAGATCAACTCAAAATTCAATGAAAAAGTAATAACAAAAATTAAAAAGAATTTATAACGCATATACATTTTTAGATACGAAAATTAATAATAAATGTTCAGTATTAATAATAGGGACTTATCATTAAATAAACAATTACACCAGAAACTGATACATATAACCATATTGGAAAAGTATATTTTACAACTTTTTTATGTTTATTTATTTGATTAGTTAAAGCAAAATAAAATGCAAATAAAACAAATGGTACAACAACGATAGAAAGCAAAATATGTGAAATTAAAGTTGGATAATATATATATTCAAGATTTCCCTGATAGGAAGTACTTTCTACAGAAGAATGATATATAATATAAGAAACTAAAAATATAGAACCAAAAATAAAAGAGATAGTATTTAGTGATTTATGTAATTTCACATTCTTTTTAACTTTAATAAAATAAAAAGAAAATAAAAGAAAAATAGATGTTAAAGTATTAATGACAGCGTTAAAATGAGGAAGTTTCGATGTCCAATCACCAAATATTATAATTTTACTTGGCATAAATAATAACAAAGCAACCACAATAGGAACTATTATTGAAATTGAAATAATTAAATTTTTATAAATACTATCATTTTTCATGATGATATTAATATTTTAAGTTCAGCGGATAGCCTTTCAAATTCATCCTCTGAATTACTTTCATAATAACCTCTTATCCTTCCAAATTTATCAATTAAAATTAAGGATGAAAAGTTGATATCATATAAAAATTTACAAGAAACATATTTAAATAATTCAGATTTATTTAATCTTAATGTTTTCCAATTATTATCGAGTCTGGAGGAAGTTATAGAATATAGATCTATGATAAAATTATTATTTAATAATCTTTCAATTTCATTATTAATAAAACTTTTATTTTTATCATCTAATCTGATATCTACGAGTATAAAATTTTGTCCTATTTCTAAAAAACTATCAGATTTTACATAAAACGGAAATTCAATATCTAGCAAACAAAAAGAATAATTCCCAATACGTTCCTGATGAAAAATTGGAACTTCATAATTATTTTTACCAAAGAAGTGAAGGAAAAAACTTATAGTTAATGGAATAATAATTGAAATTGATAAAACAAACCACTTTAGACTAGATCTCATTAAGAATATATTGCTTGATAAATCGCATCAGCTTGAATTACCATAGCACCTAATAACCATATTACAAAAACAGTTGGAAGTAAAATAGTCCACATTAAAGTTTTTTTCTCATGCGCAAGGTGCATGAACTCTCCTACAATGTATCCAGCCTTTATAAAAGTCATACCAATAAATAATAAAAGTTTAAATTCTTTCCAAGATTCTGGAAATTGAAGGGCAACATAAAATTCTGCTGCGGTTACAACACCAAGAATAATAGCAACTTTCCAAATTTTCCAAATTTTAGATTTGTCTGCTGGTTTAGGTGTTACAAATGAACTTTCTGGCTCTAACATAGAATTAAATTAAATAAAAAAAAGTAAATACAAAAACCCATACCAAATCGACAAAATGCCAATATAATCCAACTTTCTCAACCATCTCATAATGTCCTCTTTTCTCATAGATACCAACAGTAGTTTGATAAAAAATCAAAAAATTTAAAGCAACACCGGAAAATACATGAAATCCATGAAATCCTGTTATGAAAAAGAAA
>MDSZ01230209.1_pt1 | contig 14881 bp, 12 predicted proteins | sample 811201 | NCBI WGS metagenome assembly MDSZ01 (sample SAMN05326647, study PRJNA326480) | marine metagenome | isolation source: seawater | place: Indian Ocean: North | collected 2010
CAAACACTTCCATGCTTTCGCAGGATTCCACCATGCGCTTGCGGGCTTCCATCAAGGTCTCGTGACCCTCGATCTGCGCATTCTCGAGCGCCTCACGGTTGGGCCATTGCGCGTAGGCCCAGTACGTCCCGCCCACCCACGTGTGAAGGCGCGAACCGAGGCTTCCACACTTGGCATGAATCTCCCGCGTCACGTCGGCCCACGCCGCTTCAAAGGCAGCTTCTTGGCCCTTTTTCACTTGGAACACGTAGAGAATGGCGTGGGGTTTGTCAGTCATGGCGCGCGGCTTTTGGAGGCCCCAAAACTACATCACGACTTCCCGAAGGAACGAAGGAACGTCCTTGTGCGATGTAATTTCGACAGTCATGCCCAAGGCGATTCGACATACCCTCACCTGGGGCACGGTGCTCGTGCTCATGGGCTGTGAGCCTGAGCTCCCCGCCTTCACGGTGGCGGACGTTCGCGAGGTCCCAGCGCACTTTCCGGCCTACGTCGAACCCGCAGACAACCCGCTGAACGAGGCCAAATGGGAACTCGGGCGACACCTCTTCTTCGACGAACGGTTCTCGGCGGATGGCATGCTCAGCTGCGCCAGCTGCCACAACCCTTCCCTGGCCATGGCCGATTCCCTGGCCGTGACGCCAGGCTCCTCTGGGGCCTTGGGGGTCCGGAATGCCCCTGCCTTGGTCAACCTGGCATGGCAACCCAGATTTCACCGGGAGGGCGGCGTGTCTTCGCTCGAGGCCCAAGTGCTCGCCCCGGTGCAAGAGCCAACCGAATTCCATCGCGACTTGGTTGAATTGGTGGACCAACTCGGTCAAGACCTCCAATATCAGGAATGGGCCCAAGAAGGGTTTGACCGACCTTTTGACGCCTACGTCATGACCCGTGCGCTCGCCGCCTTTCAACGCACCTTGATCAGTGGATCGGCGCCTTACGACCGGTGGCTCCAAGGCCAAGCCGAGGCCCTCTCTCCTGCCGCGCTTCGAGGGCGTGATCGCTTCGAGGAATTCGAATGCGCATCGTGCCATCAGGGGGTGATGTTGTCGGATTTCGCCACCCACAACACCGGGCTGTATGCGTCCTACGTGGACCAAGGGGCGTACCGTTTGACCTTCGATTCCACGGACATTGGGGCCTTCAAAACACCATCCCTGCGAAACGTGGCCTTGACGGCCCCCTACATGTTTGATGGCTCCTTGCCCACCTTGCAATCGGTCCTTGAACACTATGCCTCCGGCGGCAGCGGGCATGTCAACCAAGACGAGCGCATCCAGGCCCGGGCACTCTCTGCCCGCGACCGGAGCGACTTGATCGCCTTCTTGGAGTCCTTGACGGACGACAAATTTGTCACGTGGTCTGAAGGGCTTCGTCCCTGATCAATCCCGTTTGACGAGCACCGTCGAGGTCCATCGCTCCCCGTTCTTTGCGCGCACCTCCAACACGTAGAGCCCCGTTTGCATGGCCCCCAACCGAACATACAGCAACCCAGGCCCGTGCAGCGCATGGGGCTCCGCGCCCACGACCATGCGTCCAGACATGTCGTACACGTAGACCTCGACCTGTTCCACAGTTTCCGGCAGAAACATGGAAACGCCGTCCCGCGCAGGCTGTGGGAACACTTTGCCCACGGCCTGTGGCGTCTCCAAAAGCTGGGTCAAAAACACCTCGTTCAGGTCATTCACGGGCACGAGCGCATCGTACAAGAAGTCAGGATTGACCAACTCCAAGATGCGGTCATCCTCCTCCGCTGCGAGGTAGTTCCACCCGTTGATTTCCTGGTTGGACGTGGTCACAAACACCCGCCCGTTGGGCGCCACAAGCACGTCCCGCAACCGGCCGTATTCGTTGTACAGAATGCTGTCCTCATGCGTCACCTCTGTGCCTGTTTCATCGAGGTGAAGGATGCGCAGATGTTGCTTTTTCAGAAAGGTCAAAAGCAAGGAGTTTTCCCACTCTGGAATCGACGGATGGTCAAAGTAGTCCATCCCGCAGGGCGCCTGCGTCGGACTCCAAGAAACGAGGGGGTCTCGGGCATCCAACGAATCGCACAAGGCCTCCTCCATGGGCGAGTCACAAGGCCCCTCGATCAAGGGCCATCCGTAGTTGGCACCCTTTTGGATGAGGTTCACTTCATCGTCTGTGGCCGGGCCGTGCTCAGAGGCGTACAGCTGCCCCGCGTCTGAGAAGACGAGGCCCTGCGGGTTGCGGTGCCCCCAGCTGTAAATCAGGTTGCCGTAAGGGTTGTCTGGAATGGGGTTGCCATCCCAATCCATGCGAAGGATTTTGCCGGAAAGGGACTCCAGGTTTTGGGCGTTCATCTTGCTGTACGCATCCCCCATCGCCATGTACAAATGCCCGTCTGGCCCTTCCATCAGCCGGCTCCCATTGTGGGAAGAGTTGCCCCGAAAATCCGGAATCAAAACCTCTTCATCCACCACGCGTCGCTGCGGAATGGAATACCTCAAACGCGACAATCGACTGCGCCACTCCCCGTAGGCGTAATGCACGTAGATGAACGGCGTTCGAGGGAAGTCAGGGTGCAGCGCCATGGCGTGGGCGCCGCTGTTGTCCCAAGATTGGTAAACCCCGCTCAACGCATGCACCTCTTCCACCACCTTGGTGTCCGGATTGGTACGCGTGATGCGTCCCGTTTTTTCCATGCACCACACGTGGTTGTCTGGACCCCAGACCAAATCCCAAGGCACCGTCATGTCCTCCGCCAACACCTCCACTTCCAGCGTGGTTTGGGCCCAAGTCCCGACGGTCGAGCTGCAGGCCATGCATGCAATGCACCCCATCATCCAACCGTACATCGGCATCTTCATGGGTGCAAAATTAGGTGGAACTGTCGTGCACAAAAAAGGCTCCGGAGCAAAGCCCCGGCGACGGTTCGTGGATGGCCCACGAGATGGGGAAACAATCAGTCCATACCCTCGCAGGCCAACAGCGTCACAATGGGCCCCACCATGCAAATGCTGAGGTAGTCGTCCTCTTCCTGGTAGTCGATCGCCAACCGCATGCCTCGGTCAGGATTCGCAATGAATTCGCCCAAATTCAAGGGCTCCAACACAACTCCCTCATCGGCCTCAATCACCCAGCCGCATCCGGCGAGTCCAGTGTAATCACGCAAAGTGGCGTTTCCTGGCCGCACGTCATCGACACAGCTCCCGCAAAGCATGGCAAAGAGTGCGAGGAAGGCGCCAGCCAACTCAGTCCTTGGCCGCATTCATCAATTCCTTGATGCCTCCCACGCTGCTCATCAAGCCGCTCGCCTCGTAGGGCATGAACACCGTCTTGGAGCCCGTTCCGCCTTCACGCAGCACTTGGTCCATCATTTCGATGTACTTCACGGCAATGAGGTACTGGGTTGGATCGGCCGAGGAAGTTTCCACCGCAGCGGCAATCCGACGAATCGCTTCCGCCTCCGCTTCCGCGACCGCCAGGCGCGCCTGCGCCTCGCCTTCTGCCTTGAGGATGCGGGCTTGCTTCTCGCCTTCCGCCTGGTTGATGTCGGCGCCCTTTCGGCCTTCCGCCTCAAGGATGGCTGCCGTCTTGGTGCCTTCGGCGTCGATGATTTGGGCGCGACGCGTGCGTTCGGCGCGCATCTGCTTTTCCATCGCCTCCTTGATGTCCGTCGGTGGATTGATGTCCTGCAACTCCACCCGGTTCACCTTGACGCCCCACTTGTTGGTGGCCTCGTCCAGAATCGTCCGAAGCTTCATGTTGATGGTGTCGCGCGAGGTCAAACATTCGTCCAGCTCGAGCTCACCAATGACGTTCCGCAAGGTGGTCTGCGTCAATTTCTCAATGGCGTTGGGCAAGTTGTTGATCTCGTACACAGCCTTGACCGCATCCGTGATTTGGAAGTAGATCAAGGCATTGATCTCGGTCACCACGTTGTCTTTGGTGATCACCCCCTGCTTGGGAAAGTCAAACACCGTCTCCCGCAAATCCACGCGGTCACGCATCTTGTACTGCACCACCTTGGTGCCGTCGGGCATTTCCCCCGCGAGGCGCCACACGATGTCGCGCGGACGGTCCACGATAGGAATGATGATGTTGATGCCGGCATTGAGCGTAGTGCGGTATTTGCCGAGGCGTTCGATGACCATGCTTTCGCTCTGACGAACGATGCGCACGCCCTTGACAACAATGACAATGGCCAAAAGCAAAAACAGCAGGGCAAGAATGGAAGTGGGACTCACGATGTGGGGGGTTGTGTGTGAACGATCAAGGTGTTGCTTTCTACGCGTTCCACCCAAACCGATGCCCGCTCTCCAGCGAGGTCTGCCTGGGCATGGGGAGCCAACTGGGCGCGCCAATCGTCTCCATCCACTTTGCAGCGGCCAAGGCCCGTGGCGGCATCAAAGGCCGTGGTGACGCGGCACTCCCGCCCCACCAGCGCATCGACGCCCGTGCGCATACTCTCGGATTGAGACATGCGCAAGGCCACGGGGCGCAAGAAAAAGAACGACAAGAGGCTCAACACAGCAACGCTCACGAGCTGGACACTCAAACCCCAACCGAGCGCGGCCGCGCCAGCACCCGCCAAGGCACCCACACCCAAACAAGCCAGCACAAATCCGGGCACAAACACCTCCAAGATGATGAGCCCAATGGCTGCCGCAATCCACAATTGCCAGACTTCCCACTGCATGCCTCCAAAGTAGCGCAAAAAAATTGCGGCGCACCCCTCGGCACGCCGCATTCACAAAGTCGTTTGGAATCCTCAGTCGAGGAGCGTCACGCGACGGGTCACCTTGGTGACGTCGTCAGACACCCTGATGAGGTAGTTGCCCGCTTCGAGGGCTCCGAGGTCGATGCGCTGGATGGCACCCTCACCTTGGGCCGCAGATGTCCAAACCTTGCGGCCCACGATGTTGTACACTTCCACCGTCGCCACGCCACTGAAGCCATTCAGCTCCACGGCAAATTCACCGAGGGATGGGTTGGGGTACACGTCCACGTTGGCTTGGCCTGCAGCCATTTCTGCGGTGTTGGCCACGCCGAGGACGATGCCATCGATGTTCGCGCCGTTGATGGCGTCCACCTGAGCGTCAAACGACAACAGGTTCCACGTGTCGAGCACGATCTCGTAGTCGGAAGGACGAATGACGTTCACAGTTGGGAAACCGAGAGGAGCCCAGATGTTAAGGTCCAACGTCAACGGGCTCTCGTTGATGATCGGGTACGTGACGCCATCGGTCCAGTCCCCGAGGGTCGCACTGCCTGTTCCCTGCACATCCGCAAGAGTGGTGGTGGCATCTGCTTCGTAGAAAATCACACGCAATTGGTTGGTGCCGTCAGGGCCGTAAGCTTCGTGGAGGTCCTGCAACGCGTGCGAGCCATGCAAGCTCCAGCAGGGAGAACACCACGTGGCAGAAACATCCACCACGGCAATCAAACCCTGGTCCAAGATGTCTGCGTACAACTGGTGCGTGTTGCCGTCGAGGTCCGTCACGTTGAAATCTGGCGCGGTGCCGAACTGCGCGGAGGCCGCGAGGGTGGCCACACCAAGCGTGGCAAAGAGAGCGAGTTTTTTCATGTTTTCTTGAATTGGCTAGGAAAGATACAACATCTGAACCCTGCCACTGTCAAAGAAGTTGCACCCACCACGGCAACACGGTCATCGCCCACAGCCACGTAAGCCCAGCTGCCACCACATTGAGCACCACACCCACTTGAACCATGGTGGCCATGCGAAGTTTGCCACTGCCGAAGACAATGGCATTGGGGGGCGTGGCCATCGGCAACATGAACGCGCAACTGCTCGCCATGGTCACGGGCACCACGAGCAACAAGGGGTCCATGCCCCACGCAAGCGCCACTTGTGCCACCACCGGCACCAAGACCACCGTGAGCGCGAGGTTGCTCATCACCTCCGTGAGGAACAACGACATCAACACAAAGCCTGCAATCAACCACGCCGGCGACAGGGATGGCATGGAAGCCAGCGCTTCCGCCACAGCCGACAGCACGCCTGCCTCAGACAATTGCCCTGCCAACGTCAAACCACCTCCAAAAAGGAGCAGAATGTCCCAGGGCATCCGACGCGTGTCTTCCCATGAAAGCAGCGGCGTACGTGAAGCCTCGCCCGAGGGAATCACAAACAACAGCACCCCCGCTGCCATGGCAATGGACGTGTCGTTCAAGGGCCATCCAAAGCCATCGACCAGCCAGCGCCGGGCCACCCACATCGCCGCCGTCCCCCCAAACACCCACGCCACGCGCTTCTCCGAAACGCCCCATGGCCCCAGTGCTTTGAGTTCCTCTTTCAGCCCTGCCACGCCCGATTTCAGCGGCTCGGAGGACACTTGACACAGGACCCGGGTCAGCAACAGGTACACCAGCACAAGCATGATGGCCGAAAAGGGCAGCGCCATGATTGTCCATTCCAAAAAGGGCATCGCGATGTCCACGTGCTCCTCCAGCAGCCCGGCCATGGCCACGTTGGGTGGCGTGCCCACCAGCGTCGCGATGCCGCCGAGGTTGGCGGCGTAGGCCGAGCCGAGAAGCAGGACGACCGGGAACCGTGGGTGCTTGTCGAGGTCGATTTTGGCCACCACGGAAAGGGCGATTGGCAGCATCATCAGCGTTGTGGCCGTGTTGGAAATCCACATGCTCAGGGCCGCAGTTGCCAGCATAAAGCCCCCCAGCAACCGCCGGGGTCGCCCACCTGCCGCCACCAGGATGCGCAGCGCAAACCGCCGGTGCAGGTTCCATCGCTCCAAGGCAAGCGCGATGAGGAATCCTCCCATGAAAAGGAACACAAATTTGGATCCGTACGGGGCTGCCGCGCTCGCCACGTCCGTCACACCCAATGCGGGGAAAAGCACAAGGGGCAAAACGGAGGTGACCCCAAGAGGCACCGCCTCGGCCACCCACCACACGAGCATCCATGCAGCGGCACTGAGCACGGCAACCTGTGCTTCAGGCACACCTAGGGACGTCGTGACGGCCCAGGTCACCACAGCCAATGCCGGTCCCAACACTTGTCTGATTGCAGAAGCCTTCATGGATGCAAGGATAGCACGTCCCCTGCGTGTACCTTCCAACCATGGAATTGGATTTGTACCGCGTGGACGCATTCACGGAACAGGTTTTTGGGGGCAACCCTGCGTGCGTCATGCCGATGCAAGCATGGCTTGAGGATGACCTTTTGCTCGCATTGGCCAGAGAAAACGCCGTTGCGGAAACGGCGTTCCTCGTGAAAAAAAAGCCCGGACGCTACCACCTCCGTTGGTTCACCCCAGACGTGGAAATGGACCTGTGTGGCCATGCCACCCTCGCCTCTGCCCACGTCGTTCTGACCTTCCTCGAGCCCGAGGCCAAGGAGGTCTGCTTTGAATCGGCCAGCGGCGATCTGGTCGTCACACGGCAACCGTCTGGGTACGAAATGGCCTTGCCCAACCGTGCCCCGGAACCTGCCATCTTGCCCGTGGAAATTGAGGAGTCATTGAGCCTGCCTCCAACAGAAGTCCTCAAGGCACGAGACTACTTGCTGGTCTACCGAAGCCAGCGCGATGTGGAAGAATTCAGTGTGAATCGTCACCTCTTTGACCGGGTCAACTTGGGCACTGGAGGTGTGATTGTCACAGCGCCCGGCGACCAAGTGGACTTTGTGTCTCGCTTTTTCACGCCGCAGGCCACGATTTTGGAAGACCCTGTGACGGGATCCGCCCATTGTACCTCCGCACCCTATTGGGCTGAACAGCTCGGCCAAACGGTGTTGCACGCCCGACAGATTTCGGAGCGCGGTGGAGACGTGCATTGCCAAGTCCTCCCTGAACATGTCTTGGTGTCTGGGAACGTGGTGACCTACGCCAAGGCCACGGTGCTCCTTCCCTGAGCCGTCTGTCCTCCCCTACTTTGGCGGCCATGAATGACGCAGTGAAGTGGCTTCAAACCCTGGGTGTGGCCGGATTCATTTTCTTCCTTCTGAAGGGCATCGCATGGCTCGTGGTGTTTTGGCTGATTTCGCGCGGGGTCATTCGCAAGCACAAGTTGGCCAAACGGAAATTGCGCTGGCGCAACCTTGGCATCGTCAGGCCTGAGCACTCAACGCCGCTCCAAGCGCCACGTCCATTCCAAGAACACGCGACGGCCTTCCAAGGGGCCGTAGACACGAGACGCATCGAAATCTTCTCCGAACGGATCCTCGGTGCCCAACAAGGGATTTTGTTGGGTGGCGTCCGTGACGTTCTGAACCCCAGCTGAAAGGGTGTGTCTGCCGCCTCCTGCAGCCACAAAGGACCGGTTCACCGAAACGTGCATGAGCGCGTAGGGCTCGCTGACGTCGTTGAAAGACGCGTTGTAGTACGGGATGGCCATGCGGCCAACGGTTTGGGCTGTGAGGTTCCAACCCCACGTCGACCGCGATTGACCGACCTTCAAGTTGGTGGTCCAACTCGGGGCAAATTCCACGGGGTCGCCCTCCCCCGACAACGAACCGGACTCGAACAATTCCGAACGCAACCACGTCGCTCCGAGGGCTGCCTGCCACCCCTCGCTGCCGTTCATCCAGACATCCCCGCTGACCCCTCGATTCCACCCGAGCCCTTCGATGTTGCGGTACACGATTGCATTGGGCAGGCTGTCGTAATCGGCGTAGATCCGGTCTGTGAAGAGGGTGCCAAAAGCCTGCAGGGACGCGCTGCCTGTCCAACGGTCGGTGCCCAGGGTTCGGGTGAGGTTCAGGTTGGCGTTCCAGCTTGATTCGGGATTCAATCCCCCTTCCGCCAGCAGCACCTCCCTCGACCCATCCAGCGCCGCGTGCTCCTCCGTGAAGAGGTGAACCCGTCGGTAACCGCGGCCCGAATTCAAACGAAGGTCCCACAATGGGTGAGGCGTCCACTTGACATTGATTCTGGGAGCCACCACGAGGTTTTGGTCACTGGGGCGTTCCAAACGAAGCCCGTGAATCCAAGACCAAGCACCCACTTCGCCTGCGTATTCGCCGTACAAGGCCGGAACCCACACGTTCATGTCCGACGACGCGGGGGTTTCATCTTCGTACACGTCCCAAAGCAAGCTCGCTCCTCCCCTCAGATGCTGTCCCTCAGCCCAGCTCCATCCCGAGTGGAAGGCGTCCACGTTCGCCGTCCACTCCTGGGCATTGAAGACCGTGGTTCCGTAGGTGGATTCCTGTCGGTGAAATGCCCCACCGCCTTGGAACGTCAAGCCCTGTCCTTCCAAAGGCGAACTGCCCCACGTCCATTCTGAACGCAGCAAATCAATGCGCTCCCCGTAAACGTGCGTGGTGCCGCGATCGACCTCCTGAAATGCAGTGTCACCGCCAAAACGCTCTTCCCCAAACAACCGCGCGGTCAACCGCGTCTGTCTTCGGTCAGAACGTCTCTGGTGCCGAATGGTGGTCACCACCCTGTCCATGTTGGGCGCGTCCGTGAAGCCGTCGCCGTTGTCGTCCACGCGACGCTGAAAGTGAATGCCATCCAATCCGGCTTGCCACAAAGCGCCTTCTTTGCCCCACACCGCACTTCCCGAAGCCTGAAGACGCCCATGGCCATCCAAGCGCAGGCGAGAAAAGGCATCGCCAGCATGCAACGGTGACAGCACCACGTTGATGACGCCGCCCACCGCCTGGCTTCCAAAGCGGGCGCTGGCCGGTCCTTGGATGACCTCAACTTGCTGAATCATGCTGAGTGGAATCCCGTCCAACGCGTAGGCGGAGGCCAATCCGCCCAACAAGGGCACTCCGTCGATCAGCACCAAGCTGTACACCCCTTCCATGCCATTCAGCTGAACGCTGTTGGTGCCGCACACCCCACACCCCACGGTTTCTCTCACGCCTGTGGTGAAGTCGAGGGATTCCACCAAGTCTTGGGCGTGGACCGCATTGAGCGAGGCCCCGGAGAGCACCGCCGTGCGGATGGGACTCTCCTTGAGCCGTGCGGGACTCATGCTTCCCACCACCGTGGCGCCACCCAATGCGAACGTGGTCGGCGTCAATGAAATGACCTGAATGCCCGTTTCACACCCCGTACGGCCGTTCACCTCCACCCCATCATAACCGATTGCTTGAATCCGAATGCGCCCTTCGCCTTCTGACCATGTGTATTCCCCGGAGGCGTTTGTCGCGCCGACCGGCCGGCCATCGAGCCAGACCGTGGCGCCTGGCACAGCAATCTCATTGTCTGTTACGCGCAGCGTACACTGGGCCTGCGACCACGCGCCGACAGCCCAGCCGTGCATCGCACACAACACGGTGATTCGCCTCCACATGACCTCAAAAGTAGGGCCGTGCCCATTGATGTTTAGACACGACTAAATTTATTTTTTTTCGCCATTCCTCACAATCAAGCCGATTTGCGTGGTTTGTGGCGTTCGTTGTGCTGACGTCGACGGTCTGTCATCCTTTCGAGCTCCTCCCCCCATTCGTTCAAATCGTCAGAATCCTCTGGATTGTATGACGGAGGGCGCTTGGTGTGCACATTCTTCAAGTCGCGTTTGCGTCCCATGGGGACCAAACCATGAGGCCACTGCAAAAGTTCGTTTTCCAGCACCAACCAAAGACCTGGGGACGTGAACCCCACGTGGCCGGAGGTGTTCCATGGGTGTGAACACGTTTTTCTCTCGCGCCGGTGGCATGTTGTTTTGGGCCGCCTCGGCCTCACTCCTTTGCTGCATGTCTTGTGCGCAGTCCAACTCCCCTGCTTCTCCCGCAACCACCCAAACCGTCCGCTTCCGTGCCGACATGGCGAATCCGTGGCGCCCCTTGAATGACGGGGTAATGGGCGGCTTGTCCGAAGGGGACGTCGTGATGCACGACACGGCCATGTCTTGGAAAGGCCAAACCCGCCTGGAAAACAACGGCGGTTTCGCTTCCGTTCGTGCGCCTTGGAGCCACACCGATTTGCGGGCGATGGAAAAGGTGGTGATCCGATGTCGCGGCAACGGGGGGCCGTTCAAGTTGACCCTTGAAACGTCCGAGCGGTGGTGGATGCCCTACGCGTACGCGTCCTTCAGCCCTTCCAAAGAATGGCAGGATGTCACCCTCACAGCCAAGGACTTCTCATGGAGTCAAGCCCAAATGGGCGACCTCAAAGCCGTCAAGCCAAACCGTGAACTCGGGGACGTTCTTCGCATGGGGCTCATGAAATACGATGGGACGGCGCAGTCGTTTGACCTGGAAGTCGCCTCCATTCAATTCCTTCCCTCCGGGCGGTAACAGGACTCAGCACATCTCGCCGTAGACGCTTAGGATTTCTAGGAAATCGGAGACTGTCACTTGGCCGTCGTCATTCATGTCTGCAGTGCAGTCCACCATGCAGCCAAACTCGGACAGGGCAGCCAGAATGTCTGACACGCCAACGGCCAGGTCGCCGTCCAAATCGCCCGGACATTCGCAAGGCTCGCAGCTGCCGTCGTCGAACAGCGCCGTCGGTTCGTAGTTGCATGCCGTGGCGTCGGTGCAACCGGGAATGCACGTCCCTTCGATGTTGTCATCCAGCCACGCCACACGGTCCAAAATCCAATTGCGCAAAAAGGCCACTTCCTCCTCATAGGTCTGACCAATGAAGACGTTGGGCCACACGTATTGGCCGAGTCGAGGCCAACGGGCGTGGTCACGGACGCTTGGCTCGGCCAACACTGCGGACAACGAGTCGATGATCCCGTTCAGGCTTTCGTCACTCCATACATCCATTCGGTAATCGTCCCACATGCACTTCGTCAACCCGCGATAGGCCGGGTCTTCGCGCAGCCGCTGCCACCAAAACGGGTGAAGCACGTTGCATCCCGTGTTGGACTCAAAACCTGAAGTGAAGTAGCTGTCGCACCCGTCAGAATTGCCAAACCCCAAATTGTAATCCCACCAAGGGCCCATCACGATTTGGCCTCCATCCGAATCTTTCTCTTTGTAGAAGTAGGTGCTCAGGCGGTAGGCATCGACATTCTTCGTGATTTCGTTGGCGAAATACATGTCGATGAACGACTCGGGCTCGATGTACGCTTTGTAGCCCAGCACCGGATCTGTGAAGTTGGGACCTGCCAAGGCGTGCTCGAATTGCGTAAAGTGGTCTTCGATGTATGCGAGTTGCAGGGGATGCAAATCTTCTGCCTCCGGCTTGTGCATTTGGATGAATTGTTCGTCGCCCCCCAAGCGCGGGTATGGCGACACCCAGCCTCCTTCAAAGTCTCCCTGGATGCGGTCCACCTTCATGATGTACCCGCCGGTGAGCTCGTTGCCCGCAGTGTCCGTCGGAAGCAACGTGGCAATGTCCACGCGGTCGTTGTCGCGCTTGATGTTCTCCATCAGCATGTACACGCCGCGGTAGTCGCCATTGATGAAGAGTTCGCAGTATCTCCGACGGGTGGTGTAGCGCCCGATTTTGTCCCCCATCTCATAGATGACGGCGTTGCGCATCAAGGTCTTGTCGGAATACGGCCCGTGAAGAATCCAATCGTTCTCCGTCGGCATGCCCAAAAGCGAAACGTTGTTGTTGGCCCCGAGGGAATCCTGGGTTTCCAGCGCGTAGGACTGCTTGGGAAAAAACTGCGAGGAAGAGCCACGGATTTCGATGGTGATTTGGCCGTTGTACTCGTAGGTGGTGTCGTTCAGCGAATTGAACCCGCTTTCCAAGTTGGTCACCTTCATGTTGGCGACGATGCGCGGATCGTCCAAAATCGGGGTGTCCGTGGTCACTTGCACCAACGGGAGGGTCGACTCGTTCATGTAGATGCAGGACCCATCGTCCTCCGTGGCGGCATCCCAAAAGTTCACCGCCGCCTCGTCCGTGCATCCCTGATTGGCCGCACAGCTTCCGTCCGTGGTGCACTGGCTGAAGCAGGTGTTCACCTCGATGGAGGACGTGACGTTGACCAAGAGCCTGTCGTTCCAGTTGAAGGGATCGGCACACTCCTGTCCCACAATGTTTTCCTTGCAACTCCAATCCTCGCACGCCCCGTTGGTGAACGTGTAGTGCCCGGTGAATCCATGAGGCACCTGCACGGTGATGGACCAAATGCCGTCTCCATCGTCGTCGGCCATGGGATAATCACCAGGAAACCCAAAGTTTCCACCCCCCGCCAAAAACACGCCCTCCGGGGATACGTTTTCGTTGGCCATGTTCAGGTTGAACGTCACGAAATGAGAATTCGCCGCTGGGGGCTGAAACCACGCCGGCGGTGCGTCGAAGGTGTTGCCGGATTCAACTGCTCCCAAAAACAAGAAGGGCCTCGCCGAAAAGTCCGAAGAGGAGATGCTGTTGTTGTGCACCTCCACGGCCAACACATTGGTGCCCGACACCAACAGGCCGGGGTTGACGTCAATCAAGTCAGGCGTTCCACCTGCGTAGAGGACCGCTTCGTGCCACCCGTCCAAGATGGCGTCCCACGCAAGCACTTCGCCAGGCTCACCCGCATTTCCCCTGGCGATTTCCGTGCCATTGAGGTAGGCCACAAAGCCGTCGTCGTAGTCCACCGCCAGCATGGCTGTCGAAAAGCCGTTGGCATCGTCGACCTGAAACACGTGGCGCATGTAAATGCTGTGCGAGGACGGGATGACCGTGGCATCGTCCCCGTCTCCGTAGCCAAATCCGGAAATTCCTTCGCTCCATCCCGTGGCGGCGAAGTTGGTGAACATCCAATACGGCAAGGGCTGCGCGTTGGGAAGGAGGTAATCCCATGTGGAACCATCCTGCACCACGGCCTCCCAATGATCGACAGGACCCTGCGCCGTTGCACTCCATTGCAACAACGCCCCAACGAACATGACGACACACTTCCTCATCCCTTAAAAATACGAAGAACACAGAAGCCTGAGGGCATCGACGTGCCCTTCGCACGCCACCATCAACTTGAGACGCTCCAGGATTTGGCCCGCGACGACGCGATGCAACACTCAATTCACCACCCACCGCACAGGTGCAACCCCAGACGTCGACAGTGTGCACAAGCCAACCGGAAGGTCCGCCCCCACCGTCATCCATCCGCGTGTGCGTGAACCGGCCCTGACGTACCGCGCGACCATGGGCATCGTGCACGAGGTACGAAGCCCAGAAGACCTTCACTCGCCTGAGCCTCTCCCTACCTTGCACCCATGAACAAAAAAATCATGCTCCTCGGCTCAGGCGAACTGGGCAAAGAAGTGGTCATCGCCTTGCAGCGGCTTGGACAACACGTCATCGCCGTCGATGCCTACCCTGGCGCCCCGGCCATGCAAGTGGCCGACGAGCACGAAGTCATTTCCATGCTCGACGGAGCAGCCCTCGATGCGATTGTGGCCAAACACCAACCTGACCTCGTGGTCCCCGAGGTGGAATCCATCCGCACCGAGCGATTCTACGACTACGAGAACCATGGCATACGGGTGGTGCCATCGGCCAAGGCGGCACATTTCACCATGAACCGCCGGGCCATCCGCGACCTCGCCGCCCAGGATCTCGGCCTCAAAACCGCACCGTACCGCTACGCGACCTCCCTTTCTGAGTTGCACGAAGGCGTGGCCGCAGTAGGCATGCCGTGCGTCGTCAAGCCTTTGATGTCCAGCTCAGGCAAAGGCCAAAGCGTCATTCGCACCGATGCCGACATCGAGACCTCATGGAATGACGCCCTTCAAGGCTCACGCGGCGACCTCGCCGAGATCATCGTGGAAGCCTTCATCGACTTCGACTACGAAATCACCCTTCTGACCCTGACCCAAGACAGCGGCAACACCCTGTTCTGCGCACCCATTGGCCACCGGCAAGAGCGCGGAGACTACCAGGAAAGCTGGCAGCCAGCGGTGATGGAGCCCGAGCTGCTGACCACCGCACAAGACATGGCAGCGGCTGTGACGAAGGAATTGGGTGGCAGCGGGATTTGGGGCGTGGAGTTTTTCATCCAAAACCCACGAAACGACCAACCCGGCACGGTGTAC
>MDSZ01010274.1_pt1 | contig 14879 bp, 13 predicted proteins | sample 811201 | NCBI WGS metagenome assembly MDSZ01 (sample SAMN05326647, study PRJNA326480) | marine metagenome | isolation source: seawater | place: Indian Ocean: North | collected 2010
AGCTAGTTATTAAATTTTCATTATTATTAGATGAAGTTATGAATAAGAATGGCATTACTTTAATTGATGATACAAAAATTAAGAGTCCATGTGAGATTGCTATTAATCTTGATTTTAAGATACTAGGATATGATTTTGAGTTTGTTGTGGCTGCCTTGAGAATAGTGTCACACTCAACGGGATCTGTAGGTAATTTCTCTTTGGAAAACTTCTATAGTTTGTATTATGAGTTAATCTTGGAGTAATTTATGGATTTTAGTGTTGAGAAATACGGTTTTAGGAAAATTAAACAGTTTCTAAGCTCTAATAAAGCCTTAGAATTAAATGATAACTTTTTGACTGAACGTGTCAAGAATCAAGTTCAGGATCCAATCATCGAGCTCAAGCCAGAAGTTTTTAGTAAACAATTTCCAAAAATTTACAGACTGATAGAAGAATTAATGTCTGATCAGTTGGGGTATCAAGACCTGGAAGCAAAAAAAGTTTGGATTGTTTACACCACAGCATCAGACTCTGATCTGAGGGTGTTGCCATATATTCCTCACTTTGACAGGGATAGGTATCTTAAGGTGATAATTTATTTAAATGATGTAAATAAATCGAACGGTGCTTTTTGGGCATGTTCATCGGACGTTAATGTTATCGAGAAACGTCGACGAAGTCTTCCTGATAACTATAAAGCAAGAGGTCTAAATTCCATCAATAGTGATCAAGATTTTAGTCCAGTAGAAGGTCAAGCAGGAGATGCTATATTATTCGATACAAACTGCCCACATTATGCAGGAACTGTCGAAAATGATAAGTTTCGACATATATTGAGGGTGGATTTTGAAAAGCCAGGCTGGAATGATCATTTTCGCAAGTCTGGAATAATTACCAGGGTGCTTAAGAGAGCTAACAAAATGATTAAAATAGTTTTTCGGTAATAAATTCATCTAGATAGAAGTTATGGTAGAAATTATTGCAGAAATTGGAATTAATCACGATGGTGACCCTAAAAAAGCTCGAACGCTTATTGAATCATCTTTTCAGTCTGGCGCACATGCAATTAAATTTCAGTATAGAAATTTAAGTAATGCTTACTCTGATAATGCAAAAGAAATCGGAGATGAGATGCTTTCTAAAGAGATTAATAGAAATTATTTGTCTCCAGATGAATTGATTAAACTTTCAAAATATGCAAAAGATTTTGGATTGAAAGTTGGAATTAGTTTTTTTGATAAACAAGATATTAACGATTTTGGCAATCAAATTGATATTTTTGATTTCTTTAAAATCCCTTCGGTAGAACTAACAAACAATGAGTTAATTGATACTTTGCTTGGATTGAATAAGCACCTTTACATATCTCTTGGTGCTCATGATGAATTCGAAGTTACCAAAGCTTTAGAGAGACTTCCGGAGTCAGGATGGACCCCAATGCATTGTATATCAAACTATCCTGTTACAATAGAGAACGCTCGTTTGGGTTATATCAGTTATCTTCAAAATAAGTGGGGAGTGGATATTGGTTATTCAAGTCATGATGATGACTGGGAAGTTTGTTTATTAGCGATTCAATTGGGAGTAATAGTAATTGAACGACATATAACTCTTGATTGTGATGCAGACGGTCTCGATCATTCATCTAGTTCTACTCCAAATCATTTTGAAAAAATGTCAAGATTTGCTTCAGCCATGAATATTCTATTGGCAGGGAACTCACCAAGAGTTGCAAATCAAGGAGAATTACTAAATAAACAAAATCTGGGGCGCTCTTATTATGCAATTGATTATTTTAGAGAGGGTCACTCACTAAGTTTATCTGATTTAGAATATCGATCACCACACACGGGGCTAGATAAAACTAATATCGAGAAATACATAGAAAAACCTATACAAGAATCAATCACGAAGGGTCAGGTTATCAGTAAAGGTATATTCAAAAAAAATACACCTCTTTCGAGTAAGGTAATTGATCTTGCAAAAGAAATGCAACTTGCTCTTCCTGTTAGGCTTCATGATTATAAGAAAATGGAAAAACTATTTCCTATTGGTTCATTTGAGTTTCATTTGTCTTTTGATGAAGTTCTATCAGAAATAGACTTTTCAAATATCAACTCAAATAACAATTATAGTGTGCATCTGCCGGATTATATTAATCCTACTAAGCTGATGGATCCTTTTTCAATGGATACCTCACAAAAAGAGGAAAGCCTTGTATTGCTTGAGAGAACCGCAAGATTTTCAGAGAAATTGCAAGATATGACAGGCGTAAAAATTCCAATTGTTGGTAGTTTTTCAGTTGTGCATCATGATAGAGAGCATTTTTTTGATTCTTACGCTTCACTATTGAATGGATATTTGAAGCGGGGCGTTGAAATAGTTCCTCAGTGGCTGCCACCAATTGCATGGTATTTTGGTGGATCTATAGGATTAAGCGTGATGAATGAGGTTGAGGATATTAAATATTTGAAGCAACACTCTCTAGGTGTATGTATGGATATTTGTCATTTGATTCTTGGACGTAATTACTTTGACTTTTCGACTGATACAATCATTAGTGAGCTGGAGAGTCAAATAAAACATATTCATGTTGCAGATGCGATTGGAATAGATGGTGAAGGACTTGCAATAGGTGATGGAGATACTGAAAATATAGCTCTTATAAAGAAATTTTTAAATTATGATTGTTTAAAAGTTATAGAAGTTTGGCAAGGACATTTAGATAATGGCTCAGGTTTTAGAGATGAAATTATTAAGCTAACAAAAATTTATGAAAAACAATAATAAAACTGCTTTTATAACAGGCGTCACTGGTCAAGATGGAGCTCATTTAGCTGACCTTCTGCTAAAAAAAGGATATGAAGTATACGGCGGTTTTAGACGTGGCGGATTAAATAAGATGTGGCGTCTCGATTTTCTTGGAATTACAGATCAAATAAGATTGGTTGAGTTTCAGTTGAGCGAATCACAGCGTATAATTAACCTTTTTAAGAAAATACAGCCAAAAGAAATTTATAATCTTGCTGGCGAGAGTTTCGTTGCAGATTCTTTTGACTATCCATGCCACACGATGCAAATAAATGCTCATGGAGTTATTAATGTTCTAGAGGCTGCAAGACTTGTATCACCTAATTCAAAATTATTTTTTGCATCAAGTTCAGAAGTTTTTGGATATACCAAGGAAAATAAGGGTCACAATGAACAGAGTGCAAGAAGGCCTTGTAACCCATATGGTATCTCAAAATTAACAGCAGATAATTTTGTAAAATTATATAGAGAAAAATACGATATGTTTGCATGCTCTGGAATATTGTTTAACCATGAGGGTCCATTACGAAGTAGATTTTTCGTTACAAGAAAAATTACATACAATATGGCTAAATTGAAACTGGAAGATGGGAAGCATTTTGAGCTAGGTAATTTAAGCTCATCAAGAGATTGGGGCTCTGCAATCGATTATGTGAATGCAATGAAGTTAATGCTTGAAGCAGATAATCCTCGTGATTTTGTTATTTCAACCGGAAGATTAACCACTGTGAGAAAAGTTTTAGAGGTTGCCGCACGGTCTGTTGGTTTTGATCCTGTAATGGAAGGAAATGATGAGAATGAAATTTGTGTTGATAAGTCAAGCGGTCGCATTCTAGCTAAAGTGTCACCTAAGTATTACCGTCCTTTTGATACTTCATCTATGCTGGGCGACCCTTCAATGATAAAAAAAATCTTAGGCTGGCAGGCTCAACAAAAATTAAACACAATGATTGAATTAATGGTTGAAACAGACTTAAATCGAAGAGAAAAAGGAGTTATAGATGTATAGCAATTTAAAAGATAGATTAACCGGCTGTTTCTACACTATTTTCACACCTTTTCTTGAAAATGAAGATATTGATTATGAAAATTTAGAGAAATATTTAACAATACTATATAAGCAAGGTGCTAGAAAATTTTATGCAATGGCTTACAATTCCAGATATTCACAATTGAATGATAGTGAGATTTATGAGCTAAATGAATTTTGTATTAAAACTGTTAAACATCTCAATAACGATAATATTGTTATTGTTGGAGACCCTATCCATGGATCCACCAAAAATAGTACAGAATTTGCGATGCATGCTAAGGACACAGGAGCTGATTTAATATCTTTGATTGTTAGAGAAAAATATTTTGATGATGAGCAAGTAATAGAGCATTATTCTCAAATAGGAAAAGCCTCAAACATTCCAATCTTGGTTCATGAGATGCCATTTCTTTCAGGTTACGACGGCAAACAAATGCATTGGCCGCATACTTTGATTAAATCATTAATCAAGGTTCCACAAATTATCGCTTTAAAAGAGGATGCAAAAGACTATGATATGGCAAAAGCTGCATTGAGTCTTGAGCCCAATATAAGAATTATTATTGCCGGTACAAAAAACAAGTTAATGCAATATCAAAAGCTAGGGGTTCAAGCTTATTTGAATGGTATATCAATAATTGATGCCTCTATTGGAGAAAAATTCTGGAAGGCTTTTCAGGATAATGATGAGCAAACGATAAATTTTATTCTTGACGAGCTTGAAGCACCATTTTTTGACAATTGTGCTGCTAAATATGGCTGGCATAGAGCAAATAAAGCACTATTACAGGCATCTGGGTATATGCACAGAAGAGATCGAATGCCATTAAAACATATGTCTGATAAAGAATTCATTGAAGTGCAAAATATTTATAAAAAAATATTTAACTCATTGAATTTGCTGAAAAAATAAATTAATTTTATTTGTACAAATAAAAATAGATAATCTTTACTGTGCGACCAAAAAATAATATTGACTTTTTTAAACTTAATTGAGACTGGAAAGTATGACTTATAATGCATTCATTCCCGCAAGATCTGGATCTAAGAGGCTACCCGGAAAAAATGTTAAATTATTGGCAGGCAAGCCATTAGTTGTATGGACTCTTCAAGCTTTTGTAGATTCGAAAAAGATTAATAATGTAATTTTCTCGACTGATTCTATAGCGTACTGGGAGATAGTAAAGAAATATATAAATTCAGATAAGCTTATTTTGGATTTAAGGAGCCCGGAAGAAGCAGGTGACAATGTTAAGATATTTGATTATCTTAAAAATGATAATCATAAAATATTTGGAGATAAAAAGGGTTCTTTTATATTAGGTTTACCAACTGCACCATTGCGAAAAACAATTCATATTAACGAGGCAATAGATCTATTTGAAGATCAAGGAAAGCCAGTTTTTTCAGCAGTACAATATGGCTTCTCTATTTCATTTGCATTTAAGAAAAAAAATAATGGATGGGATCCGGTATTTGAGAATAGCCCAATGATTACTGGTAATACTCGTAGTCAAGATCAAGCTGAAATCTATCACCCAAATGGTGCTATTTATATAAGATCTATTGACGATTTAAGATCAAGCGAACTATCAACTCTATATGATGATGCTGTTCCATATATTATGAGCAATATTGATTCGGCTGATATTGATAATGAAATAGATTTTAAGTTTGCAGAAGCAGTAATGCAAAATGAACAATAAATTATTAATTATTAGGTTATATCTCTATTAAAAATGAAAACCTCTGATGCATTCAAGTTAATTATTAAAATAGAAAATTCGGTAAATACTAATAAATTTTCATGGAAAGGCTTTAATACGTGGCCAATAATTAGGCAAATACTGTGGTTTAAATTAACGGTAAACAGCTCCAATGAAAAAGTATGCCAAAAAAAAAGAATATCTTTATTATTCAATCGTATCGTGAGTTTAGCGTTATTAATTTTTCGCTCATTCAACAAAATAAAAATAAAAAAAGATAGCGAAAAAATATTTTTCTCTCGCCCAGTATATTTGCAGGAGGTAAACTCAAAAAAGTTTTTTGATAGGATAGTGGATCCAATTATTGAGTCATTTGATAAAAATACAAAAACATCTAAATACTATGTTTCTAAAATACCCTTTAACAATGAATTGAAACATAAATTTTCATACTTACACCAAAATATTTATTTTTCTAGAGTTAAAATATCTAATGATCAAAAGAAAATCCTAATTAAGATATCAGATATAACAAATATTAGTAGCTTTGAATTAGAACAAGCTTATAAAAATCAATTACACTTGTTTGCTAGATGGTTTGTCTCTGCAAAAAGATTGCTTTCAGGGCACGAGAAACTTAAAGAAATATATGTATCAAGTTGGTATTTTCCTGACATGATGGGAATTTGCGCTGCCGCAAGTAGGCTTGGCATCAAGACGATAGATGTGCAGCACGGTAAACAAGGTAAATATCAGGCAATGTTCAGTGGCTGGACAAAAATTCCAGATGAAGGATATGCTCTAATGCCCGATAGGTTCTGGTGTTGGGGTCAACCAAGTTGCGATCATATTCTTGCAAGCTCACCAAACAGAAGTACACACATTCCATTTATTGGTGGTTATCCCTGGATAGATTATTATAAAAAAAATATAACGCCTGTTAACTCTAAATTCTCAGATAGAAAAATTAGAGTTCTATTAACAATGCAAGCTCCACAAGGGGAAAATACAGAAAGAATTCCAGATTTTATAATTGATTTTTTGCTATCTAATCAGCATGAAAATATTCATTTTACTTTTAGGCTTCACCCAAATGATAATTTTGGTAGCTACTATCTTAAAGATAGGTTGGGCGCGATTGACCCTAAATTGTTCTCAATAGATGAAGGTAAAAAAAATTTATATGATGTCTTTATGACTATAACTCATCATATAACAGCCTATAGTTCATGTTGTTATGAGGCAAGTGTGTTTAATATTCCAACATTGTTATATGGAAGTGACTCTAAAGAAATATATAAAGAGGATATAGAAAATAATACTTTTACATGGATCAATTCTAACAAGGAAGACTTGAGTGTTTGGCTGTTTTCTGAATTACTGACCGACCCAATAAATTTACACCAATATATTCAGAACAAATGATAGTAAATATTTTATTTAATGATGACTTCGTTGGCCTCAAATATTGCTTCCTATATTCAAATACATTCTATTAACCTCAAGAGCTATCAATAGAAAAAAATTAATAAAACTTTTCAGGCTACAGAAAGAATGAATTATTAAAAAATTAAACTAGGAAAGTAAAGTAAAATCTAATGCTGACAATACCAACTCATTGTTATGGTAATTTTATAAAATATGGCAATTAAGGATTTAAATCTGAATTGTGAGGATGGAGAATGAATTTAGCTACGATATTATTATTTGTATACAATCGTCCAGAACATACAAAAAAAACAATAGAAGCTTTGCAAAAAAATGAGCTTGCAACTGAAAGTATGCTCTTTATTTACTCAGATGCAGCGAAGAATATAGATGCAGAAGTTTCGGTAAATGAAGTAAGAGACTATATCAAAACAATTGATGGGTTTAAAAAAGTCACTGTTATTGAACGAGAAGTTAATTGGGGACTTGCAAACTCAATCATTGATGGGGTAACCAAAATAGTTAATGAATATGGAAAGATAATTGTCCTTGAAGATGATTTGGTGACAAGCCCTTATTTTTTGAAATTTATGAATGATGCATTAGAGTTATATGAAAATAATGATGAAGTAGTCAGTATTCATGGCTATCAGTATCCATTGAAAGATTGCAGTCATTTACCAGATACTTTTTTGATTAAAGGCGCAGATTGTTGGGGATGGGCTACATGGGCTAATGGTTGGAAAATATTCGAAGCTGAAGGGAAAAAATTACTAGAAGAATTGCAATCAAAAAAACTCCAAAGAGAGGCAGATTTTAATAATAGCTTCGCTTATACAAAAATGCTAAAAGATCAAATTAAAGGAAAAAATAATTCATGGGCGATTCGATGGTATATGAGTGCCTTTCTTCAAAATAAACTCACGCTTTATCCAAAAAAATCCTTAGTGCAGAATATTGGATTTGATAGCTCTGGCACTCACAGTAATTCGACAGAGCAATTTTTTATTGAAAATTTTTCAATCAAGCCACTATTTCTTGATGAACCTATTCAAGTTGAAGAGAATTCTGAGGCCAAGAGATTAATGGAAGAATACTTCAAGAGTATAAAATTAAATTTCTTCTCTAAATTATTTATCAGAATAAAACGTATAATCGGGTTATGAGAATATCAATGCTTTTCTGTTCCCCATATATAATTATAATATTTTCTAAAAAAATTGAATCTTGTCGGAAAATTTAATTTGAATTTTTTTCTCAAGAGAAACTAGCGTGTATAAAAAAAAGACGAGATAATCAAATAATATTTGAGAACTTATATATAAATTGACGTTTTCTCCTCAATGAAGGGATGATGAAATTTATAAAAATAATCGATGATAAAAAAAAATACGAATATTCTTCATTCAATCTATGAATCACTTGATACTACAGATGGTGTTTTAGGTGATATCAGTTCAATAAAGCATATTATTTCGAGTGCCCAAGAAAAAATTATTTTTAAAACAAATATTGTCTCAATTAATTCACTTAAAGATTGGGAATTTAATACTAGTACCGGTAATTTTATCCACAAGTCCAAAAGGTTTTTTTCCATAGAGGGATTGGAGGTTAAAGGTAATCAGTTCCCAATCTTAGTGCAACAAGAAATTGGCATATTAGGTATTCTTGCTTCTAATATAAATGGAGTTTTGCATTTATTAGTTCAATTAAAAGTTGAACCAGGAAATCCAAATGGTTTCCAACTTTCTCCAACTGTGCAAGCAACAAGGAGTAATTACTCTCGGGTTCATGGAGGGAGGCTTCCGCCTTTTTTAGAGTTTTTTGTTCCAGGTAGAGACACACGAACTATCAGAGATAACTATCAGTCAGAGCAAGGATTAAGGTATTTCAGAAAAAGAAATAGAAATATAATTGTTTATACTGATAATCCACCTGATGCTGGAGAAAACCATATTTGGATGACATTGGGCCAAATAAAAGAGCTTGCAAAGGAACCTCTACTCATAAATTCATGCACTAGAAGTGTTCTCTCAATGTTACCTTCAAATGTTGATATGTTCGATGATAAGGAATATTTATATTATGATGATCACGAAGTTTTTTCATTGTTATTAGACTCACACGAATTATCTGATAATGAATCGATCCTTGTAAATCTTAATAAAATAAAAAACTGGAACTCACATAATGGAACCTTTCGAAGTGACCAAGAGAACAATTTCAGTATTATCGGTATAGAAGTAAGCGGAGCATCTAGAGAAGTCAATTCATGGACCCAGCCACTTTTGAGGGAGAGCTCAAAAGGAGAATATGGATTGCTTATAGGGACAATTGGCGGTGCTCCTAAAATTTTTTGGAAATTAAGAAAAGAGTTTGGCTTGCTTAAAGGTGCTGAGTTAGGACCTACCTGGATTAATAGAGGGAATCAAGATGAATCTGAAACATGGGGATACAAGCTCAATAAAAATGGTCAAGAATTGTGTCAAATTGATCTAGCTGAAGAAGGTGGCAGATTTTATAAATCAATATTTAAACATAAAATAGTTTGGATAGGGGAGATTGATTCAAATGATCTTGATGTAGATATTGTTCCACTTTCTTATGCGCAAACAGAGAGATTCATAAGTGATTACTCATTTTTAACAATTGAAGCTAGGAGCTTATGGTTTCTTATGAGGAGAGATTGGTTTGAATAAAGTTTTGATATTAGGAAATTCCAATATTGCTAATAAAAGAGTGATACCATCTCTTTCAGAGATACCTTTTGTGGACGAAATTGAAATTGCCTCGTTATCAAGTAATCCGCCATTGAGCGGTAAAGTTACTAAAACTTATAATTCGTATGAGACTGCCTTGAGCGATTTTGACGGAGATTTAGTCTATATCTCTCTGGCTAATCACCTTCATGATAAATATTTAAAACTGACTATTGATAATAATTTAAATTGTATTGTTGATAAACCAGCAATATTGCAATCAAATACAATAGATTACCTAAAATCAAATAATACAGAGAATAAAATTATCGCAGAATCTGTAGTTTTTATGGAGCATCCAGCATGGAGCTCTCTGATTAATGAATTAAATGGTCCTTCCAATATACATAAAGTAATAGGAACCTTCATGATTCCAGATTTAGATATAAATAATTTCAGAATGAGTAATAATTATTCCGGTGGAGCATTGAATGACATGAGTGCATATGCAATGGGTATGGGGCGTTGGCTTTGGGGTACTGGTCCAAAAGACATTAAAATTGGTAATGTAGAAATACATAATAACTTAATAAAATGTTTCTCCTTTATTGCCAATTATGGAAAAAATAGGATGACAATGGGGTCTTTTGGTTTTGGTTATGAGTATCTTAATAAGGTTACAATGATCGGAAGAAATTCATGGGGAAATTTTGACAGGGTATTTAGTGCGCCGCCAGATATGAAAATATGTATTAACGGGAAAAGAAAAAATAATCCTTGGGAAAAGAAAGTAGAGAAAGGAGATTCGTTTAAGATATTTTTGGAAAATATCCTAAATGACATTAATTTGGAGAGAAAAAGGAATTGGTTTAAGAATGTTCAGGATACCTATGATGATTACTCATGTTTATATAGCGAAATAAAAAAATGGAGAGAAAGATGATCAATGTGTGGGGTTATTTGGACGAATATCACATAGAGAAGGAGGAAATCCATGAAGCGATTTCAACTGTTCTGGAATCAGGGCAGTTAATATTAGGACCTCATGTAAAGAAATTTGAAGAAGAGTTCTCTAAATGGTTTGGATCAAAATATTCAGTCGGTGTAGCTAATGGCACAGATGCTATATTTCTTGCATTAAAAGCTTTTGATATTGGTGTTGGTGATGAGGTTATAACTGTGTCAAATACAGCTGTCCCGACTGTATCTGCTATTACTGCAACAGGTGCTGAGCCTGTGTTCGTTGATATTAATCCTGATACATATTTAATGGATATAGCTCAGGTTAAGTCTAGAATTACAAAAAAAACAAAAGCGATTATAGCAGTCCATTTATTCGGTCAGACTGTTGATATTGATGCGCTTAATATTGTCATTAAGGATTATGATATTAAGATAATTGAAGATTGTGCTCAAGCAACTGGAGCAATGTATAAATCAAAATATGCAGGAAATCTTGGGGATATCTCCTGTTTTTCGTTCTATCCAACCAAAATTCTAGGCACATATGGCGATGGCGGTATTTGCATGACCAGCTCTAATGAAATAAATGTGAAATTGAGAAAATTAAGATTCTATGGTATGGAAAAGAACTATTATTCACTTGAACAGGGTTATAATTCTCGACTTGATGAAATCCATGCAGCTATCCTGTTGAAAAAACTTAATCATTTGCATAAATATATTAAAAAAAGACAACAAATTGCATCACGGTATTTTTTGGCCTTAAAGAACTCATCATATAAACTTTCTACTATTGCTGAAGGAAATGAGCATGCATTTTATATTTTTGTTGTTCAGCACGAAAAAAGAGACGAAATTATGAGAGAGCTTAAAGATAGAGGGATTAATGTAAATATTTCATACCCATGGCCAATACATTCCATGAAAGCTATGGATGGAATAACAGAAAAGTATGATTTACCTCACACAGACTATGCAGCAAAACATATATTTTCTTTACCAATGTATCCAAATTTATCAATTGAGCAGCAAGAAAAAGTGATAAATTCATTGATTGAAATTGATGGCAAGCTAAAGAAAAAAAACTTCTAATGATCAAGAACTTTATACTTTGAAATTGGATGCAACTAAAAAAAATGCATTATCATTTACCCATTAAATTATATGCTCTAAAAAAGAATTAAATGATTAAGCATAACTTTTGTACATTATTTGATAGGAATTATCTTCTGAAGGGTATTACTATGATTCAGAGCTTGAAGGAGCATTGTCCTGAAGCTCATATCTTTGTCTTATGTATGGATAAAAAAACAAAAGATATTCTATGCAAATTTAACTTATCATTTATTACATGTGTTTTGCTCGAAGAGATTGAGACAGATGATTTGTTAAATGCTAAAAAAGATAGAAGTCCTAGAGAGTATTGTTGGACATTAACATCATGTTTTACTTGGTATATTTTAGAAAAAAATAAAACGATTGACTTTATTACTTATTTAGATGCCGATTTGCTATTTTATTCTTCAGTCGATCCTATCTTTGATGAGATACATGAATCTTCAATAGCCATAATTGAGCATCGATTTCCGGCCTGGCTCAAACACCTAGAAGTTAATGGAAGATTCTGTGTGCAGTGGATAAGTTTTCGAAGAGATGCTGAGGGAATGGCTTGTCTATCAAAGTGGCGCCAACAATGCATAGACTGGTGTTATTACAAACTGGAAGAAGGTAAGCTAGGTGATCAGAAATATTTAGATGAATGGCCAGAATTATATAAAAAATGTCATGTCATTGAGCATATTGGTGCTGGAGTTGCACCCTGGAATTATTGCCAATATAATTTTGATACTAAGAACATTAAAAATATTTTAGTAGATAATAACGAATTAATTTTTTACCATTTTCATGGGTTCCAAATGCTTGCTAATGGCGAGTTTGATCGAGTATCTAAATTTTACTCTGATAAATCACCTGCCCCAGAAATAGTTTATAAAGCTTATGAGGATACTTTAATTTCTATGCTCGATAGGATTAGGAAAATTGAGCCTGATTTCTCAGACGGATTAAAAGAAATAAGGAAGATTGAGTTGTATCGAATTTTGAACAAATATACTCCTTCTTTTCTCAAAAATCCCTTAAGAAAGCTGCTGGATTACTAATATGGTGTTTAATGCTTCATCTATTATTGATAGTTCTTTGATTAAAGAAATTCTTGCAAGCGGATATTTCAAGAGAGGTTAATGATGAAAGGCATAATACTAGCAGGCGGATCAGGTTCAAGGCTGCATCCAATTACAAAAGGAATTAGTAAGCAATTATTACCAGTTTATGATAAACCAATGATTTATTATCCTCTTTCCGTTCTTATGCTCTCAGGAATTAAAGAGATTTTGATTATTTCAACTCCCAAAGATATTCCTAGATTTCAAGAGCTTCTCGGAGATGGTAGTGATATGGGTCTATATTTTACCTATGCTATGCAGCCCAAACCTGAGGGATTGGCTCAAGCATTTCTTATTGGAGAGGATTTTATAGGTGAAGATCATGTCGCTATGATTTTAGGTGACAATATATACTATGGCCAATACTTCAGTGATCTATTGCATAACGCAGCAGCTATAGAAACAGGGGCCACAATTTTTGGTTATAAGGTTAAGGATCCAGAGAGATTTGGTGTTGTTGAGTTTGATGATGATCAAAATGTAATTAGTATTGAAGAAAAACCATCTAAACCAAAGAGTAACTTCGCAGTGACAGGTTTGTATTTCTATGATAATGAAGTAATAGAGATTGCTAAAAATGTAAAAGCGTCTGATAGAGGTGAATTAGAGATAACCTCAGTTAATCAGGAATATCTTAATCGAGGAAAACTCAACGTCGAATTATTAGGGAGGGGCTTTGCTTGGATTGATACAGGAACACACGACTCCTTAATGCAAGCTGGATCTTTTATTCAGACTATCGAGCATCGCCAAGGCTATAAAGTTGCCTGTATTGAAGAAATCGCATTTAGAAATGGTTGGATAGATCAGGAACAATTACTCTCACTTGCAAAACCTCTTAATAAAACTGACTACGGTCAGTATCTCTTAGATATAGCAAAGGAAGGATGGTAATGTCAGTTCGAGCGAATAAAACATTATTGGTGACAGGTGGATGTGGTTTTATAGGATCAAATTTTATTCCCTATATGTTAAAAAATTACAATGATTATAAAATTGTAAATCTAGATCTTCTTACTTATGCAGGAGATCTAAATAATTTATCAGAAATTGAGTCAGATCAAAGATACGAGTTTATCAAGGGTGATATTTGTGACCGTAAATTAATTGAATCGATATTTTCCAATTATCACATAGAAGGGGTTATTCATTTTGCCGCTGAATCTCATGTAGATAACTCAATAAAAAAACCTGAGGTTTTTATCGAGACAAATGTCAAAGGTACTTTTACATTGATTGATGTTGCATATAAATATTGGTTAGATAAGCCATTTTCATATAAAAGTGAATTTGAAGGTTGCCGTTTCCATCAAATTTCCACAGATGAAGTTTTCGGTTCATTGGCTGAAACCGGTTTATTTACCGAAAATACCCCTTATGCTCCAAACTCACCTTACTCTGCATCAAAAGCGAGTGCTGATATGATAGTAAGGTCATATCAAAAAACATTTGGGCTAAACACGATTATTACTAGCTGTTCAAATAACTATGGCCCTAAGCAACATAATGAAAAGCTCATACCAACTATTATTGGGAAGGCATTATCTAAAAAAAATATACCAATTTATGGTGACGGAAAAAATATCCGTGATTGGTTGTATGTAAATGATCATTGTAAAGCAATAGATCTAGTTTTTCATGATGGAGTTGAGGGTGAGCTTTATAACATCGGCGGTAATAATGAGAGAACAAATTTGCAAATTGTTGATATTGTATGCTCTATCCTTGATAAGAAAAAGCCTCTATTAGATCAGTCAGGGATTAATTCATATAAAAATTTAATAACTTTTGTACAAGATAGAGCAGGTCATGACAAAAGATATGCTATTGATCCATCGAAGCTTAAAAATGAACTAAACTGGATACCTGATGAAAATTTTGAAAGTGGGATTACAAAAACCATTGATTGGTATCTTGATAATTATTTTAATTAAATAATGAATTTAATTGACTAGTGTATTTTTATATATATCTGGGTAAATTTTTATTTATTATCTTCGTTAACTATTTATAGTTTTATGAGTGTTATAATAAA
>MDSZ01103817.1_pt1 | contig 14876 bp, 9 predicted proteins | sample 811201 | NCBI WGS metagenome assembly MDSZ01 (sample SAMN05326647, study PRJNA326480) | marine metagenome | isolation source: seawater | place: Indian Ocean: North | collected 2010
AACAATTATCATGGCAAGCAAATAGCCAACCAGTTTCCTTGGCCTGTAAATTTTATTCAAAGTGCTTGAAGTATTTGAGTCGTCAACAAATCCGCAGAAATTCCTCATATTAAGAAGCGCGGAAAGACGGCCACGATCAAGTGCAGTGCTGAATGCTTGCTCCTCAATCATGGCAATTGCGTCACAATCAACCAATCGCATTTTCCTTATCATACGTCGAGCTGCTTTTTTTCGGGGCCAAGTCGCGGGTTGGCAAGATAAAGCGGAACTAAAGGCGGAAATTCGCCAAGCCTTATTTTAGCTGCTGCCATCATCGCAATCATACCAGCATCCACGATTACTTCATCTTTATCTTCTCCAAAATTAACTTGTGTTGCGACCAGCCCGTTAGCGGCAAATGCCGCTGTCGCTGCCAACCCACCAAAACCTGCGAGCACAAGCCCATCTGCACAGATTGACTCCGAGACCAGAAATGGCAATTGGTCCATCTGGGCTTCAAAGATTGCGCCATGCGGCGTCATATCAGATGCAAAAAGCTGTGCATATACACTTCCACGGCGGGTGTCAGCAAGGCACAAAATTGGTAGGCCATTTGACACCGCAGAAGAAAAAAAAGCCAGCGCTTCAAGCCCAGAAATGCCAAGTCCCGGCAATTCACAGGCTAAACAAACGCCCTTGGCCGCTGCCAACGAAACACGAAGCCCAGTAAACGATCCTGGCCCACAGCCAGCTGCAACGTGGCTAAGGTTGGCAAACTCAATACCGACGCCCGCCAAAGTCCGTATTGCTAGCGGCACCAGTTCCGCGGATTGACCAAAGGCAGCCTCAATTTTTTGCATCGCCAAAACAGACCCATTCATATAAACTGCAACCGACAAATATTTCGTACTGGCTTCGAATGCCAAAATTACTGCAGAGGTTTGGTTAGCATAAGGCCTTTTCAAATAGCTGTTCCTCTCTTTTTGATTATCGGTTATCCAGTTGCATCAATCCTTCAAAACACGTAAAAAACCAATTATCATCGACCGTTGCCACAGTAAAGGCTCCGTCACCTCATTTTTGGGTTAAATTTTGCTATGTACTTAAAGCTAATCCATAACAATCACTATTGTCACGGGGCCCGTTTCTATTATCGGAGCAATTGTCGATTGACGCGCTTGCTGGCACGCATTGGCCTAATAATTGGTGTAATTTTGTCATGCCTGGGGCAGGTCAATGCAGCTGATTATGCAACAGTTCTGATGTATCACCGTTTTGGCGAAGATAATTATCCAAGCACTAATATCCGTCTTGATCAATTTGATGCGCATCTTGAAAAGCTAGCCAATGGAAATTACACCGTTTTACCATTGGAAAAAATCATTCGTCACATTCAAGATAAAACTGAACTTCCTGATCGCAGCGTGGCAATTACAATCGATGATGCATATTTATCAGTTTTTACTGAAGCGTGGCCGAGGCTACAGGCAAAGGGCTTTCCTTTTACCGTTTTTGTGGCCACTGATCCGGTGGATAACGGACATCCAAACTATATGAGTTGGGACCAACTTCGCCATTTGCAGGCAAATGGCATTGGCATTGGTAGCCAAACCAAAACCCACCCCCACATGCATCAGATTAGTCTCTCCGAAATAGACGCTGAATTAACCAGCTCTAATCAGCGGTTTATAGCCGAGCTTGGGATGCGCCCAACACTCTTTGCCTATCCTTACGGTGAGTACAATCTAGCGGTAATCGAGCGGGTAAAAGCAGCAGGATTTACCGCCGCCTTCGGCCAAAATTCGGGCATTGCACATGGATTCAGCGGGCTTTTTGAATTGCCACGCTTTACCTTTAATGAACGTTACGGGACAATAGATCGACTTACACTGGCGATTGATGGATTACCGTTGAAGGTAAATCAGATTTTACCCGCCGATGTAATGGTTGATACAAACCCACCTGCACTCGGCTTTACCTTGATTCCAGACATTGCTGAAAACAGACAATTACGTTGCTTCAATAGCACCTATGGCAAGCTAAATTTAGACCGCATCGGGCCACGCGCCGAAATCCGATTTCCAGGGCCTCTGCCATCTGGACGAGCGAGAGTAAACTGCACGATGCCTGGTCCCGATGGTCGTTGGCGTTGGTTTGGCAGACAGTTACTGGTCCCTAAATAAATCTTTTTCGACTTATAAAAGAGAATACAAAACGACGTTGATAAAGTTAAAGTTTATGTAAGTCAGCTCGGGCGTATTGAACAAAGTTATTTGTACGAATCAATTCTTCTAACTTTGTCACATAGACCGGGCCAATTTCCGCATAACGATCAAGATGTTTAACCAAAACTTGCGTCTTTTTTTCCTCCGATCTGTCATAAAGAGCAGCTCGGGCGTTTCTGAAATTCTCGTAGTATGGATGGGTGTTCAAATTGTGCATATAAGCACGAACCGAACCGAATAACGTTCCAAAACTTCTAACGACCGCTCGATCATTAGTTGGGGTCAATGGCCTCAACCCAGCATCATCACGCCATGCCCATTGCCCAAAAAGCGCGTTCCCTTTTATGGCAAAACGCGATGTTCCCCAACCAGACTCGACAGCTGCCTGTGCCAATGCAATCGGCACCGGTATAACATCAACTCTCCTCAACAACTGGTTGGTCAGCGTATCATTATCTTGACCAGTGATTTTGATATCGTATAGGTGAGCCCATTTTTCTAGCTTAGCACGATCGCCATTCTGACTGGCCCGCCCGATTGAATCACGACGCTGCATCACCTCTTCATTACCGGCCAGAATAAGTGGTAAAGCAATCTTAAAAAAAGAAGCTTTTTGTGCTGATCCAGAAAGTGCTTGATGTGAAGTTGGTATATTTTTAAAAAATTCACGCGGTATCAGTAATTGGGTAGTCCGCGCAGTCTCCAAGTTTTGTTTTAATCCAACACCCACAGTGTTTTCACCGTTTGGAATTTTGGCAGGCTTTGCTGGTTTTACGGGTTGTGATAATCGCGCAATATCTCCTGTCGTACTATTGGACAACAGGCTAATTTCACGGCTTTCAGTATCGGTTGTCTTTGTTTGTCTTTTTTGGCTTAGATTACGTAGATCAGGGGCAAGGCCGGTTCCGGAGTTTTCGGGGTTTTTGATCTGCGCATGCATATCTTTTAGTACAGGTGAAAATGATTCAGTAGATCTCATCGAGAGGGCTTTGTTTTTTTGCGCGCTAACTACGGGCTCAATCGCGGTATTATGAGAACCAAAATATTTTGGGGGAGAAAGGTCAAAAAGACCTGGGCCAATAAAGCTAATGCATGCCATGCCTGCAGCAAACATTGCGATCTTTTGGTCAGTAAACCAATTGGAAATCGTCAATATCAAGTTCCAAGCCTCAAAACACTAAAGAAAAATTAACTCATACCTGAACAATTGGACCAATACCCAGCTCTACATTTCGGCGGCACGAACTTCCCTTACTTCAGGAATATAGTGGCGTAGCATGTTTTCAATACCCATTTTCAATGTCGCAGTTGAACTTGGGCAGCCCTGACACGCACCACGCATCTGTAGCGTCACGACACCATCATCAAAGCCTTGAAACACAATATCGCCTCCATCCATTGCAACGGCAGGTCGCACGCGTGAGTCCAAAAGCTGTTTGATTTGCTGAACTGTGTCACTGTCACCATTTTTGGCATGCGGATCAGCGATATCAGCGTCAATTTCAATCACCGGCAAACCAGATGCGTAATGCTCCATGATACCAGCGAGAATAGCCGGCTTTAAAGCAAACCAGTCAAGTGTTTCAGTCTTGGTAACAGCAACAAAATCACCACCAAGGAAAACTGCCGTCACCCCATCAATTTGGAACAATCGGCGTGCCAATGGTGATTTATTGGACCCTTCAATATCCCCAAAGTCTGCAGTTCCCTGCGGCATTACTGGAACGCCGGGAATGAATTTTAACGTTGCCGGATTCGGCGTATCCTGTGTTTGTATAAACATTTAAACATTCCTTTTCGGTACAAATGGTTTTCCATCAGTTAAGCAGTTTATGGACCGGCCTACACTTACGAGTTACAAACGATTCTATACATTAACTTGCCGCTTCACCATCGCATTAAACAACATACAAGACGGTGGCGCCACGAGGTATAGGCAACTGCGCTAAATGAAGTTCAATACTATTACCCAAACAATATCGCATATTTGGAATAATCTGGCTAGTGACCTGATACTTAAGTTAGCCTAGCGATCCGTGCTTTGTCCCAAAAATCCAATTATTTCACGTAACTCGGCGAGAAGCGGGCGGGCAATTGCTGCAGCCCGATCGGCCCCAGTCGCAAGAACAGCATCAATATCGCCTGGGTTTTTCAAAAGACGGCGCATCTCATCTCCGATGGGGGATAATTTTGCCACCGCCAGATCCGCGAGCGCAGGTTTAAAATCGCCGAATCCACGTCCACCAAATTCTGCAAGCACATCTTCAATACCGCAATCAGCTAAGGCCGCATAAATACCAATCAAATTTTCAGCCTCGGGCCGATTAGAGAGAGCTATAACCTCTGACGGTAATGCATCTGGATCAGTTTTTGCTTTGCGGATTTTCTGCATGATTAGATCGGCATCATCAGTCATATTGATCCGAGAGTTATCCGATGCGTCAGACTTACTCATCTTAGCAGCGCCATCACGGAGACTCATCACCCGCGTTGCCGCGCCAAAGATTTGAGGGTTAGGAAGCGGAAAAATATTTCGTTCATAAATTGAGTTAAAGGCCTGTGCAATGTCACGGGTCAGTTCAAGATGTTGTTTCTGATCTTCGCCAACCGGAACATGCGTTGCCCGATAGCACAGGATATCCGCCGCCATTAAGGTTGGATAGGCATAAAGACCCACAGAAGCATTTTCCTTGTTCTTTCCTGCCTTTTCTTTGAATTGAGTCATCCTATTCAACCACCCAAGCCGTGTAACGCAATTGAAAATCCACGCCAACTCAGTATGCTGCGGGACGCACGATTGGGTAAACAAAATCGATTTTTCAGTCGAAATACCAGAGGCAATTAGGCTAGCGGCAACCTCACGGGTGCTTTTGCGTAATTGGACAGGATCCTGATGTACGGTGATAGCATGCAAATCTACAACACAATAAATCGACTCAAAATCATGCTGTAATGACACCCAATTGCGAATAGCACCGAGATAATTGCCAAGATGCAAATTACCCGTTGGCTGGATGCCGGAAAAAATACGGCCTTTACTTGCAGACGTCTGCGCAATTGAATTACCCATTAATCCTGTCCACCGTGACGTTTCAATTTACCCGGACTGGTATTGTACCTTCTTGCCAGCCTTATCTCCTGTTTAGGTGGTGGCGGTCAAGTCTTTCAATACAGCTATCGGCGTAAAAGGTCTGCCGGTATCGCTCTGAAAAAAACTGCTGAAGCAAAAAAAACAACACCGCCAGAGATTACTAAACCAATTAACCAGAGCGCTGCTGGCAGATTACGCTGCAACCCAGTACCAAAATTTGTCAGCAAAAATATAAAAATAGCCATCACCGATGTTGCCAAAAGAATTCGCCCCATCATACACAACCAAGCGCCCCCAAGACGACGACGACGGTGCAGTAAAGCTGCCATCAATACGCCTGCTATCAAACCGGAGAAACTTGTTGCCAGTGCCAGACCTACATGGCCAAGTAATGGCATCATAACCAAAGATCCGGTGATATTGATTAAAACTGTCATGATTGAAATTTTTAGAACTGTGCCAGGCTGTCCTGCCGCATAAAATGCCGACTGGAGAATCTTCACCAGCACAAAACCAGGCAAACCAAGGGCGTATGCTGACAAGGCCATCGCCGCCATCACCGCATCATCAGTGGTAAATACGCCATACACAAACAGGCCCTCAATTATCGGCCCCGACAATATAATTAAACTGATCATCGCTGGCACAATAAAAAATCCAGCAAATATAAGCGCATCATCTAACGCTTTGACAAATTTGTCCCTTTTGTCATCCGCCTCCGCGGCTGATAATCGGGGCAATAAAGCTGTTCCTAGCGCAATACCCACAACGCCTAACGGCAATTGTGCCAATCGATCAGCATAATAAAGCCACGAAATTGCACCAACCGGCAACAAGGACGCCAAAATCAAGTCGACCAAAAGATTGATTTGCATGCCGCCAGCCCCGAGCGCTGATGGTAGAAAATTGCGCCACATGGTTTTTCCCTCGTTTGATAAACGCGGCCACTGTAATTTTGGCAGTGCGGCAAGCCGGCTCAACACAATAAACAAAAACACCAGCTGCAACATCCCTGCCACCAATAACCCAATAGCGATTGGCAAGGCTCGGAAAACACCGAGATCACTTGCAAAAAACGGGACTGAAATCGCCCCTGCGATAAAACATAAATTTGCTAAAATAGGTGCAGCCGCACCGGCTATGAACTGTTCATGCGCATTGGCAATCGCAACCCACAGCGCAACCACAGAAATCATGGGAAGATAGGGCATTGTCACCCGCCCCAAATCCACAGCAGCGGCAAGACGATCTGGGGTTGCCGCAAAACCGGGGGCGAGCAATAAAAGTAGCTGCGGCATATAAATTTCAGCTACAACAACAATCCCAAACAACACAAGTATCAGCATAATCTGCGCTTCGGCAGCAAGCTTGATTGCCGCCACACGCCCTTCTGCTGTTCGCACTTTGACAAAACTGGGTAGAAACGCATTAGTCAACGCCCCCTCGGCCGTGAGGCGACGAAACATATTAGGCAGTTTCAATGCCACAAGAAACGCATCCGCTGCAGGGCCCGCGCCGAGAAAACTCGCAAAGACAATGTCACGAACGAATCCAATGATCCGACTAACAGCTGTTAAACTGCCAATTTGCCGAAATGCCTGACTTAGCGAAAGGCTTGTTATGTGTTTCGTCTTATTTGGTACACGAGTCATTTAACAACCTCGTCCGCATCGGTAAAAATTTCCAGCAATCGATTGCGAATATTTTGTTGTCGCGTTTCATTCTGGATTTGCAAACCAAAAATATCTTTCACATAAAACACATCGACAACTCGTTCACCATAGGTTGAAACCGTTGCTGTTTGAATTTGTAAACCAAGATTGGCAAGTGAACGCGTAATCTTGTGAAGTAACCCTGGAAAATCCCGGCCATTAACTTCAATAACACTATGGGTCTTGCTGATTTTATTAGATAAAAGTACGCGTGACGGCACCGGCATCTGTCTCACCCTGAGTGGGGTTTGCCTCCAGCGATCCTTTAATAATTGCTCTAGCTTAATTGCGCCAGTCAGTGATCCTTCAAGTGATTGCCTAATACGTTCCATCTCAGCAACATCTTCGATGGCCTGATTATTCATATTCTGTAAAAAGAAAACATCGAGTACCGTACCATCATGGCATGTTGTGATGCGCGCGCCAACAATATTAGCACCCGCTGCCGCAACTGCACCAGCAATGCGTGAAAAAAGACCCGGATCATCAACCGTAAGAATAGTTAATTCGGTCATGCGACGTGCCTGATCTGGCTGAAAATCGATCAATAATGGCACATCAAGTGTAGCAAATTTTCTACAAAGGTGTGCATGACGCACATGGCTCTCACAGTCAAAACCAGTCCAATATGTGATGGGCATATTGGCCGCATGCGAAGCAAAACTCAGCTCATTCCAATCGGATAATCTTTCTTGGGCCTCAAAGCGAGCCTCTTCGGCGTTACCAAGTGCAATAACCGCAGGATCAGCCCCCCTTAACACTGCATCACACCGATGATAAAGGTCACGCATTAGCGCAGCCTTCCATCCATTCCAGATATTGGGCCCAACCGCGCGGATATCGGCAACAGTCAAAACAAGTAATAGTTTTAACCTTTCTGGAGATTGTACGGTATCAGCAAAATCAGCAATGGTTTGTGGATCATTCAAGTCATAACGAAAAGCAATCTTGCTCATCAGCAAATGATTTAACACCAGCCAGCTAACTGTTTCAGTTTCTTCTGGTGTTAAACCCAATCTTGGGCAAACAGCCAAAGCAACCTCAGCTCCAAGCTCTGAATGATCGCCGCCGCGACCCTTGGCAATATCATGAAGCAAGACGGCAACATAGAGAGCGCGCCGTGATCCAATTTCGGGCATCACCTCAGTGGCAACCGGCACGGCTTCGCTTAGCGCCCCATTTTCAATACCATGCAAAATACCAATAGCCTTTATTGTATGCTCATCAACAGTGTAGCTGTGATACATGTCGAATTGCATCATTGCGACAATCCAACCAAAGTCAGGCAAAAATCGGCCAAAAACACCACTTTCATTCATTAGACGAAGGACCCGCTCAGGATTTTTACGTGATGTCAAAATTTCAAGAAACTGCTTGTTCGTATTGGCATCATTGCGCGTCTTCGCGTCCAGAGTTGGTAATGACCGTGTAACGCGTTGCAAGGTATTGGGGTGGACATCGGCATCATGTTTGTGAGCAATTGAAAATAATTCAATTAACCGCGCAGGCTCATCTCGAAAGAGAACATTGTCTAATAGCCGAACCCGGCCACTTTCAATACGAAACGGGTCAAGATCATGCGTGCGTAGAAAGTCCGGCCGCCAAAGTGTTATGCTTTTACGGAAATCCGTTTCCATTGCCGCACAGAAAATCCTTGTTAAATTACCCACATTACGAGCCGCCAGATAATAGCGCTTCATAAACCGCTCAACGCCACGCATTCCGCCTCTATCAGCAAAGCCAAGTCGTGGCGCAATCATCATTTGTGCCTCAAAGTCCAGTCGTTCCTCTGGGCGCTCCGCTTGCAAATGGAGATGGCAGCGCACAGTCCATAAAAACCGTTGCGCCAAGGCAAACTTTCGTGCTTCACCATCACGCAGCACACCCTGTTCAACAATATCAACAATGCTGTTGGCTCGGTATGCATATTTAGCAATCCAGAACAGACTGTGGAGATCGCGAAGACCACCTTTACCATCTTTAACGTTTGGTTCAACAACGTAACGCGTATCGCCAAAACGTTTATGACGAACATCCCGTTCTGCAAGTTTTTCTTCAACGAAGACAAGTGGTTTGTGCTTGCCAATTTCCCGCTGAACAGCGCGAGATAACCTCGCCCATAGCGACTCGTCACCCGCCACATGCCGCATCTCCAGTAGACTGGTCAATACCGTGTGATCGTCACGAGCAGCAGCTATTGATTCGGAGATACTACGCGTAGAATGACCAATTTTTAATCCAAGATCCCACAAAATGTACAACATGAATTCAATAAATTTTGTGTGGGCGCCGGTCGGATTTTTTGGCATTAAAATCATGATATCAATATCAGAATAAGGCGCCATTTCACCGCGGCCATATCCGCCGACCGCTACAACCGCTAGATCGCGAGCACCTCGGTAGTATTTCTGGGTTTCCGCATAAAGCAATTGCAAAAGGATGTCGATTGTCCAAGCGTACATGCCAACATAGACAGCTCCATCGTTACTCTCATAAAATGACTGCCGCAGTCGGGCTTTGCCAGCATCAAGATGGTCTTTGAGACAAGTTAAAAGCCGATTACGGTCTAACAGCGTGCTACCTTTTGCACATGCCGCAAGCTCTTTACCAATTACCTTACGATCAAGCGGTTCACGATGTCCAGCCATCACTCCTTGTAAAGGTTGTAGCCAGCGATGCCATGCCACTGTATCGGCCGCACCAAATTTAGATGTGGTTCCGATATGCTTCTGGCTCATTTTTTCTTTCCCGGTAACAAACCTTGTTGAGAGCCAATTGCCTTTAACCGATAAAGCGCATCCAAGGCCTCACGTGGGGCCAAGCTATCAGGTTCAAGCGCATTAAGCGCAGCTACAACTTCATCTTCAGTTTTACCTGTATCCTGTACCTTTTGATTATAGTCAAAAAGAGGTAGGTGATTTGCTACCATTTTAGCATCAACGGCCCCATGCTGACCGGCTTCAAGTTCCTCTAAGATCTGTTCTGCACGACCAAGCACACTAGCTGGCAGGCCAGCAAGGCGAGCAACATGAACACCGTAAGACCGATCCGCCGCCCCAGCAACGACCTGATGCAAAAAGACAATTGAACCCTGCCACTCACGAACCTGCATCGCAAAACAGCGCAGCTGTGCCAATTGTTTTTGCAAATGCGTCAACTCATGATAATGCGTTGCAAATAGGGTTCGGCATGTTTTCACATCATGAAGGTATTCAAGCGTTGACCAAGCAATCGCCAAACCATCATAAGTAGCCGTTCCACGGCCAATTTCATCCAAAATAACTAGTGACTGGGCAGTTGCCAGGTTCAAGATCGCCGCTGTTTCAACCATTTCAACCATGAATGTCGACCGGCCACGGGCAAGATCATCAGCAGCCCCAACACGACTAAACAACCGATCAACAAGTCCGACTATAGCGCTTTCTGCTGGCACATAAAGACCCGCCTGTGCCATGATGGCGATATGAGCATTCTGCCTCAGAAAGGTTGATTTCCCCGCCATATTTGGACCGGTCAAAAGCCACAGACAGCCATCATTCAGATTACAATCATTCGCGATAAAAGGGGCTTGCGACTCCAACAATGGTTCAATCACTGGATGCCGACCCTTAGTGATTTTAAAAACTGGTTCATCTCGTATTTGAGGTCGACAATGATGATTACTGGTCGCAAGTTGAGCCGATGCGGTAGCAACATCAATTTCAGCAAGCGCACGCGCCGAATCTGCTAATTGCGAGCCCATTGCCAGAACCGAGCTTCGTAAACGATTGAATATTTCTAACTCAAGGGCTAACGCCCGATCTGCCGCGTTTGCCATATCGCGTTCCATTTTAGCAAGTTCAGTTGTCGTAAAGCGAACCGCTTGTGCCGTTGTTTGTCGGTGAATAAAGGTCTCATGATCCATCAATTTAGAGGCATGGGCGCTGCGAACATCAATATGATAGCCAAGAACATTATTGTGTTTGATTTTTAACGATTGGATACCAGTTTCATCGGCATACTGTGCCTCCAATGCAACAATGAGACAGCGGCTTTCATCCCGAAGCCCGCGCAAATTATCGAGGGCACAATCATAGCCGTCCCGCACAAATCCACCATCGCGTGCCAAAAGGGGTAATTCATCACCAAGCGCGGGTGCCACTTCATCTACAAGCGGCAAGGGCAGAAGCATCGACTCAAGACAGGCTGGCAATGATTGTGGCATCGATAAACTGCTGACGCCTTTATTCGCCGAATCAGTGATATGGCGAGCAATATGACTGGTCCCTGTTAGCCCATTTGCAATAGCTGCCAGATCACGCGGCCCGCCATGACCAAGTGATAGTCTGGACAGGGCGCGCTCGGTATCTGGATGGACACGAAGCTGTGCTCGCACCGCCTCACAACAACTTTCCCCAGCGATAAACCAACTAACAAGATCTAGACGCGAGTTAATGGCACCAACGTTAAAAAGTGGTGCTGCTAAGCGTTCACCAAGCAAACGACCTCCTGCTGCGGTAAGTGTGCGATCAATGGCATGCAGCAAACTACCGCGGCGTTCGCCGTTCAAAGTGCGTGATAGCTCCAGTGACCGGCGTGTTGCTGGATCAATTTCCATGTAGCTGTTTTCGTTAACTGCAATTAGGGGCAAAAGCCGCGGCAAATTTCCGACCTGCGTTACCTTTAGATAAGCAAGAAGCGCGCCTGAGGCCGATAACATTGGCCGGGTAAAATCACCAAACCCATCAAGACTTACCACCTGATAAAACCGTTCCAATGTTTGTCGTGCAGAAATTGAGTCAAACAAAGATACCGGCTGTTCTGTCAGGCAAATTTCACTATTTATAAACCAATCCGGAAGGTCATGTCCTTGCGGGTAAATCAACTCTGCTGGATCAAGACGAGCGACAATTGTTTCCAGCCCGTCATCAGCAATTTCCTGTACCAAAAAATCGCCCGTAGACATGTCCGCCCAGGCAAGAGCAATTTTAGACTCTGCTCGTCCAAGGGCAACCAGATAATTGTGTGCACGTGAGGGCAGCAGCTCGTCTTCAGTTAGGGTGCCAGGGGTAAGCACGCGCACAACATCCCGCTTCAACGGACCTTTTCCACCGCGTTTTTTTTGTTCTTGCGGATCTTCTACCTGTTCACAAATCGCAACCCGGTAGCCAGCCCGGATTAAGCGTGCCAAATACCCGTCAACTGAATGTACGGGAACGCCACACATCGGCACATCAAGACCATCTTTACTACCCCGTTTTGTCAAGGTGATTCCGAGTAAGGATGCGCCAATTTGCGCATCTTCTAAAAACATTTCATAAAAATCACCCATTCGGTAAAAAAGCAAAGAGTCGGGATATGAAGCCTTGACGCGCAGATATTGCGCCATCATCGGGGTCAGCGCTTTTACTTTCCGAACATTTGTTGTAGAAGGTTTAGACGTCATAGCGTTGTGACATTGCCCCAACTTAGTCTCGAGAACAAGGTCGAACAAACTTTGTGGTGCGTAATGATAGTTTTATTTCAGCCAGAATGACTGGTTCATAACATAGCAAAAAGTATTTGAGAAATGACAGATAAAGACAAGCTACTTGACGCAGAGGCTCTGGCATTCCACGCAAATGGTCGCCCGGGAAAGTTTCAGATTGCTGCCACAAAACCACTCACCAGTCAGCACGATTTATCATTAGCCTATTCACCCGGCGTTGCCGCACCTTGCCTTGAAATTGCTAACAATATCAACACCGCGTACGACTATACAAACAAGGGCAACCAAATCGCCGTGATCTCAAACGGAACAGCCGTGCTTGGTCTCGGTGACATAGGTGCTGCAGCTGCCAAGCCTGTGATGGAAGGAAAAGCGGTCCTCTTTAAAAAGTTTGCCGATATTGACGGCATTGATCTTGAATTGAACACAAACGACACAGGCGCATTTGTAAATGCCGTGGAGTTGATGACAGCAACATTCGGAGGCATCAATCTTGAGGATATTAAAGCACCCGAGTGTTTTGTTATTGAACAGCAACTTCGCGAAAAGCTGGATATTCCAGTTTTTCACGATGATCAGCATGGCACAGCAATCATTACCGCTGCTGGCCTAATAAATGCCCTTCACTTGACCAACCGCGACATGAAATCGATTAGAGTGGTAGGTAATGGCGCCGGCGCTGCATCAATAGCATGTGTTGAATTGCTAAAAACCATGGGCGTGCCAAATGATAACATCATTATCTGTGATCGCGCTGGGCCAATTTACAAAGGTCGTGAAAAATCCATGAACCAGTGGAAGTCTGCGCATGCATCAGAGACTAATGCTCGCAGCTTAGAAGATGCGCTTGTTGGAGCCGATGTGTTTCTTGGTTTGTCATCAGGTAGTATACTGACCAAGGAAATGGTCCAAAAAATGGCTGCGAGGCCAATTATTTTCGCGATGGCCAATCCGGTTCCAGAAATTTGGCCTGACGACGTTAAGGAAGTTCGCCCCGATGCAATTATTGCAACTGGTCGGTCAGACTTCCCAAATCAGGTCAATAACGTCCTTGGCTTTCCATATATTTTCCGCGGGGCCTTGGATGTACGGGCCAGCAAAATTACCGAAAATATGAAAATTGCCGCGGCTAATGCACTGGCCATGTTGGCACGTGAAGATGTACCCGATGCAGTGGCTGATGCCTATGGTGGTAAGATGCTGGCCTATGGTGAAAACTATATTATCCCGACACCGTTTGACCCACGACTCATTGTTGCTGTTTCATCTGCTGTTGCCGAAGCCGCAATGACAGATGGTGTTGCGCGTAAACCAATTGCGGATCTAGATGAGTATCGCCGACTGCTATCAGCGCGTCTTGATCCAACAGCAGGTGCATTGCAATCAATTTTTGAGCGTGTCAGCGCAAATAAAAAACGTATCGTCTTTGCAGAAGGTGAGGAAGAACGCGTGATCCGTGCTGCGCTTGCTTTTCGCAATGCTGGCTATGGTAATCCCATCCTTCTTGGTCGAGAGCATAGAGTTAAAGAGGCAATTGACCGATTGGGCCTTGAAGGCGCTGACGATTTGCCGATCACTAATGCCAAGATTTCCGAACACATAGCGGAATACACGGAATTGCTCTACAGCAAGCTACAACGTCGGGGCTCACTTTATCGCGATTGCCAAAGAATGGTTAATCTTGATCGAAATGTATTTGCCGCGTGTATGGTCAGCTGCGGTCATGCTGATGCAATGGTGACAGGTGTTACCAGAGCCTTTCAACCAACATTACAACATATTCGACGGGTAATTGATGTTGCCGAAGGCAGTAAATTCATGACGACATCAATGATTATTTCACGTGGACGCACTGTATTTGTTGGTGATGTTGCGGTAACCGAACGGCCTGATGGTGAAGAAATGGCTGATATTGCAATAGCGATGGCTGCCAAAGCCCGCCAAATGGGCCATACACCGCGGGTTGCCATCCTGTCATTCACTAATTTTGGTAACCCCGAATCTCGTACCAGCGTAGAGGCTCGACGGGCTGTTAAAATTTTGCAAGACCGTGATGTTGGCTTTGAATTTGATGGTGAGATGACTGCTGATATTGCGCTTGATTTTGATCTTATGAGAGCACGCTACCCATTTTGCAACCTAACAGGTCCAGCAAATATTCTGGTTATGCCAGGCCTGCATGCAGCTAATATTTCATTTAAACTTGTGCATCAGCTTGGCAATGTGTCTGTTGTTGGCCCGATGATGATTGGTGGTGAACACGCATTTCAAATAGTCCAAATGGGCGCTTCTGTCAGTGATATAGTACAAACAGCTGTTCTTGCCGCACATGATGCCATTAGCTAATAAATATTGTAAATCTGGCGGTTTATCAGTGCATGATCTAACTCATTGTCTTGTTC
>MDSZ01145190.1_pt1 | contig 14876 bp, 16 predicted proteins | sample 811201 | NCBI WGS metagenome assembly MDSZ01 (sample SAMN05326647, study PRJNA326480) | marine metagenome | isolation source: seawater | place: Indian Ocean: North | collected 2010
ATCAGGAAATTCTTTCATTAATTTTGCAATGAGTCTTTTTTTTGGATGTATATTAATCCATCTTTTTGCAAAAGGAATGTATTTGGTCTTCATCTCTCTGCCGGACCAATCTAACCATCCCCAGCCTTCTGTAATTTGATGTGCTAACATTCTACTTACAATGTCTGCAACTGCAACCTGTACAAACATCATTTGCACATTCTAAACACTCTTTACCGCAATGGCAATCGTGTCCACATTTTTCGCATTTGCATTCCAAATTTTGTCTCCCACTTTGTATTATTTTTGTTCTTTTTTATAACGTGCTAAAAACTGTGTGTGTTTAGGATGGCTTTCTGCCGCGTCTGGGCTTTTGTTATAAATTTTTAGCCAACCTTTGTATTCCAAATCATCTTTGGATTCTTTGACTCCTTCAGGAACACAATTCGGAACTTCTTTACCGTTTTTCTTCTTCATTCCAACTTGCTTGTAATTATCCCAACAAGGATCATCTTTTGACTTTTCTTCAACAGGGGTTAATCCAGACTTTTTTGACATCTTAAACTTTTTCATTTTACCGTCAGTTGTCCTGGATGTAACAACCTTTTCTTTATCGTCTACAGGAACCATTGCTAATTCATCACCTTTAGCATTGGCATTATATCTAAATTTTCTTCCACCACTTGAGTAAATTTTACCATGCTCCATCTTTTCATTTACCAGCTTGTTGTATAACTTTCCAGATAGTGCATCTTTATAAGGAGTAGGTGCTTTTGGTTGATACTTGGATTCTGCAAACTTCATCTCATAATCTAAGTTATGATACACTGAAGCTATGTAATCTGCGGCTTTTGTAATTTTACTTTGTTGCCAGCCTTGTAGTCCTTCAGCTTCTGAAATATTTTTAAGCATGTTATGGAGTTTGATTGAGTATTTTGCAAGTTTGTATAGGTCTGATCTAGCCATGTCTACTTCATGATCTTTTTCAACCATGTCAGCCATCATAGCCATGCTTGAACCTTCTTCTATACTGTCTTTTATTTTTACACAGTTATCAACTGTCTTGCCACCTTTTTTCTTGGTACCCATACGTTTATAGCCCTTCCAACAAACCTTGCCATCTACACCTTTTTGCTTTTCTTCGTCTAGTGTAGTGTAACTAGGGTTTCCACAATCTGGGCATAATTCGTTTTCAAATTGCTTTAATCTCATAACATACTCCTATTAATAGTATTTATGCTTATCCGGCATGCATCGCCGCCATGTGGGCCTTGTATTTTTTAGTCCCTTTTTTATGTGGACTTTTACCTTCTACCTTCTTTTTCTTCTTCTTTTTAGAATCAGTAGTACCCATACGTGTTAAAGTACCTGGACCACCGTTGGCAAAACCATTGCCAGGATTAGTGGCTATTCCGCCTGCACTTGTGGCTCCTGAAGTAGCAGTTTCACCTACAGCTTGTTTCTTACCTTCGAAACTCTTTAGCCCTTTAAGATCATCCGGAGAAATGATTGGCTTCATATATGTTTGTTTTTTGTTTTTTTGTTTTTTTGCAGTCGCCCCAGATGGCATATTAGAAGCTCTTCGTTTTTCTCGTTCAACGTCATTAGGATTCATAGCTGGGCCATATTGTCCTGTAGGAACTGGCGTTGTAAACCTTTTAGACGGCTTATAATCAGACCATTTTCTTTTATTATTACGATCGTCATCAGTCCAACTCTGCTTTTCTAAAATCTCAAATACTTTCATTATTTTCTCCCTGATTTCATATTCGCACACCAGTGATACATTTTTTGTTTTTCACCTGATGCGTTTTTTGCCTTTTTACGTAGGCTTGTTACACTACCTTTACAACTTGCTCCTGAACGCTTTACACGTCCCGGCCTGCTTTTACCCTTTTTTTTACCGTCTGCAAAGTTTTCTACGATTGCTTTTATTTTCCATGGCAACCTAGCAACTTCTACTTCCTTAATATTTAACATTTTAAGTGCATCTAGTCTATGATGCCCATTAACTATTTTATTATCACAGTCAACTACAATATGATTGTATTTACCAGCTGTTAATCTGTCAACTTGTCTTTTAAAGTTTTCCATAATACGTTCTTCTTGTACAGGAATAAGATCTTTTACTTGTACTTTTTCTATTGTATGTTTGATATTTTGTAAATTTTTATTTTTTATTTGCGGAAGTTGGTCTCTAGTGTATGATTCCTTTTTTTGTCGGTTCATAGCAATGGCATAAATTGCTCCTTCTGGATCCATACCTTTTTCCTTGGCCCATTTACCTATTGACTTCTTTGCTTTAGGACTGTCTAACATTTTATCTGCTTTCTTGTGGGCTTTTTTAATATCCTTTTTACTCATATCTTCTTTCATCAGTGTTTTTAAGTTTCTAGCTGTTCTTTCAAATTTATGATCTTTGTGTTTAAAGCCCATACCACCAGCGGCTTCCCATTTTCCAATGTTTACTCCGTAATCGTCAATCAGTATGTTAGGAGTACCGTCCGGCTGTGATGCATACTTGGCTTTATCAAATGTAATAATAACATCCTTGGGTGGAAAGAAAGATAAGTGTTTTTCAATCCATTGTCGTTTGTGTGGTTCTGAGTTAGGATCATCAGGTAAAGGTGAGCTTAAAATTTTATAAGATCCTTTGATATCTTTAATTAAAGATAATAGATTTTTTGCATTGCTTGTAACTGGCAGGTTTAACCAAAAATCTTCAGTGTCTCTTATCTTTTGTAATGCTGGTTTAATATCAGTTATATTTCTCCAATCCTTACCGACAAGTTTTTTCCAGTCTCCAAAAAAGTCTGCTAATACACCGTCCATATCGACGTAAATCTCACTTTGTGCATTTACGTTTTCTTTTACTTCTTCTTTTTCTTTTTTTCTATTCTTAGACACTTGGGTTGCAATATATCCACCTGCGCCACCACCTATCAAATACTTGAATAAATCCACAACCACTTCTGGACTTGCTCCTGGAGGCATTCTTCTAATAAATTCTGTCATTATTGCTTTGGCTTTTTTAACACCCTTCTTCTTAGCTAATGCTGTAAAAGCCGCGGCTATGATAGGCCATAATTGTATTGCTTCATTAACCTGCTGTTGCTCGGCTAGGTTTGCTATCTCATCTGGAACATCAAACATCCATGCTTTTCCTTGCCCTAGTTGGCTCATCATTCCGGTGAGTCTGGTATTTCCTCCTACTAGTTCAAGATATCCGTCGCTGTAACTTGCAATAATAGGTAGTTCTATATTATTACCAGCTAGGTCTTTTATGAATCGTTCCTTTTTATTTGGATCTAAATTATCAAATTCGTGCCTGTTTTCTTCTCCAGCTTCTGTATTTTCAATTTTATTTGCAAGTTCATTGTCTACATCAATTGGCTTACCTGTCTTTACAAGTTCGATCCATTTATCCTTACCTATTTTTTTAAATTCTGGATAGCGTTCTGCTTCACTCCATTCAGCATCAAAATTAGGCATTCTAAATTTTATACTTTGTATTGATTCTGTAAGTCCTAGGTTATAGAGAACGTTCGTGCTTTTACCTTTTATTTTACGGCTTAGTGTTGGCGGACGACCGTCCTTGTCAACAGTAAATCCAAACTTTCGTGCTTGTCTTGGGATTTCATTTGGTCCAACATCAACTGTAGTGTTAACACCTTTGACTATTCTTCCGTCTTCGTATAACTCACTTACCTTCATTTTTTCCTGCCTCTAAACTGTACAGGTCCAGTCATATAGGGTTTAGAAAACCACAGTTTAAACCATTCAGCATCTCCAGGTTTTACTCCTAGTTTCTTTTCTTTACGTTTTAATTCTGCGGCAGTCTCAGATGGGTTTTCGTCTATCTTGTATTCAGTAAATCCTTTGAATTCATTTACACCTGCAAGACGTTTTAGTTCTTCAATACTGGAGTACATGTCATTTCTCCACGTCTTGTGTAGGAGCTTGAGGTGCTCGTTGTTTTGCTATTCGAGCATTTCTATCTTGGTTAGTTTTGTCTAATGAAGCCCACCATTCTTTAGCACCTGCAATCGCCTGATTGGCAGGAATATTTTGTCCGTTTTTCATAAATTTTACATCAGCAATAGCCATTAGTTGTTTTAGTCTTCCTTCATGATCCATATTAGGCATAGGTCTGCCCATTTGGCTTTGCCGTGTATAAGATACGTATTTGTCTATTGACTTTTGTAATCTTTCTGCGCCGTATTTTTGTACTTTTGCTGGATTTGATTTTAATACTATTGTAACATCGTTAAAAGGGTCAAACATTGCATTTTTAACAGTCATTCCTGACTTGTCTTGTTTTACTGAAAACCCGCCAGCACCTGCATCTATAGACCCAGAGTCTGCTATTCTGTTTCCTTTGAAATCATACATTGCACTTTGACCTAGGTTTACATCACCTTTGCCTGTACCAACAGTAGTTTTACCTTGACCTGGCAGTTTAGGATCAACATCAGTGGTAAAGTTTAGTTTTATTTTTCTTTGCACATAATCATATGTATATTGCAATCCTTTGATAGCTGGTGTTTTCCACATTATCATTCTGCCATCTTCAAATGTGTAAGTTCCTCCACCGTCGCTTACATGTACTTTATTTTCATCATATTTGTCTTGTTTATACGTTGTTCCATCATCTGCGGTATAACCATTTCTACTAACTGGTATAGTTGCATCTGGTGGCTTAGGCGGATTTACTGGCTTCATTACTTTAATCTTATCTGGCAAAGTATCTTTAACTTTTTCGTTAACAGATTCGCCAACAGCATCGACGCCCATTATACCTTGTAATTTTTTAAACATTTCTTCTGCAAACGGTAAAGCAGATTTTGTAACGCCTAACTTGAATGCTTCTATATTGTTGTCCATTACAGTTTGTCGTAATTTACTAGCACTCATACCTGTGGCATCTTCAGCATCTGGATCTCTAGTTAAACGGACTAGGTCTAGAGTTTCGAAATTGTAATCATGTAGATCCATTGTCTTACCATTGTATGCCTGAAGCACTTTACCCATTTTGGGCTCGCCTTCTAGATATATTAAATTAGTGTAGCCCATTTTATGTAATCTATCAGCGGCAAGGAATGGACTTTTAGCAAGTCCAACAGCAATGCCATTAAAACTTTTTTGTGCCCAGTCTAATTTTTCTTCGGAACTTAATGGATCTGTAGGAAGTTTGGATGCTCTATCGCTTAAAAACAAAAAAGGATCTGCATTTTGCCTTTTTATTTCTTCTACTAATAGTTCATGTCCAGAGGTGGCAGGATTGAGTCGACCAAATGCAAAAGCCGCAGTTTTTTTTGGTGCCTCAAATAACTGCCTTAATCTCATGTGTACTCGCCGTTGTTAATTTGTTCTATTTCTTCAGAGTATATTTTATCATAGAGTGCTTGTCTATGATCCTTTTTAAATACTTCATCTGGCATTTTAGCTAAGTTATATTTTTTGCAGTAAGAATTAACACCCTTGTCTACTAATGGCATAACAATCATTTTAGGATCAAACACTTTTCTACCTTTAGTAAGTTCTGCAATTTTACACATCGCAGGATAATATTCTTTTCTATAAAAATCTCTATCATTTTTCATATGTATATGTGCATCGTCTATAACATCAAAATTAAAGTCAGATTCAATGCCTGCCAGTTCTACTATTCTGTTTAGTTGTGTCATATCTTCACCATCTCTTAAATCATTTTTTCTTTTTGGATCATACTGTTCGCCGTCCCATTTACCAGTTTTGGTATAGTATTTAATGTTTCCATTGCTGTCCATTTCTCCACCTGGGTGTACCATTTCTTTTGATTTGGCTATTTTACCATCACTACCCCTATAGGTGTTTAATTCTTTTTTGAGAGCTTTGTATTCTGGTGACTGAGTGTATTCAAATCCATCTGACTTGTCGCCAAGTTCATTCATTTTTCTACGTATTTCATCTTTCTCTGCACGTAGTTTTTCAGTTTCTTTTGTAGCTCTCATTACCTTTGAAAACCTAGTAGTGCTTCCTCCACCCGATGTCTTTGTTGTGTTGCTAGATCCTCCTGTGGTGGTTACATTACTAGTGCTTGTGCTGGTAGATGATGATGTAGTTTTAACATCTGCACCACCTTTTCGCATTGCCGCAATTTTATCTTTGCTTTTTTGAAAGTCTGCATCAAAGTCATCATCGCTATCTAAGGCTCTATCAAAATCGTCTTTACCATCAGCGTCACGTTTTGTGTTCATAAACTTGTCTTGTTTTGCCTGCATTGCATCAGCTTCATCTTTGTCTATTTCTACTTCTTTTCCTGTTTTAGGATCTGTTTTATAGTACTTCGTTGCACTTTTCTGATTGCCGTAATCTCTTCTGTCTGGCTTACCTGGAATACCTTGTATTCCGGCATCTTGTAATGCTTGTAATGTCACACGCCTGTTTAGGAAAAGTTGGTAGTAGCGACTGTCTTTGACTGCATTAACGATAGATTGTAATTCTTTTGTTTCTGCTGAACTTAACTGTTCGTGTAAAATCTTACCAATACTGCTATTAAATTGGAATCCAGCATTAACTACTCCTCCTGCCCTTGCTTTTCTTAAAAGTGCATTTAATCTTTTGTTAATATCATTTTTGGTCATTTCCTTGCCATTGATATTCCACGTTTCCTTTTGTTTCCGTGCTGGTCTATCACCCGGTTCATTTGGTGCATTTAGATATTCGTCTGAAGGGATGCCATCTTCATCGTCATCTTGAGCCGCAGGTTGCTCAGGTGCAGGTGCGGTTGCTCCTTGTGGCTGTTTATCTGGAGTTGCTTGATCAGGTGCTGTAGGTTGCTCAGGTGCAGGTGCGTTTGCTCCTTGTGGCTGTTTATCTGGGGTTGCTTGATCAGGTGCTGTTGTTTGAGGTTTAGGTGCTGTTCCTTGTGGCTGTTGTGTATCTGGTTTTGGTTGCTCAGGTGCTGTTCCTTGTGGCTGTTGCGTCTGACCAGTTTGAGGTTTAGGTTCTGGTTGTGTTGGAGGTTGAGCAGGAGTGCCTGCCTTTGCGTTAGTTGTTCCAGCGGGTTGTGTTGGAGCCGCTCCCGCAGAAGCATCAGCATTTGGATTATTTTGTTGTGCTTGTCCTTGTGGTTCAGCTGGTGCATTTGGTTCAGCTTGTGGTTGTGCTTGTGCTCCACTTTGCATGGCCTTTAGTGTGCCTGGCCCAGCATCACCGTCTACTGCAAGTCCTTGTTTTTGTTGAAAGGCTCTTACTGCGTTAGCAGTTCCTTTGCCGTATACACCATCTTCAGCACCTGCATTGAAACCATTAGCATTAAGCCATTTTTGTAGTTCTACAACTTCAGGAAGTTTATTAGCACCATAACCGCTTTTTTTCCAAAGGCTTTGGTCAGTTGCAACACCACTTATTTCTGAAAGTATTTCAGCCCAAGCTACCATTTTCTACAACTCCAGTAACGAGCCTTATGACGCGGTCCTGGGTTGTCGCAGTTGTGTCTAGCTCTAAAACTTCTGCGTCTCGCAGGATTGGATTTTTTTATCTTCATGTTAGGATCGCCGAAGTTTACTTTAACTACATTACCTTTTGGGTTTTTTACATATACTTTAAATTTCTTGACGTCTCCACGCATTGGTTTACCAAGTTTAACTTTGCGACCTTGATATTCTGCTTCATCAATTTCGTCATCTTCATTAAACCACATAACACCATATTCTTCGTAAAAATCGTCACCGTCATAAGTTTCTTCTGACATATCAAATTCTTCATCTGTTGATATTTCTATGTCAAAATCTTTATATCCTTCAGAGAATAGGTAATTACTAAGTTTATCAGCATATTCATCTGCTTCTTCGTTAGTTAATTCTTTTGCTAAAGGTATTTCTAAAACTCTAGCACCCTGTTCTGTTTCTAAAACAGTTATATTTGGAAAAATAGATTCGTCTAAATTTTCATTTAAGTTATCGTCTTTTTCAAATACTATTCTTACAAAATGTTCCATTTTTTAGTCCTTAATGATTTAAAACAATGCTATTAACAGTTCCGTCTGTCCAGTCTGATACGTATGCTCTTATCCATACAAAGTTTCCTGTAAAGTTTTTTATAAAGGAACCTGTAGCATCATCACTGCCTGTGCTATCATCTAAGTTACTATGTATAGACGAAGATATATCAAACCAGTCTGTTGTTCCTGGATCAACTGCTAAAGTAGCCTGTGTTACTATTTTTCCTATAAATCCATTAACATTATACTGTATACTATGTAGACCGTCTGATCTACCATAATATCCATCACCTTTTAATTTATCAGATGTGCGGGTTGTCACGGTACTGTCACCCGGATGGGTGAGTTGCGTGTAGTTTGTTGAGCTTATTACAAAATTAAATGTTTCACTGTTTGCTGGCATACAATTATTTATCTATATTTTGCCTGCTTACCAATTTGTCTATTCTTGCAAAACTAGTACCAGCAATTAAATTACACAACATTAAAGTGGAATCATTTTTAGCATACATGTATCGTCCAGCAACATAGCCGTTTTTCTTTATTTCGTTAATAGTAGCAGGGGTAATCTTAACTTTATTTTTATTTCTATCACACCAATCACCAAATGATGTTGGAAGGGGATTATTTCCAAATGTAATCTTGTATTCATATGGAAAATCACCATCAACTATCATAGTTTTATGATTATCTACCAAGAATTGTGCTAGTTTAGGATCAGGCTCATAAAACTCTGTAATAGAAGTTACTTTCTTTGCTATACTTTTAAGCCAAGATTTGTCGTTAGAGTATATTTTAACAATATTTCCTTCACACCTTAGTAGGTATTCTTTTTGTGTGCTAGTACATTCGTTAAAGAATGTTCTAATATCGGTAAACTCATCTTGCTTTATTTGTTTCTCTTTCATAGTCTTTTTTATCCAAAGAGGAAGACCAGCCTCGTGAGAACGTTGTAGGTCGTCTATAATCGATTTAGCATATCTAAAGTTTTTATTTCTAAAGATACTAGCTATTGGATTTCTAAAAGACATTCCATAAAGATATTTGTTATAAAATAGTTTTTTTGTTTCAAACTTTTTCAATTTTTACCTTTTCATAGTTAAGTTTTAAAGATTTACCCTTGACGACAATTTTACATTCGCCGCCTTCTTTGAGATCACCAAACAACATTGCTCTTGATAAAGGTTTCTTGATATCTCTATCAATTACACGTTGTAAAGGTCTTGCACCCATCTTACTATCATAACCTTTCTCAACAAGATAATCTAAGGCATCATTGTCAATAGTAATCTTGATACCTTTTGCTTCTACTTGAGTACGTAATGATACTAAGAACTTACCAACGACTTTCATCATTACTTCTTTACTTAATTTTCCAAAAGTAACTACTCCGTCTAATCTATTTCTAAATTCTGGAGCAAAATATTGCTTCAATTCTGTGTCTTCGTATTTAAAATCAAAGTCATCTGAAAATCCTATAGATTCTTTTTCAGCCTGCTCTGCACCTAAGTTTGTTGTTAATATAACTATAGTGTTACGTGCATCTGCTTCCTTGCCATTACTACCTGTAACTTTTCCGTTATCCATAATTTGTAACAAGATCTGTGACACATCAGGATGTGCTTTTTCTATCTCATCTAGTAGTAATACACAGTTTGGATTTTCTTGCAGTTTTGTAATTAAAAGTCCATGATTTTCTTCGTAACCTACATATCCTGGAGGTGAACCAATAAATTTTGCTACTGCATGTTTTTCTTGATATTCACTCATATCAAAACGAACAAGTTTTGTACCTAAGTGTTTTGCAAGTTGTTTTGCAGTTTCTGTTTTACCTGTTCCTGTAGGTCCCATAAAGATAAAACTGCCAATTGGCTTGTCTTCGTCTTTCAATCCTGCTTGTGCTACTAGTATCTTATCAACTAGGTCTTCTATTGCTTTGTCTTGTCCGTAAACACTTCCTTTAATGTTCTTCTCAAGATTTGCTAGATTTTCTGTTTCTTTTTCAGCAACTTGTTCAGCAGGTAAGTTTACAAGTTTTGCAAGTTCGAACTGAATGTTTTCCTCTCCTACATTTCTGTCAGCATCTTTTTCTTTTAGATTAAATCTACTACAGGCTAGGTCTATTAAGTCTATTGCTTTGTCTGGCAGTTTTTTATCGCTCTGATATTTGACACTTAACTTAATTGCAGAATCAATTGCATCTTCACTAATAACTGTATTATGAAATTCTTCATAATACTTTTTAATGCCATTTAGAATATCCATTGTTATTTCTTGTGACGGCTCGTCAACTGTAACTCTTTGAAATCTTCTCATTAATGCTCTATCTTTTTCAAAGTATTTGCGATATTCTTCCCAAGTTGTTGAAGCAACAACTTTAATATTTCCTTTGCTTAATGCAGGTTTAAGCATATTAGCAAGGTCATTTGAGTTTGGTCCTCCACCTGATCCTGCACCACTAATCATATGTGCTTCGTCAATGAACATGATAGTTTTGCCTTTACCTCTAAGTCCGGCCAGTACAAGTTTAAACCTTTCTTCAAAGTCACCTCGATATTTAGAACCAGCTAACAAAGAACCTATGTCTAGGTTATATACATTATATTCTTTTAAAAACTCTGGTACACTATCATTAACAATGTTCCAAGCCAATCCTTCCGCAATGGCAGTTTTACCTACTCCTGGATCACCTACCAATAGTACATTATTTTTGTTACGTCTACCTAGAGCAAGTGCAATGCTATCAAGTTCTTCACTTCTACCAATTACAGGATCTATTTTATTTTTTTGAACTTCTTGATTCAAGTTAGTTGTAAATGCTCTTAAAGCTCTTTGTGCCTGACCTGACATTTCGTCTTCAGCAAGATCATATTCCATCTCATTGCTAAGATAATCATTTAACTTATCCTTTTGAACACCGCCTTTTTCTAAGTAATAGTTTGCAACAGATTTCTTTTCTGATAGCACACTTAGTACCACATCTTGAAGATCAATATGTGATCTTCCACTAAAGAGAGTTTGTGTAAAAGCTCTGTTTAAAACCCTTTCAACTGATTGTGTTTTTTTAGGCTTATGCTTAGGATCGTCTATTTCAATATCCTTGCAACTATTTTTTAAATGATGTTCCAAGTTAGTTTTAATAAACTCAACATCTGCACCAAAACCTTTTAAAAGATTGTATAGATTTTCACTACACATTATACTGAACAATAAATGTTCAATAGTTACATATTCGTGCTTTAGGTTTTTTGCGTCTTTGATTGCTTTTTCAAATACTAACTTTAAATCTTCACTGGGTTCTACCATTAATGTATTCCTCTATTTCCTTCATTTGACTTCTATGTCTATTATGCGGCCTTGCTCTGCTTGAGCCGCTTGTAGTTGTTTTTGCCTATTGTATGTTGCAAGATCATACAATTTATCATAGTATGCTTTCAACATTAATTCAGTCATAATAACCTTTTCTCTTTGCCATTTCCGTGTAGCAACAATTTCCTGATGCCTTTCGATAGCTTGTTGAGCCTGGTTATAAGGTTGACTAACTATTTGTGAATTTTCTATTTTCAATCGCAGAAATTCCTCCAAAATTTACAATTTGCTAATTTTGTACCTTCTGTAGGGATAGTGCATACTCTTTCATGTCTACTGTTCTCCCAACAGTCACCTGTTACTCCTCGCATTTTAGCAAACTTTTCAAATCCATTATCGATACTTAGAATAACTATTCCAGGTAACACTAATGTGAACAATACAATATTTAAAAACGCCAAGCCAAAGCCTTCGTTGTTATATGGTTCGTTAGGATTACTCATGTTCGCCTCCTGGATCGTTTGCATCTAATTTAACTTTTTGTCCGTTTACCCACATGTTTTGTCTTGCTCTTGGAAAACTATGATAGCCGCCAATTAACTTAAATGACTTTATAGTTTTATTTAAGCTATCGGGCCTTTTATCAGCTTCATTAAAGATCGTAATTGTAATTACAGTTCCTGATATTAATGCTACGTGAGCTATAGCACTTATACCAAAAGCTGTTATACTGTCTATCATAATGGCAAATATTCCACTCCACATAAATGCTAAGATCATAAACAGCATATGAGCTACTCTTGGATCTAGTTTACGTAATGCTGATCCTTCAATGGTCATAATGCCTTTCCAAGCATCTGTAATTAAAGTGTATAGCAACACTGGAGGATATTCTTTGTAACTGTTTTTGTTCATTGTTGGTACTCCTATTTTACTTATATTATACACATTTATTAGAAAATTGCAAGTTATTTGGTAATATCTCTTTTTATTTCCTCTATTTGTTTTAAATGCTTTTCTGATAGCTTAGGAGTTTGACATCCAATTTCAACGTACAGATTGCCTCGTTGGGTTGTACGTATTACAGGTATACCGTATCCGTTTATACTAAATGTAGTGCCAGGATTTGTTCCTGGAGGTATTGTTAAACTTATAGACTTGCCTTCGGGTGTGTTTATATCTACTTTGGTTCCTGTAAGTAAATCTAACGTGCTTACAGATATTTTGGTATATATGTTATTACCATCAACTCGCCAACCTGGTGGATATCTTACTTTTATTAAAACTGCTAAATCGCCTCTAGGTAAGTGAGGTATTGAATCGTCACCGTAACCTGCAAACCTAATTGTATCACCGTCTTTTATACCTTCTGGTATCCTTACGTCTAGTATTTCATTCTTTCCGTTAGGCAATGTAAAAGTTATAGTATTTCCAGAACCTGTAAATACATCTTTAAAATCAATGGTGTAGTTTAATCTTATGTCTTTGTTTTTACGTGGTCTTTGTTGTTGTGCAAATCCAAAAGGTCCCATGTTACCAAACATTTGTTCAAACATGTTCCCCATGTTTCCTGTATTAAAATGGAATGATTGATTTTGATTTACTTGCTGTGGATCAGCTGTGCCAAATTGATCGTACATTTGGCGTTTTTCATTATCGCTTAATACTTGATATGCTTCGTTGATTTGCTTGAACTTCTCAGGATCTCCTCCCTTATCAGGATGGTATTGCATTGCCTTTTTCTTGAATGCAGATTTAAGTTCTTTATCTGAGGAAGATTTTGAGACCCCCAGTAATTCATAGTAGTCCATACTACTACTTATTTAAACAGTGACTTTGCCTTCTGAGATCAGACGTTCTCTATTTTTTAGATGTTGAGCATCTACTTCGTCTTTTGAACCTCCAAAATATGCAACGCCATAACCCTGGTCAATCATAATTTCTGTAAGTTTTCTCTGTGCATCTTGTTCACTGTCGTATACTAAAAAGTCTCCTAGTATTCTACCAAACTTACCTTTTTTGTCTTCGCCTGATTTATCTATTTCGGTTTTTAAAACCTGCATTGACCCTATGGGTAGATAGGCTTTTACATATTCTTTTGATGCAAGACCAAACTTTTTTTCTACTTTATCTCTAGTTCTGGATTCAGGAGTATCAATGCCCATCATTCTTACACGTTCTTTGTGCATCCATACTCCGAATCCCAAGTCGATATCAACATCAACAGTATCACCGTCAACTACCCTTAAAATTTTTGCCCTGTACTCGTACATGTTATAATCCTTTTAGTTTCTATTTGCGAGTGGATTATCAAGAGCTCTTTGTAACTGCTTCTCCATATCTGATTCTAGATCTTTTATTTTACCTTCTAAAAGTTCTTTTGTTGTAGAGTTTTCCCTTATAAGCATGTCCTTTTGTGCAACATATTGGTTTAACAAGTCGTCACGTTTAGTGTCAAATCTAGTTTCGGCATCGTCTATTAATGTTCTTGTTTTAGTTTCAACTTCATTAATATCATCTTCTACCTTATCAATAATCTTCTCTAAACGTACTATGTCGTCACGCAGGCCATTCTTAATATCTCTTGAATAATCTAAAGCCTCATCTAACTTTGTATTTATAACATCCATACGTGCATTAACTTGCCCAGTATCTATGTTAGCAATAATATCTTTCATGTTTGTGTAGTCTTTCCAGAATTCAAATCCTGCCCATAGTCCACCACCTAGTGTACCCAAAAGAGGTAATATAAGTAAAAGTTTTCCTCCACTTAATTTTACACCCCCATATTCAACTTCAGCCATTGTTCCCTCCTATTTTAAGTTATATTGTAAGTCTTCCATTGCACCAAACTTAGGATCATTTAAAAACCATCTTGAAAAATGATGATCAACCGTAGGTTTTGGTGGATAGAAGTTAGCCAAGTCCATGTTCTCTTTTTCGTTATAATCAAACCCTGGCACAAAAGAGATTAATGCCAACAGTTGCCTCTGAACTAGCATTTGCTGTTCTATTGAAACTGCTTTTTCAATTTTCTTTGTAAGCTCTATTGCCTTCATTGCAATCAACATTCTCATTTTATCATTTCTGCTAAGTTCCTTTTTTTCTGCTTTAGGTTCTTCCTTAGTTTCTTCTTTTAGTTGTGCAATTTCTTTTTCAATATCATCTTCTTGATTAGTCTTTCCACCTATACTTCCGTCTTTTTGTCCGGGTGTTGCTTGAGACTCCTCATTTTTGTTATCTTTTTTCTTTGCTTTTTCATCTTCTACTTCAGCATCTTCGTCTGATTCTTCTTTTTGATTTTCTTTAATTTGATCTCCTCTTGGATCATCCGCATCTGCTTCTTCTTCTAAACTTGCAAGTTCCTTTTCAATATTATCTTCTTGGTTTGTACTTCCATTGTTAGCACTAGATTCAAGCTGTGATAGTTCTGCTTCGATGTTATCTGCCATGTTCATATTACCACTAAGCGATTCAAGTTCATCTAATTCTCTTTGTATACTATCCTCCATTGCAGTGATATCGTTTTGTACAACTTCAACATTTTGTATTTGAACTTCTTCTACAGGAACTTCTATAATTGGTTCAAAAAATTGCGGAG
>MDSZ01162434.1_pt1 | contig 14876 bp, 10 predicted proteins | sample 811201 | NCBI WGS metagenome assembly MDSZ01 (sample SAMN05326647, study PRJNA326480) | marine metagenome | isolation source: seawater | place: Indian Ocean: North | collected 2010
GAATGAAAAAATAAAAAAAGAGCTGATTGAAAAAAGGCGACAGCAAACTGAACTTATTGCATAAAACTTTAAAGAATTGAAAGGTAAACTTAAATGGCCTGTTAGGGGAAAAATTATTAAAAAGTTTGGAAAGGAAATAAATAAAGAACTTCAAACCACTACAGAGAATGTTGGGATTGAAATTGAATGCGCTAAGGGAAGCCCAGTAATGACCGTTATGGATGGCATTGTTAGCAATATAACGTTTATACCAGGTATAGGAAACTCTATTCTGATTAATCATGGAGATGACTACACAACCATTTACTCTAATATGGATGATTTAATTTATGTATCTGAAGGGCAGTACGTTGATAACAATTTTCAAATTGGAACAGTAGGAAATAATTCAGAAAATAATAAAGGAACATTAGGTTTTGCAATATGGAATAAGGGTGTGGCCGTTAATCCTGAAAATTGGCTTGTTAAAAAATAAGGTTTATTTATTTATTCTACGCAGTATTTCATCTTCAAAATAAAATTGTACGTACTTCTCATCAATAGCATCTAAATAAAACCAAAGCTCTCTAATTTCATTACCATAATATTTATCCTCAGTAAATGCGGGCTCTCCCATTAATTCAAGAACTTCTTCTTTATTCATACCCACTTCAACTTTATTATAGATTCTATCTTTTGCTTTATTTTTTTCAGATTCTATAAAATCACTAATTTGACCCTGCATTTGCTGATTACTAAACTCTTCAATTTTCCGCTCTAAAGACTCTATTCCAAATGAAAAATCTTTTTCTAAATCAGGTCGTAATTCAATAAGCCTCTTTAAAGAGCTCAATGCAAATAGAATATCCCCATTATCTTTAGCTGTATTGGCTTCATCTAAAATAGCATCTGTAACCTGCTTAACGTTTGCGATATAATTTGATCTTATCTTAGGATTATATTTATAAGCTTTATTATAATTTTCTAAAGCGACTTCATAGTTTTTAGCATTATAAAAAATATCTCCTTTAACCATATATATCTTTGACAAATAACGATCTGCCTTAGATTCTATTTCAGGGGTTAAGGCTCTTGCTTTTCTGATTAATTTTTCTGAGTTATTAAATCCGATAGATTCTAAATTATTAAAAGCACTATCTAATAATATAGTGGCTATTTCTTTTTGTTTAATCATCACCTCAAATGACAGATTCGGATCTGAAGTTAATAATGCTGATTCATACCATCGAGCAGCTTGATCCAAATCGTATGCCTCAAAAGCATTATTTCCATTCTTATATTCTTGATATGGCTTCTGTTCTTTGCAAAACTCCAACATTTTTTGAGCTTTAATTCTTTTAACGTGAACAGGATTATTATCAATAAATTCCTGAAACTGATCAACGGCAGATATAAAGTCATTTTGTATCATGCTCTGATAGCCTTCATCTCCAACTGAGCGACTTCCTCCATAAACTACCCCAAAATTAACATTGAAGCCCATCCCTCTCATATCAAAACCAGTTATAGGAGATATTTTTTTAGGGTCACTTAAATTATCTGCAACAACACTTATCCATTTAGCTTCGACACCATATGTTACTTTATAATTTTTTCTATCATAGCGACTTTTTAATAACGCTTTAAATCCTAATCCAAAAGATTCACCGATACCTCCTCCATTTAAATATTTATCTCCTCCTTCAGACTCATAAATTGATATATTGGCATAACCAATTGAATGATGTATATATGCCAATAAAAAATCATAAAACAGCCAATTAATAGTTGTGTTTACATTATAATCTTGAATAAAAGGTCTATATCTATAATTACCCCTATCAATACCTTCTGGATCTGAACTCTGAAAATGGCTAGGCAGACTAATTCCAGGCTTTTCTAATAAACCCATTATTTTATAACCTAAACCAAATTGAATATCAATGTAGTTTTGCTTATATATATAGTTGGGTAGATTATATTTCAAAAAATCAACTTCTAGTGCATATAATTTTCTTGAAGCAATATCTGAAAGACCTGAATATTCATAGTTTGAAGAATCAACAATAACTGGAGAGGTAACTAGATTCGTTCCTCCAAAACTTTGATTCCAATAATCTTTTCCACCGTATGTATACGTTCCAATCTTAAAATCAAATGGACTTGCTTCTAATGGATCTCTAAATGTCATTCTGCTAGAAGTTCTACCAAAAACATAATCAATAGGATTAGTATACCAAGTACGAGATTCAGAAAATACAATGCTAATTAATAATAGTATATATATGATTCGTATCATTTTCAAATATACTATTATTGAGATGAAAGAACAATGAACAGATTTTTACATATTTATATAAAAATTTATTGAGGTTTTAGTTTATTTTCTAATATGAAAAACACACTATTAATATTTATTATCTTTAATTTTAGCTCTATATTTTTAGTAAGCGAAGAGCTTCTCTCTGAATTTAATATTACGAGAATTAATTATAGTGGTGGCGGAGATTGGTATGGAGACCCTTCTTCTTTGCCAAATCTTCTTGAATTTGTACAAAATCAAACATCTATTAAAACTGCAAATAAGGAAATTAAATCAAAAATTGAAGACTCTAAATTTTTTGATAATTCATATTACTACATAACAGGCCATGGAAATATTAAATTTAATTCAAAAGAAAGAGACATATTAAGGCAAGCTTTATTGAATGGAGGTTTTTTGCATGCCGATGACAATTATGGAATGAATGAGTCTTTTCGTAGAGAGATGAAGGAAGTATTCCCAGAAAAAGAATGGGTGGAATTGCCAAAGGACCATAAAATATTTAACATTTATTATAAATTTAAAAATGGTCTTCCTAAAATTCATAAACACGATGGAAAGGCTCCCCAAGCGTTTGCATTATTTGATAATGAAAAAATTATTGCACTATATACCTATGAAACAGATTTAGGAGATGGATGGGAAGATATTAGTGTGCATAATGTTTCTCACCAAATGCATCAAAATGCTCTAAAGATGGGTACAAATATAATAATATACTATTTAACAGAATAAAGCATGATAAATAAATTTATAGCTCAATATCGATTCTTAAAAGTAAAGCAAAATATAATTGAAAATATGATTCAATTATTATCAATTATCATTGGTATTCTATTGCTATCAATATTTATTGAAAAAGTTTTTTTTCTATCAGAAATATCTAGATATAAAATATTTTTATTAATTACTACATCAATTATAGTATCAATGCTTTATTTATCAATAAAGTCGATACTTAATATCAGAGCAATTAATCAGAATTTTTCTAATGAAAACTTATCTCGAGAAATTGGGGATAAAGTTCCAAGCTTATCTGATAAAATAACAAATATTCTTCAACTATCAAGACTTTCTGAAGAAAACAAACGAAAAAAACAATTATCTAAAATTGCTATTGACTCTAATACAGAAGAACTGAGAACAATTAACATAAAATCACTGATTCCTAATATTAGTAATGTGATAAAAATTAGCAGTTTCTTAGTAACCTCTATTTTCATACTATTAATGATATCTCATGAAGGATCTTCAAGCAGTTTAAACCGAATTTACAACTACAATCAAGCTTACCACCCCCCGACACCTTTTAAAATTTTTTCTCAAAATGAATCAATAAAAACAATCGCATCAGGCAATGATGAATTAATCAAGTTTTATGTAAAAGGAGAGGGGCCGCAATATCTAACACTATACTATAACTATAATAATATTATTGATTCTGTTAGAATTAATGATGATAATGGAAATTTTCAATACACACTTAAAGATATAAGGCAAAACACAAAATATTGGGCCTCATATAGAAGCAATCAAATAATTTCTGCATGGGATTTAATTAAAAGTGACACTAATTATATAGAAGTAATAAATCGTCCAGTATTTACTGATATTAATTTTGAAATCAATTATCCAAAATACATCAATAAAGAAAATCAAAAAATTACAGGTAACACAGTTCAATTTGATGCTCTTAAAGAGTCATTGATAACTTGTAAAGCAAAAGCAAATCAATCTATTGATTCTGGATACCTAATACTGAACAAAAAGGACACTTTATATTTAAAGAATAACTCCAATATTTGGAAGACACAATTTGAGGCTAATGAAGACTTATCAATTGAAATAATAGGAGAAGTAAATTTTGAAAATTTAAAAATACAAAATGAAGTCCCGCCCATTTATAAAATTAGGACAAAATTTGACAATCCTCCAGAGATATATATGTTGGAACCAATTGATAATACATTTGAAATTAATACTGATAATAAAATTAGCACTCATTTTCAAATTAATGATGATTTTGGTTTAGAGGCCAGTTGGATTGAATTTAATATTATAAAACCTAACTATATAGAAAGTGATTCTACCATCTATATCAATTCAATTAATAATTATGATGGTAAAGTTAAATTTTTAAAAGAAAAATATGTTTTCGATACTAATCCATTAAATTTATTTCCTGGTGATCAAATAAAATTCAGAATTGTTTGTAGCGATAATAAGCCTAATCCAAATATTTCAAAATCATCCTACTACTATGCTATAATTCCTTCATTTGATGATATTTTTGATTCTATGTTTGAAGAGGAAAATAAAGTCCAAGAACTATCAAATAATATATCAGAACAGGTTGAAAATATAGAGCAGAATCTTGAAGATATGAAACTTGATATGTTAAAATCAACTGAAGCTAATTGGGAACATCAAAAAAAAGGAGAAGAAAGTATAGAGCAAATGGAAAAATTGTTGGACGAAATTGAAGAAATGCAAGCCACTCTAAAGAAGTTAGAGCAAGAAGCTGAGAAAGGAAATCTTCTAGATGAAGATTTAGTTCAAAAATTCAACCAATTTCAAGAATTATTAAATTCTATGATGACACCAGAATTAATGGACGCCTTACAAAAAATGCAAGAAGCTATAGATGAAATGAATTTAGAAAAAATGTTAGAAGCTGCTGAAAACTTTGAATATAACTTACAGCAGTTTGAACAACAGCTTGATAGGTTTATAGAAATGTTTGAATTGGCAATTGCAGAACAAAAATTAGATGAGCTCGTAAATTCATTGGAATCTTTAACTGAGAATCAAAACAATATAAAAGATAAATTAATAAATAACACTGATTTAAAACAGTTAGAAGGAGAGCAAGAACGACAAAATCAAAATTATGAAAAGTTACAAAAAACAATGCAGGAAGCTATAAAAAGTCTAGAGAAATTCTCAGAGGATACGTCAAACTCTCTAAATAAACTACTTGAATCTGACTTAAATAAACAGACACAGGAGTCACTTGATAAATCTCAAAAAAGTTTATCTAACAATACACAAAATATCTTAGAGAATTTATCTGAATCTTCAAAAAATTTAAATTCTATGTTAGAAGAAACAAAATCAATAAAAGATTCTTTTAAAGAAGAGAGTGTTCAGGAAATGTCTAAGAAATTTTATGGAGTTATTAGAGATATATTAACATTATCTAATAATCAAGAAAATTTACTTAAAAACTTTGAAAACATTCGTCGTAGTAGTCCTCAATTAAAATCTCTAACAGCAAAACAATTCAATATCGATAAGCAATTTGCTAACTTTACAAACCAATTATTTGATTTATCCACAAAAACATTTCATATATCTCCAGATATAAGCAAGAAGGTTGGGTTTTGCAAAAAATCAATTAATAATTCAGTATTTAATCTAGAACAAAGAGATGTAAGAAAATCTATATTGGAACAAGATAATATAATTGGATCCATGAATGAAATTGCATTAATGCTAATTAATTCTATGAATGAAATGCAATCTACAGGTTCTGCCGCAGGACTTGAAAGTTATTTAGAGCAATTAGATCAAATAGGGCAAGGTCAATCGGAAATCAATATGGGTACCATGCAGCTAGGACAAATGGGAATGATGAGTCAACAAGAAATGATGAAAAGACTACAAGCTGAACAGCAGGCATTAAAGCAACAGCTAGAGCAACTTATTGAAGATATGCCTGGAAATCAAGGGCAAGGAGGTCTATCTAAAGCCGCTGAAGATATGGAAGATGTTATTAATAGTTTTAAAAATAACAGGATAAATAGTGAGACAAAAAACAAACAACAAAAAATTCTATCAAGGTTATTAGATAGTCAAAAATCACTTAAAAAAAGAGATTTTTCAGATAAAAGGAAAGGAGAAATTGCTGATAATATTGACTATCAAGGTCCATTAGAGCTACCAAATGATTTAGGTGAAAAAGATTTATTATTTATTAATGCCATGGAAGAAGCATTAAAGCAAAATTATTCGAAAGAATATGAAGAAATATTTAAAATATATTTTCGAGAACTACAAAAGAGCTCAAATGAATAAATATATATTCGTTATATTAATATTTAGTAATCTCTTATTTAATAATCAGCTTCACACTCACTTATCAAAATCTGAAAAAGATGCTAATTCAGAAAATTTATATAGAAGAGCTAAATCTCTAGAAAAAAAGGGATTTTTTGATGATTCAGAAGATTTAATTATTCAAATTTTCAATCAATTTCCAAATAATGAAAGATATTTTAATGCGCTAAAAAAAATCCTGATAAAAAAAGAAGATTGTTTGGCATTGATGAATTATACAGAAAAACATCTTATGGCACGAGATGGTGATATCAATTCTCAAATTAACAAATTAGAGTCATCTATAATATGTAATGCAGATTGGGAAAGCTTGTTTAATAAATTGCTATTAAAACATAAAGATTTTGATAGTCTTAGGAAAATAATTAGCACACTACTTAGGAACAACCAAAGTGATTTAGCTATTAAAACAGTATACGAAATAAGAGAGAACAATAATGAATCATCTTTTTTTGCATATCAACTCGGCTGGTATTATTACAACTTACAAGATTATGAAAACTCCTTAATAGAGTATTTAAATCACATAGAAAAAAATCCTAAACAATTAAATCAAGTAAATCAGATAATTATAAAATTTCCAGATGAAAAATCAATTAATGAAAAATTAATTTCAATTTTAAACAACTCAAATATTTTAGAATCTAAAATCATTCTATCTGATATTTATTTTAAAATGAATATGCTTGAGAAATCAATAAAAATATTAAAAGAAAATAGTCTTTATAATGAATTATTTTCAATGGCACTTAGTTTAGATTCAACAAAAGAATATGATATGGTTCAAGATCTATTTCTATACATTATTGATACCTCAAATAATAAAAAATTAATTGAAGAATCAATTTATAAATTTGCACTATCTCTTGAAAAAAGAAGTATATTAAAAAAATCATCTTTGCCTTTATCTCGATTTATGAATGAGAATGATTATTTTAATTCTCCATTTGTAAGAACTGATGAAAAAGACTCTATCTACATTAATAAAGCTCAATCTATGTATAATTCTCTGAATGTTAAAAACAATAGATTAAACTCTTTATTCAGGTTGTCTGAAATTGATTTTAGAATATTCAAATATCTAGATGCATCATTAGAGAACTATAAAAAAATTAATAATTCAACAAATGACAAAGAATTAAAATTAAAATCAATAAATAGAATAGTAGATGTTTTAATTGCAAAAGGACAGTTAGATATAGCCTTAGAATTTATAAATTCAGAAATCTTATCAAACATATGGGATGAAAATCAAAAAATAACTTTAGAAATTAAATTAAATCAAATATTATTCTATCAATCAAAGCTTGATTTAGTGTTTGAAAATTTAAATTTAATCCTTAATCAATATTCAGTTCAAGAATCTAATTATAATGATATTCTATCTGTTTTGAGTGTTATATTAATATTGAAAGAAGAAAATCAAAATATTTATAATAAATATATAAAAGCACAACTTAAAATAAATCAAAATAAAAGGATCGAATCTATTGGATTATTAAATTCAATATTAGAGGATTGTGAAACTGAAAAAATAGAATGTAAAAACCCTTTAATTATTAATTTAATTAAATATCAAATATCAAATTTATTAATATATCAAGGTAAAGTTGATGATGCTATCGCAACACTTAATTCTATTGAAGGAGAAAATATATACAACCAATTATCTAAATTATTCTTAGCTGAAATTTATGATTATATTAAAAACGACAAAGATAGTGCAGCAAAATATTATTATTTCATATTAAAAAATTATCCACAATCAATTTATTATGAAAACATACGAAAACGACTTAGAACTATAATGGATTAACTATTATGAAAAATATTCAAAAATTAATTATTTTATTTATTATCAATTTATTATTTACCCAAAAAATATTGATTCCAATGGATTATCAGCAAACAGATCATCTAAAGGCATATGGATTGACATATTGGAATTTAAAAAAAGGAAATAATGTCGATTGGTTAATTAATTACAGGGGTGGGTCCTTCTTAATGGATAGCTCTGAATCTATAAAATCACAATGTTTAATTAGAGGTATTTATTTTGAAATTATTACAGGCAATGATTTAGCTGAAATTTTTTCAATAATTGAGAGTAACAATATGGATATCCTTATTCTTGAGACTCCACCAAAAATTGCCGTTTATTCTCCACCTGGAAAGCAACCATGGGATGATGCTGTTACTTTAGCCTTAACTTATGCTGAAGTACAATATGATGTAATTTTCGATGAAGAGGTATTAACAGGACTACTAAGTAAATATGATTGGCTGCACCTACATCATGAAGATTTTACAGGTCAATATGGTAAATTTTATAAAAATTATAGTAGTCGTGCATGGTATAAACAGCAAGAATATGACTTTAATGCTACTGCTAATAAATTTGGTTTTAAATCAGTGCATGAATTAAAAAAGAATGTAGCATATAAAATCAAAGAATATATGAAAAATGGAGGCTTTATATTTGCTATGTGCTCTGCTACAGATTCATTTGATATAGCTTTATCCGCATTAAATGTAGATATTGTTCATCAGGTTTTTGATGGAACGCCTGTTGATCCTGATTATAGCACAAAATTAAACTTTAATAATAGCGTTGCCTTTGAGAACTTTGAATTATATACAGATCCAATGATATATGAATATTCAACCATCGATATCCCTCCAGGTCACAAACCTGTATCTAAAGGTGCAGAAGAAGATTACTTTACTCTATTTGAGTTTTCTGCTAAATGGGATCCCGTCCCAACTATGTTAACACAAAACCATGTTGGAGTTATTAATGGTTTTATGGGACAAACAACAGCGTTTAATCGTAATAACATTAAAGATCACGTAGTTATTTTAGGAGAAGTGGAAAATCAAGATATCGTTAAATATATTCATGGCAATGTAGGTAAAGGCTCTTTTACTTTCTTAGGAGGGCATGACCCTGAAGATTATAGACATATGGTCGGAGATCCTCCTACAGACTTATCTTTACATAGAAATTCTCCAGGATATCGATTAATTCTTAATAATATATTATTTCCTTCAGCTAAGAAAAAGGATAGAAAAAGTTAAGATGAAGCACTTTCATAGCGTATTAAACTTTTTGTCCAAACATATCTAGCAAGTCCGAAAAAAATCAGACAAACAACAATTTGATTTAAGAATAAATATAAATCAAATCCATAAATAAGAAACCTAACTGGAACAGAGGCTATCATTGCCATAGGTAAAAAATTAAATAGAATTTTTCTTAATACTCCTCCATATATGGTATCTGGTCGCATTGAAAATTGCTTGATATTACTACCTAGCCAACCTGCAACTGAAAAATTTTTAAACCAAAATGACAAACAATGAATCATAAAATCAATTGAATACCAAATAATATTCCCCATAATAAATGAAATTAAAAATAATATATAATTAATATAATCAATATGATGGTGCGGATAATTGACTGTCAAAAAAATAAGTAATAATGATAATAAACTAAATGAAATAATACCATTAAAACCAATGTATCTTAATGATAATAAAAATTGAGAATTGATAGGCTTTGTCAATATAAAATCAAGATTTCCTTTTACTATCATTTGATTAAAAGAATAAATATTTCCAGAAAAGAAAAATTCATAAACAGCATCAATCATATATGTTACCACCATAAAAATGATTACTGTTTCTTTTGAAAACTCACCAATTGTATCTGTAAATTGAAAAATCACATGATAAAAAAGATATAAACTAGTATAATAAATTAGATCAACTGCAATATGTGCAATAAAATTAGCCTTGAATTCCATTTCTCTGGTTAAGCTATTACTAAAAAAAGCTATCCATAATTTTAAATATTTACGCACCAAAAGCCTCATATTGCTGAATACCTAAATTATAAATCATTTTTCCAGTCAAATACATTGCAATACACCATAGAATTTGAATAAAAACTCCATCCAAAAAATATTCAAAATTAAATTTACTTGCAGTTGCAATACTAACGGGGAAGTCAACCATATATCGGAATGGAGAATTCATAACAAATTGTTTTAAACCATCCGGAAAAAGAGATATTGGAATTAATTGTCCTGATAAAAATATATTAAATACATTATAAGATATAATAAGCGCTCTTACTTCTCCAAACCAAAAGCCAAAACAAATCATACAAAAGTATGTAGAATAGGATAAAAATACAGAAATAAATAATGTCAATAAAAATCCTATAATTTGCAATAATCCATTGAAAGCATATCCTGGCCCCATAATAATAGGCACTAATCCCATCATTATAAAATATACTATATAGAAAAGAGAATTATGGCCAATAAAATTCATAAAATTATACGAAAAATACGATATTGGTTTAATTAAATATTTATTTAATTCTCCTGATCGAATTTCATCTATCATCATCATTGAATTATGCCAAGAAGACTTTAATTGACCTACCATCATGCACAACATTATATAAATAATTAAATGATTAAATGAAGCAAATGATTGAATAGCACTATTTGATGCTATTTCATCAGAAAACACCTTACTAAGCAATAGATATTCTATTAATAATCCTGATAAAATAGCAAATGCTCCTACAACTGCATTGGCTCTATATTCTAAGGTTTGAATCCAACTCATTTTTAAAACTGAGTAATATTTTCTGAATGAATTATTCATTTAGAAATTTTTCAGGATTAGCAAAAAAAGATCTCATAGCTTCTTCAACAGGTAATTCATCGATTTTAAAATTTTTAGAATAATCAATCTTTAATAAATCCATTAATAATAATTTAATTTTTTCATCCTCAAGCTCTCCAATTAATTGATTATTATGAATCTTAATGTCATATTTATTGTAAATAGCTTTTAAATCTTCTTTATTTGGAATATTATTAAACTCAAAAACCAATTTACTTTTAGGATTAATTTTTTTAATTAAATTATTAAAATCTCCATCATAGAGACCTTTTCCTTTATTAATAACATAAACGCGTTTACATAGTTCTTGAATATCTTTGATATAATGACTAGTAATAATAAATGTGGTTTTATAGTTTTTATTATGATCTTTTATAAAATCTCTTATTTTAGATTGAGATATAATATCCAATCCAAGTGTTGGTTCATCTAAGAAAACTATTTTGGGATTGTGCAGAAGAGCTGCAATTATTTCCATCTTCATTCTTTCTCCAAGAGACAATCTTCTAACTTGAACATTTAACTTTTCTTTTACATCAAGCATATCTACTAATTCATTTAAACGACTATTATAATCCTTATCTGATATATTATAAATACTCTTATTTAAAAGAAATGATTCAGATGCAGGGATATCCCACCAAAGTTGATTTTTTTGCCCCATGACAATTGAAATATTTTCTAGAAAATTATTTTTTCTTTGCCATGGATTATGATTATTGATTATAATTTTTCCAGATGAAGGATGAAGCAGCCCTACCATCATTTTAATAAGCGTAGTTTTACCCGCCCCATTTTCTCCAAGAATACCAATAATCTCACCTTCATTAATATTTAAAGAACAATCTTGTACAGCATAGACATATTCATATTTTCTATTAAAAAAAGATTGGATAGCTCCTTTAAGTCCTGCTTCACGCTTAAAGATCTTAAATTGCTTACTCAGATGTTTAACTTCAATAAAAGACATGCTTTAAATTACGTAGACCTAATTTATAATTGAATATTAATATTGATTAATATAAGATAAGATTAATAAGCAGAACTATGTCTAGAATATTAATAATGCTATCAGAATTAATATCTGCACAATCATTATTACTATCTAAATTTAGAGCTATATTTACAGTTAGAACAACATCAAGTACATTCAAAATTGAATCTCCATTAATATCACCTGGAATACATTGATTTTCTTCTTGCCCTTCAACTAGTCCTGGCCGTGCTATTTCTAAAACAGCTCTCATTACATCAATTTGAATATTGGTAAACATATTCATGCACTGATCATTACTATAATCCATATAGTTTTCTACCATATCAGGCAAGTCATTTGCACCATCAGAGCATGTATCTTGATCAAAATCGCAAACAAAATTAGAAGCCACCTCTTGATTAGGAGTATCTGAGATACCATCATCTACACTACACCCCCCGCCTAATAACGCATCTCCCCATATATGCCTAAGTCCTAAAAAATGACCAGTTTCATGAACAAGCGTTTTACCAAATTCATTACCATAGATTCCATCATCATCTGCCTGTGGATTATTAGGACCAACAACAGGATAGTGTAAAACAATTCCCTGTAAATCTAAATTTGAAAGCGCGCCTTCAAATGAAGACCAATCAGGGACAGTATCATAATCTAAGCTATCAAGTGCATCCTGAACATCAATTGGGGGATAAGCAAATCCTAAAACTTGTCCCAAAAAACTATCCTCAATATTGCAAACCCAAATATTCATATATCGATAAGTATCCCAGGCATCAACCCCTCCTGTTTCAGATGATTTAACCTGATCTAATGATATGTCTCCAGTAAATAAATCTGCAAAATCTAAATACGGGAACCCTGAACGATTTGTGTATGTATGAGTAATTCCTGTTGTAGGATTTCCATCTGGATCTTCAGTTGCTAAATAAAATTCTATTTGAGGATCCCCTGCAAATGGCAGAAAAAAATCTCTAGTATTACTTGCATTTTCATTTAATCTTCTAAAGTCTTCATTAAGGGCAGCTAATTGAGATTGAATAACATCATCACTTAAATTTTGTTCATCAGTATTATAGACTATATGAAATACAACGGGGACCTCAAATACAATATCTCTATTCAGTGCAGATGACTCAGAATATTCTAATGCCCTTTGAAAAGTATTATCAACAGATTGCTTATACCATGGATACTTAATAGATTTAATATTAACAACATCATCAGAACCGCAGTAAGAATCATTAACAAATTCTTCTTGACCATAAAGAAGCGATGAAACAAAAGCCAAAGATAGAATTATATAATTAAAATTAAGCATTATTTCATTAATATGATTTTTTGCTGCCTAACCTCATCGCCAAATTTAGCAATAACAAAATAATTGCCTGATGCATATCCACTTGCATCCCAAATTATAGAATATAAGCCTGATGAATAAAAACCATCAATGAGTCCCGTAACTTTATTTCCATTTAAATCATATATATCAATTGTTATATATGATGGTTTAGATGTTTCAAAAGGAATGTTAACTTTAGGATTAAATGGATTTGGATATGCCTGACCCAAATGATAATCTAAAGGAATAATCATTTCATCATTATCAAGAGACTCAATTAATATACAGTCACCTAATTCTGCTTCATATTGCAAACCTACAGAAGTAGTAATAAGAGATTCTTCAAAACAAATATCTGTTAATATTTCTTCATACTCAATATTAAACATGAAACCATAATTCTCAGGCAAATCATTTGTAAGTGATTGCCAAACAATTGTTTCATCATTAATAGTTTGCGGATCATTTTGAAACAATCCATCATCTAACATTCCACCTGAAAGACTTATCCCGGAAAGACCAGATATTGTAAATCCATAATTATCAATAGGATATGCACAGTCCATATAAACAGGAATTGATTGAGACTCTTGATTGACCTCTCCAAAATAGAGAAAACCTACAGGGCAATCTGCGTTATCAAAATAATATTGTTCACAATTAAAGTTCGCCTCACCTTCTTCACTTCCATCATGACAAACTCCATTACCATATAAACTTTGATCATAACAAAATCCATCACAATCAAATATATATCCTGGAGGACACCCTCCACCATCTCCATCACCACCATCATTTACAGCTCCTTGATTGATCCATAACGCAATCAAATCAATTGTAGCCTGGTCTAAAGGGTCACCATAGAATGGCATTTGAGGAGCAGATCCTGTTCCTTCAAGAGTGTGAATTATGAAACTATTTTCTGCATCATAAGGAATAACAATATTCTCATTATTCCAAGTATCCATATTAAATAAATCATCATAACTAGTTAGCCATACTTGATTAGTAGCGTTACCACCATATTGATGACAACCTACACAATTATTATCAAAGATAGGCTGAATATCTTCACTATAACTGACAGAACAATTTTCTATTTCTGTTTCTTCACCTTCACAAATTCCGCAAACATCTTCTATTGCATTCCCTTCACATACACCGGCACAATCTAATTCAGCTTCACCAAAACAGTCTCCATTACAATCTTGATCACTGTTAGCTTCATGATCTGAAGTACCCGCAGAACATATACCACAATCATCTACAAAGGCTTCACCAAAACAGTCACCATTACAATCCATTGAGGCATTTTCTCCATCACATACATGACAATCATCAAATTCATTAGATGTACAATAAATTTCATCATCTATATCTATATTATTTAACACCCAACCATCAGGAACATCTGC
>MDSZ01112709.1_pt1 | contig 14874 bp, 14 predicted proteins | sample 811201 | NCBI WGS metagenome assembly MDSZ01 (sample SAMN05326647, study PRJNA326480) | marine metagenome | isolation source: seawater | place: Indian Ocean: North | collected 2010
GAATCCTTTTAAGTATTCAGACTTGAATTTTTGGAAATTAAATCGAAAAATCGAATATGAGTTTGCCTCACTATCTTGTTTTGTGAGGTAGACAGAGCTAGTTTTTCTCAATTTCATTTCCGTTGGGAAATCAATCTTTGGTCCAAATAAGAGAAACTCGTTTACCTCCAACCCTTTTGCAAGTGTCTCTTGATTATGATAAAAAATTTCGGACTCCAAATAATCTTTTTGATCCAAAAGATTCAACTCCGAAGTGCATCCAGTAATTATTTTCCAGAGGATTTGATTGTTCAATAATTGTGGGTTCTCAAGATTTGAGAAATAAGCCAATTTCATCATTTCGGTATCGAATGTTGATTTACCTCCAGAAAATTGAGGAAAAAAACAAAGCGAGCGTAAACCAAGATCAAGCATGCATTGATCTTGAAAATCATCGGGTATTTCTAGGTCATGCTGAAAGAAATAATGTCGATAAGATTCTAGAATCACTTCAGTTTTCCTTATGGACCTCTCTAAGGATTTTCTCTCTTGATAAACTTGTTTGCTATGGTTCGATAGAGCATTGGGGTGCCATAACATTGTGCCTTTAGCTTCGGGGATATACTTGGCCTTGAACCCATTTTTAATCATTCTTAAACCAAATTCGTAATCGCCAATTACTTCCCATATTGGATCAAATAATCCGATTTTATCATGAATGGATGCCCTCCACATTGGTTGTGCTCCATAAGGATAGTGCAAAAAAAGACTGCCCGGAAAAAACTCTTGGGATGGACATCGTTTTTTTACAACTCGATCATTTTGGTAATGGACTTGAAGTAATTCTCCATAGGCTAGACTTGTGTTTTTGTCCTGATCTAATGCGGAGCTTAATTTTTCAAGACAGTCCACAGAATGTCGGTCATCAGTGTTTGCATTACATAAGTAGATTCCGTTGGCTTTTTCTATTCCACGGTTCCAGGCTGCATAAAGACTCTCTCTCTTTGGAGTTCTTAAGTAATGAATATTTCGGTGTTTGCATTGAAAAGATCGGACAATTTTTTCTTCATTTTCCTTTGAGCCACTGTCGATAACGATAATTTCCAATTCACCCTTTTGAAACAAAGTTTGTGCAGTCAAGTCATCCATGCATCCGGGTAAGAAATTCGAAGAGTTGTATGTGGAAACCAATGCGGAAACTTTCACAATTCGAATACTTTCTCTCGATTTTTTTGGATAAATTTCCTGTAAGCCACGATCATTTTTTCCTTTACCAAATGATCTGCCTTGGAGCCCTTGTATTGAAATCTCTCGATTTCTCCTTTGCTGAATCTGAGTGGTAGAAGGAAAGAAAGATAACTTTTCGTACTTAGCGAATCTGAGTAATCTAAAATCTCGCCACCAATCGAATGATACAATGTCATCATTCTCAGGTAAGATCTTTGCAGGTGAGAAAGTGTTTTTTCTGGAAATTTCTTGTGTGCTGATGACATATAACCTGAAGGTTCTCGAATGGTGAAAATAATTCTTTCCGGTAGCCCGAACATCTCTTTATAACATTCAAATTCCTCAAGATTCCCATTTGCTGCTTTTAGAACCAAATCAAAATAACCGCCAGCATTCCTCTTACTTCTGGACAGTAAATTCCTTCTTAAATCTTCCAGGAATTTCTTTTTATCAATTCCTCCCGGCATAGAAATGAATGGCTTTAGAATGAGACCAAGCCCCCAATCACTCACGCTGTGTATGGAATGATTTCTAATCTGACGGAGCAGATATGTGGACCCAGTTCTCGGAGGACCATAAATGAAAATCCATTTAAATGCCTTATTTGAATTCATTCCTAAGAATTTTCGTCAGGCAAAAATCGATGAGAAAATTCAGAGAAGGCTTGGGTTTTTTCATAATGATTTACCGAAAGCCCAAAGTCTTTCAGATAACTATCTCCTAATGAAAAAACATATCCTCTGATCAATTCTTCGAAGTAGGAATTGATCCTAAAATTTGCTTTTTGTTTTCCGTTGATAATGGGATCACCATACTTCCCTAGCACTTTCTTGTTATGTTTGATGTCGAGCATCGACCCTTCGAATTGAATGTTCATCCAGTCATAAAGTTCGGCGACAAACTTAGTTTGATCAGAGATCAGGTTTTCATATTTAACGGTGCGAACATTTGGGTTTGTTGAGTGAGCTATTTCAAATTTAGAAATTGCGATAGGAGCTTCCATCAGATCACGCCCCAAGTAGGCCAGTTTCTCTAAGGTGTTAATCTTCCAAGTCGTGATCATCGATCTGATCACATCCTCTGGGTTCCTCTTTAAGATGATGAATTTGGAACGGTGAAAAATATGGATCAATTCGTCTAGGATTTCCCAATATCTAGGAGTTTTGTCAATCAGGAGTTTACAATCTAAATATAGGGGTGCGTAGTGTTGGAAGGCAAATTCTCTAATTAATTTGGCCCGATCCAAATCGAATTTTTGACAATAATCATTGTAGGCATCCATTGCCATAGAATGATCATAAGTGGATGATCTAATCGTGGATGGTTTGAATAATGGAGCCAGTGCAAGCATTAACCAAGATTCACTAACGGTATTGACTTCAGGGTTATTACTTAAAAGGCTTTGCAGGAAAGTGGATCCGGATCTGGGTTGGGAAATGATAAAAACTAAATTTTGGTCATCCATGAATACAAAATTCTTTTATCCTTAATTGGGGTTTCGAAAAAAAATCGCAAAAAACGGATTATTCACTCCGTAGATTCTAATAAGCATTCGCTCAATATCTTTAGAATTTCCAGAAGTGTATCTTGATTGCCAATGCTCAAATTTGGTGCCTGATAGAAAAATTGCAGGACATCAATTCCAATCGGTTTGTATTTTTTGTAAAGAAGTTCGGCTTGCTGAATAAGTTGTTTATTTTCAAGTTGATTTGAAAGAATCCATGAAATCAAAGAATAAAAAATGGGATGCAGTTCAAGTGCATTAAAAGAATCCTTTTTATCAGTGAACTCTAGGCAATTTCTTTGGAGCACATCTGGTTTATCTGAATTTAAGTTTAGACAAATCAAAATTAAATTATCCGTCGGAGATAAAACTGAACCATCTAGCTTATTGATGCGTGACAACAGAGTTTCGAACATCTGAAGTTTTTTCTGAATCTTCGCCTGTATGGCTAATTTGAATAGAAGAGAAACATCTTCCAACTCTTCTATCTGTTCAAGATCTTCCCCTTTGAATTTTATCATCTCTGGACTTAGTATGGATGCGATTAAATCTGTCGTCCTGTAGATGAGTGGCGAAAGGTTTTCTTTCGTTTTAGGGTAAATTTCCTTTAAAAACAAAAGGAAGTTTTGGTGGTGATTAAATGAGTTTGTCAGATAGAGGTTAAGATACTTAAAAAATCTAACTTTTTCGCAGGTCATGAAGATCTCCATAAAATGATCATTTAACCATTGGGAGTCTGCTATGCCCATCTCGATTAATAACTTAAACTCATTTCCAATGTCCTCACATGAAATAGACTCGATGCCTATTTTAATAGATTCATCAGAAAAACAGTCATTGAGTAGACAGTGGAAAAGGAGTCGTAAAACTTTGATTTTTCTCGGTTGTTTGGTACTCCGGCGAATTTCCTTTTTCATCGAATTCAAAAAGATACCTTCTTTTGAATGAATAATCTTAAAAAAAGAATTCAATAAATCTGGGGATGTTTTTTCCTCTATAAATAATTCAGTAATCTGATCGGCTAATTCCTGCTCTATCTCTAGTCTTTGTTTATCTGCAATTTTTTCAGAAAGGAAATCTAAATGAAAAATCGTATTGCGTATGTATTCCGATTTTCGGACTTCGCGGAGAACTGAAAATTCATCTTGTCTGCTGCAATCATCAATCGAATCATAAATAATGTCCTGATTTGCCCGAAATAATTCTAGTGTAAGTCCGGAATCTTGAGAAATGCATGGTTTTTCCGAATCAAACTTTTTATGGATCGCGATACCCAGATCGTAAATCTCTGATGTAATTGGTAGTTCCGGTGGTTCTGCTAGATTTTCGGAAATTGAAAAAACTTCTTCCAATGCTTTTCGGAGGGAATTCGTTTCAATCCTTCGAGAAATGGAATCACCAAATATGACCTGCTTAGACAAAATGGTTCTCTCAAAGGATAGGTCTTTTTGCTCCTTTAAAATCTTTAAATCTATGGCATTCAAGAGGCAAAGGTCTTTCATGAAGTGCATTAATGCTACGGGTAGTTGATGGACCAAAATGCATTTAAGATTTTGATTTAGGAGTCGAGTCCGAAAATGATCAAACGATTTAATTTTGGCTAAGTCGAGGATTTCAGAATTCTCATCCTCCTTATAAAGGGTTTTGATTGAATGATGTAAAAAGTCATCTTCAAGACCTAGAGAAGAGTCAAAGAGATAGCATCGCATTTCTCCTTCAGAAGTGGATTTTTCTATGGAAGAAATTCCGGCAGGAGGAGAGAAAAGAGCAGTGTTCAGGAAGAATTTAAAATCTTCTGGTAGAAGCTTACTTTTTATTTCGCTGACTAGAAGATCACTTAGAAGAAAATGGACTTTTCTCTTCCTTGCAGCACTAATCTGTTCATTAACCGGAGAAGAAAGAATCCCACCGAAGAAGCAACCGTAGGGAACCGGTATCTTTTCACAGGAATAAGCTTTGATTTGATCTGGGGTGTCGGCTATGATCACAAAGTCGAATTGATCTAGTAGTGAGTAATCTTCCTTTTTTATTATAGCTATTTCGCTTTTACACAAAGGATTCTGTTCATCACTTTCATTCGTTACAGAGTCCAGTCGGAAAATTGCGTTGTTTCCCTCTTGACTCAAATTCTGGATCAGTGGGGTCCATAGGAGGACTCTTTCTGAGCTTTTGTTCCTTGTCAAAAAAGCCAACTTTCGCGAAGAAGTAGTCATCAGCTCGGAGTTGAATTGGTAAAATTGTTAAGCATTTGAAAATTACAGTTGGAATTCGACAATATTCAAACAAAATTGTTATCCTTATCAAATGGCGATCGATAAGATAGTTGTTGTTGATGATGAGTTGATGATTCGAAAAGCCTTGGAAACTCAGTTGAGAAACAAGAGATATTCAGTTGCATCTGCTGGTGATCTTAAATCTGCCCGCAAAATTTTGGCAAGGGATTCTTTTGATTTGGTTTTTTTGGATCTAAGACTGCCGGACGGGGAGGGCACGGATCTTTTGGAGGAGCTCATGGCTAAAGCCGATGGTCCAATGGTGGTCATGATGACTGGATACGGTTCAGTGGAATCTGCGGTTTCCTGTATGCAAATGGGGGCATTTGATTATGTGGTAAAACCATTTTCTTTCGAACAGATAGAGGTTGTAGTCGATAAGGTTGCCTCTTTCGACAAGATGCGCCGAGTCACAAAATACTATGTTGAGGAAAGTGACCCCCGTTCCTCGGACATTGTAGGTGAAAGCCAACCGGTAAAGGAGTTAAAGACTCTGGTTGGTAAGGTTGCAAAGACTGAGGCGACAGTTTTGATTACCGGAGAGAATGGAACTGGAAAGGAGCTAGTAGCACGAGAACTCTATCGGAGTAGTTTACTGGCAAAACAACCTTACATAAGAGTCAATTGTGCAGCCATTTCCGAGACGCTCATGGAAAGTGAATTTTTTGGTCATGAAAAAGGATCCTTTACTGGTGCTACTGAAAGGCGGGAAGGACGGTTCGAACTCGCGGATGGCGGAACTATTCTACTGGATGAAATTAGTGAAATTTCATCGGCTTTGCAGGCAAAACTCCTTCGCGTATTACAGGAAAAAGAATTTGAACGGGTAGGGGGAAACAAAACGATTCAAGTAAAAGTACGAGTACTTGCCACAACGAATCGTAACCTTTTAGAGGAAGTAGAAAAAGGAAAGTTTAGAGAAGATCTTTATTATCGCCTGAATGTTTTTCCCATTGCTGTTCCTCCGCTGCGTGAAAGAGGTGATGATATCCTTTTACTTGCGAAGACTTTTCTTGGGCGTCATGCAATGAGGCACGGAATCAAGAAACTAACTTTTTCTAAAAGTTGTGAAAAAGCCATTAACCAGCACTCATGGCCAGGAAATGTTAGAGAATTGGAAAATGCCGTCGAAAGGGCGGTAATTCTATCTGACGAAAATAATTCCATCGAACCAGAGTTACTTGGACTGGTACAAATTGAAAAAGGTCAGAAGACAAGCCCCTCAAAAACGAATCAATCGGAAGAGATTGAAAACATCCAAGAGCTCGAAAAGCTTCACATCGAAAAAATTCTCAAAAGATGCGAGGGCAACCGAACTCATGCAGCCAAAAAACTCGGATTAAATGTCCGTACCCTTCGCAATAAAATTAAGGAGTTTGCAATCGATATTTGAGTTGGGAAAGTATCTGGTCTACTGATTAAAGAGTAAATCAATCATACTTTTGTCTTCGGAGTCCGTAATATCGATTACGCGATTACCATCGAAGGGTTTCCCATCTTTAATAGAAAATTGAACGAGTGTTCCGCGGTCGAATTCGCCTTCTTCCCATAGGACTCCATTATCGTCCCACTTTGATATGGTTCCATGATATTTTCCATTTCGAAATCTTAAGAGGGCTTCTTTGTTTCCCCTGTCGTCTAAGGCAGTGATGGTTCCGGTATAAGGCTCTTCAGTGGATCTTATGTATACGATTCCTCCCCTTTTAGGATCTCCGGCAAATTTTTGATAAAATTCAGAACCTTCACCTTCCCAAGTTTCCAACTGGATTGCCTCTAGACTTCTACCGCTTTCAATCGCACCTTGATCTGGAAAACGACCAAAGTCCTCTAGATCGTCCTGATAATATTTTCTGGAATAGATTGCTCCATCGTTTGTCCAAATGAAAAAATATCCATGGCGCATTCCCTCCTTATATTGTGATTTTGATTTCAGTTTTCCATTTTCATGCCATTCAAAAAAGTCGCCGTCCCTAGATCCCATCGAGTAACTGCTTGAAGAGGAAACTAAGCCTGTCCTGGATCTAATTTTAATAATGCCGGAATAAGGTTTTTTGGTTTCGGTTTTGCAAAACAAGAACTCTTCATTGTCATAAAAGCTTTCTTTATATTCGGTTGAAGTTCCCTCCCAATACTCTTCATTATGTAAAAGCTTGGATAGTTTATATCCAGTATTCTTCTTTTCTGGTTCAGGTTGAGTTTGGTCGCAACCAAATTGAAGTGATGCAAAAAAGAAAATTGTGAACCACCCGTAAAAAGAATTTTTTGAAAAGTTCATGTTGTTACATTCTCATAAAGAAAATTCAAATGCGATACGAAATCCTAAATCTTTTTTTCAATGATAAAAAGGTTATTTGAATCCAAGATTCTAAATTATAATTCAAAACTAAGGTTTGTCTTGTTGCCAAAAGACAGGAAGCAAGAATAAAAAGACAACCATGATAATTCCCAAGAGTTCAAAACTCACAAAGGATCAAATTAATCAGCTAGAAGGAATCGCTAGTGATTTTGATTGTTCCATATTGGAAATCCAAGGGCGAAATCGATGTGTATACGCGATTCTCGGAGATGAGGGAAGAGAGGTTATGTTCAAGAGGATTGCCGGCCTATCATTCATCAGAACAGTCGAAATGATTGAATCTCCTTATAAACTAATGGATAGAAGGTCTGGTCTTTCTGATCACATAGTGAAGATTGGTAAGAATGAAATTGGTGCTGGGAATCCGTTCATAATTGGTGGTCCATGTACCATTGATCCGGAACAACCGAATCTCTACCTGGAAACCGCTCATGCTTTAAAGGAATCAGGAGTGCAAGCCCTGCGGGGGGGGGTATGGAAGCCTCGAACGAACCCCTATTCCTATCAGGGCGATAGTAAATCTCTGGAAATCATTCTTCAAGCGCGTGAAGAGACTGGATTACCGATAGATGTCGAAGTAATGGATGTGGAGCAATTGAAAATTGCTTTGGATGCCAAGGTTAACATTTTACAGATCGGTACTCGAAATGCCTTGAATTACTCTCTCCTCAAAGATGTGGGGCGATTATCTGCAGGTGGTGAGACATCAATTTTGCTTAAGCGAGGTCGACATGTGGCTTCTCCCGATGAATTTATTGCGGCGGCGGAGTACTTGGTTGCGGAGGGGAATCCAAATGTTTTGCTTTGCCCAAGGGGTACCACTCCAGCTCTGGACGGTTACCGAAATCATCCGGATGAGTCTATCACTCCTCTTCTAAAGAACCGAACTTGGGCTCCCGTAGTAGTGGATCCATCCCATAGTGTTGGTCATTCTGATTTCGTCAAATCATGCTCTCTTGCCGCCGTTGCTTACGGTGCAGATGGATTATGTATAGAGTCTCACATCGATCCTGCTAAAGGAATAGGGGATGACCCCAAGCAGGCAATCACTCCGGATGCGATGAAAGACTTAATAGAGGCCTGCAAGTCTGTTTGGAAAAACCGATATACACCCTAGGCCCCAAGGCGTTTGTCTTTCATGAGATAATTCCGTACATAATCGCACACTGCATCTTCTAAATCAAACAATTGAGAGTTGTAACCCGCATTTTTCAATTTTGTAATATTGGCTTCCGTAAAATACTGATATTTGTCCCTTAAAGTCTCTGGCATATCAATGAAGCGAATGGCAGGTTCTTTTCTTAAAGCCATGAATATCGAACGACCGAAATCAAGCCAAGTTCTGGCTTTCCCACTTCCGAGATTAAAGAGACCATTTGCTTGATTATTCGCAGTTAGCCAAATTGTCATGTTGACCGCATCTTTTACATAAAGAAAGTCTCTCATCTGTTCGCCATCACCGTAGTCGGGACGAAGACTCTTGAAGAGGTTCATTTCACCGGTCTGGATAATTTGTTCATAAGCTTTGCTGACTACCGATCGCATGTTTCCCTTATGTTCTTCATTCGGACCGTAAACATTAAAATATTTTAACCCAACTATTCTATCGAGCCACCGGTTTTCCTGAGCAAGGAGATCGAATTTTTGTTTGGACCAACCGTAAAGATTCAGAGGCTGAAATTTCACAATCTCTTCGGTTGAATCATCCATACCCATGGATCCATCTCCGTAGGTTGCAGCTGAAGATGCATAAACGAAACGAACTTTGCGACTCAGAGACCAAAGACATAAATCTTTAGTATAAGCTAGATTATTGTCGTTTAAAAAGGCTTCATTGCTTTCCGTAGTACTTGAACAAGCTCCCAAATGAATAACTGTTTGGATATGATTAAGCTCATTGGATTTTCTTTTAACAAGCTCTCTAAAGTCCTGAGGGTTGGTTTGCTTTTGAAAGCTGAGGTTTTTTAGGTTTTTTTCTTTAGGACCGCTCGAAACCTCTTCATCCACTAACCATATATTGTTTAAGTTTCTTTGGTTTAATCCCCAGATTACCCCACTGCCGATTAAACCGGCACCACCTGTAACAACGATTAAGCCTCGGCTAAGGTCATGCATTGGACAGTTCAATCGATCGGGCATTGGCTGCTTTTACTCCGTCGAGGATTACTTTTCTCAAATCACTAGTCTCAAAGCTTTCTAGTGCAGCCTGGGTAGTTCCGTTTGGAGAAGTTACTTGATTCCTAAGCTCTACCGGAGAAAGTTTACTAGATTCAAGAAGTTTGCTGGATCCAAGAATAGTTTGGATGGCAAATTTTTCAGCAAGTTCATTAGTCAATCCAATCTCTTTTGCGGCAGCTTGCAGTGCAGAAGTAAATTCGAATAAGTAAGCGGGACCGCTTCCACTTATTGCAGTGATTCGGTCGATATCATTTTCATTCTCCAGTTCGAAACTTTCACCCAGTGAATCTAGCACCGAGGTAATCAAACGACGGTCTTGTTCGCTTGGGCAAGAATGAAAAACGAATCCAGTAATTCCCTCTCCGATCTGGCCCGGAGTGTTGGGCATTGAACGAACGATATTTTTAGCCTGAGGGAATGATTTTGACAATCGTTCGAGATTTATCCCCGCCATTATAGATAATACAATACATTTTGATTGGAGATTTGAAAATTGATTGGCAATTTCCCCCAACTGTTGTGGTTTGCAGCCTAAAATCAAAATATCCGCTTCGAAACTCAATAATTCATTTATAGATTCCGCTCTGCGTATTCCAGTTTGCTGCGACAATTTTTCAGATGTTCCATCGTTTGCAGAGCAACAGATTAAATTTTGGGCGATGTAAAAATCGCTGCTTAGGAGAGATCTCACGATCGCTGACACCATTTTCCCCGCACCTACAAATGCAAGTCTTGAATTCTTATGCATGGTAGCCTTTAAAATTTTCGAGACAGTAAATCAATTCTGTATGGTCGTGGTTTTTGAGGCAAAGTCATGAAGAGAAAACTTATTCCGATTGAAAATGAAAAATAAAAGGTTTGCGAGTCCAAGAAGGAAAAAACTACAGGACAAACCTTTTAGCAGGGAACGCAGCAATAATTGTGTCCGACTAACCGAAACTTTAGTAGATACGGATCGGGTTTGTAGATAAAATGCAGACTTCCCGATGGATTTACCATTGAATGCGATCTCACCAACAAGGAAGTATGAAATGAAAAACAATGTTGTCCATAGCTCATAATTCATTCTTTCAGTAAAGTCAGAGAACTGAATCATAATGTTCTCTACATCGGAAGCTTCGGATTGGTTTGAACTAAATGATCCACTCAATTGTTCACTCAGTCTTTCAAATTCTATAATGGCTTCTTCTCCATGAAATTTTGGAATATAAAATAAAAGAAGGGTTGAACAAAGGGTCAGCAGCACAAAATCCATTCCAAATGCTAACAACCGTTTAAGTCTGGAAGGTGAAGAAAACTCTATTTTCTCGCTACCATCAATTTCTTCCTCTGACTCGGGCATCATACTTTTATCTAACAGAAATGGAAACAGATGTTTCGAAAGCCTTGATGGTATTCCTCATCAACATTGCTACAGTCATAGGACCAACCCCGCCGGGTACTGGAGTAATCGAAGAACACATCGGAGCAACCCGATCAAAATCTACATCTCCAACTAAACGAAATCCTGATTTTTTTTTGGAGTCTGGAATCCGATTAATACCAACATCGATAACGGAAACGCCATCGCTTACCATCTCAGGTTCAACAAAATTAGGTTTGCCAATTGCAGCGATTAGAATGTCCGCTTGTCTAGTTAAGTCTGGTAAATTCGAAGTCCTTGAGTGGCAAAAGGTAACCGTGGAGTTACCGGGGAAACCCTTCCTAAGCATTAGCATTCCGGCGGGTTTTCCAACAATTAAACTGCGACCAAGAATAACCACATGTTTTCCATCCGTTTCAATTCGTGATCTTTTCAAAAGTTCCAAAATGCCGGCAGGAGTACACGATATGAAGCCATCTTCTACCTCTTGGCAAAGTTTGCCAAGGTTGGTAGCATTGAATCCATCGACATCTTTGAGCGGATTTACAGAGTTAAAAACCTCTCGCTCATCCATTTGGTGTGGCAGGGGTGCTTGAACTAAAATCCCATGAACCGAATCATCTGCATTTGCCTGACCGATCTCTCTAATCAAGTCACCTTGTGAAATTGAGTCGGGAAGAACCAATAATCTGCTAATGATACCGATCTTTTCTGCAATTTTCTGTTTTTTTCGAACATAGGATATGGATGCTGGATCCTCTCCGACCCGGATGAAAAGTACGGAAGGTTTAGTGTCGGTAAAAGATTTAACCTTGGCTTTTAACTCATTTAAAATCTCTTCAGAAATGGTATTACCATCTATAATTCTCATGGATTTCGAACGGGAATAAAATTACTCGATTCATTCGATTAATCGAATGATTTTTGCCCGAATAACCAGATCTTTTGAACCTACTTCGACTGGTTCCAGTTTGCCCAAAATATTAACTTTTTTGCCATTGAAAGCGACAGGATTGAAAACTCTCAAGTTTTGAGCATCAACAAAAGCCAACCTTTTACCGTTTGCATTCTCCAGACGATAGGAAAATTTCTGAGCAAATCCCAGCTTTCTTGTCTGGAGTACCAATGTTCCCTCAAAATTTCGATGTAAATCGACTGCTGGCATTATTTTTGGAGGAAGTACAGGAAGACCTTCGGTTGATAAATTGGATTGCTTGGTCTCAAGTGCATCCAGTTCGCCGATCTGGGTACTGTTGGAGAGCTTTTGTCCGTCTTTGTTTTCAATCAATTTACCTGCAGGTTTGTCTTTCCAACTAGATCGGCCAACAACAACCGGTTCTATTTCTGAATCCGAGGGGGATACCTTGGTCAATGAATTATCTTTAAAAGCCTCCGCAAGATTCGAGGGCGAGCCTTCTTCTTGCCCAAGAAGTGAAGCGAAGCTGAAAATAAAAACCGAAAGCAAAAGTGCTAACATCCAATTACCAAAATTCCTTTTTCCCATGAGATGAATCTAGAAAAGTTACCCAGAGAAGAGCAAATCAATTTCTTTCTTTTCTAATTCTCTATAATTTCCCAAGGGGAGACCATTGAGGAAAAGTTTCCCTACCGCTATTCTGCGTAGTTTTCTTACTTGATATTTAAAAGAACCGAATGCTCGTCTAATTTCCCTTTTTTTCCCATGCCCCATTCTAATTTCCATTTTTGTGGCACCGACAGGTGAGGTTCCAGATTTTGTTTTGATCTGATCAAGCCGGAGGTGTTCTCCTTCGACTTCAATTCCATCGAGTAATTTGTGAAAATCTTCCTTCTGAAGTTTACGATTTAATTCAACTTGATATCGTTTTTGAGTTTCACGGGATGGATGTGTCAGTCGATGACTTAAGTCTCCATCGTTCGTAAGAATCACTAAGCCCTCACTTTCAACATCCAACCTGCCGGCACAAAATAAGCGATGTCTGGCATGTTTCTTCTCCAAAAGCTCAAATATTAATCGATCTGCATGTTCATCTTGATTCGAGCAAGTAAATCCTTTCGGTTTATTAACCATAAGTGTCAGAGATCCGAGAACATCTGTTTGGATCCTTTTCCCATTAGCTTTTACCATATCGGACTCTGGATTGATTCGCATACCAATCTGGGCGATCTTTCCGTTTACCGTAACCTTCCCATCTGCAATCCATTCTTCTGCTTTGCGTCGTGAACATAAACCGGAAGCTGCTAAGAACTTTTGTAATTTCGGTAAGTTTGCAGTCATGAATTTTTTCTTATTTGTTCTTTGCCTTCTTAACTTGTGAGTTGCTTTTAGATGACAAATCAACATTTGTAAATGACATGTCAGATTTCAGTCATCTAATTTTTTTATGAGCGAAGAAAACAACAAACAAAAAGTTGCCTTAGTTACTGGAGCTGGCAGGGGAATAGGTAAAGCAATTGCCCATTCTTTGGCCAAAGATGGTTTGAAGGTTATTTGTGTTAGTAAGTCGGAATCATCTTGTGGCAGTGCGGCAGAAGAAATTCGGTCGAATGGAGGAAACGCGATTTCTCGGGCTGTAGATGTTTCTTCTGGTGAAGAAATTAGCAAAGCCTGCGAAGAAATACTTGCCGAGTATGAATGCGTAGATGTCTTGGTTAACAATGCGGGGATTACTCGGGATAATCTTCTATTTCGAATGGAAGAACAGGATTGGAACGATGTGTTACATACTAACCTCACGAGTTGCTTTCATTGGATAAAGTTACTCGGTAGACCGATGACGAGAAAAAGATGGGGCAGAATTGTAAATATTTCTTCGGTTGTCGGTTTGACCGGAAATGCTGGTCAGGCTAATTACTCTGCGGCAAAGGCAGGAATGATCGGACTTACGAAAAGCTTGGCAAGAGAGTTTGCTGCCAGATCTGTAACAGTAAATGCAGTTGCACCAGGTTTTATCGATACTGATATGACTTCCGAGTTGGATGAAAGAGTTAAGGAAGTCGCTCTATCTCAGGTTCCTCTAAAACGTTTTGGAACCGTTCAAGACATCGCTGAAATGACTTCTTTTCTTTGTTCTGAAAATGCATCTTATGTCACTGGTCAAGTTTTTACGGTTGACGGAGGCATGGTGATGTGAACAAGAGATTCTGTGTAACAATTAACCAAAATTAAGATATGTCTGAAAACAACGCCGATCGCGTAAAAAAAATCATTGTTTCTCAACTTAACGTCAGTGAAGAGCAAGTCACTCCTGAGGCCAGTTTTATCGACGACTTAGGAGCAGACTCCCTCGATCAAGTGGAACTGGTAATGGCTCTGGAGGAGGAGTTTGGCACCGAAATCCCAGAGGATGAGGCAGAAAAACTTCAAACAGTTGGATCCGTTATTAGCTACGTAGACAGCAATCTTTCTTAAATTCTGATTTTGTGAGTGGATGTGGAAAGCGACTCACTTTAAATTTTAATACTAGAATATGAGAGAAGTCGTGGTAACTGGTATTGGTGTTTTGTCCTCCGTCGGTAACGGTGTAGGGGAATACTGGAACGGCTTAAAGTCTGGTCGATCCGGAATAACTTCTGTAAATCGTTTCGACGCGAGTGATATTGCCAGTAAAGTCGCTTCTGAGATTAACGACTTTAATCCTGAGGATTATATGGATCCTAAGGAAGCGAGGAGAAATGACCGCTATGCACAACTCGCTCTTGCAGCAACACATCATGCTCTAAAAGATTCGGGGTTATCCAGAGATGAGTTAGTCCCGGATCGCACCGGTGTGATCGTAGGCTCAGGGATTGGCGGAATGGAGACCATTGAAAAGCAGATGACCGCTTTGATTGAGCGTGGTCCCCGTCGAGTTTCTCCTTTTATGATTCCTTCCCTCATTGCCAATATTGCGGGTGGGATCATTGCCATCGACCTTGGGGCAAACGGACCAAACTACTCTCCTGTTAGTGCTTGTGCGTCCGGTTCCCATGCTATTGGTGAAGCTTTTGAAATGATCCGTCGTGGTGCGGCGGA
>MDSZ01265335.1_pt1 | contig 14874 bp, 11 predicted proteins | sample 811201 | NCBI WGS metagenome assembly MDSZ01 (sample SAMN05326647, study PRJNA326480) | marine metagenome | isolation source: seawater | place: Indian Ocean: North | collected 2010
AAAAAAAAAAAAGAGAGAGAGAGAGAGAGAGAGAGAGAGAGAGAGAGAGAGAGAGAGAGAGGTGAGCGCGATAGTAAACCACATCACAGAGTTTTCAAACGCGACTAAAGATATACGTACACTAAATCTATCTCTACAACACACTCGTCCGTGGCAATTCTTCTTCCTCCGAATAATAACTTTCGCGGCACAACTTCGCGAACGCTTTCGTGCCAATCGGCGGCCTCGGTTTCTCTTCGACTACTCGAAGTCGGGGACGATGAAAGCTCTCGCACGCTCCATTTCTATCCTCGCACCCTACACACACCATCTCGTCTCTCCTACTACCTCTGTTACTACATTTTATCATCAAAGGCATTTTACATCTCTCGCACGTGTCCTTTCCTAAACTCCAACCTTTCAACAGTCTCGCTGCTATTTCCTTGGAAGCACGGCCGTTCTCGCCCCCCACATCACCACAACCACCAACATCGCCGTGGTACGCGCCAAACTCCATCGCCATCATCTCTTCTTTGCACCACTCTTCGTTCTCGAACGAATCGCCGCACTCGTCACTCGTCGCGTTAAAGCTTCTCTCTTCGTTCTCGTCGCTGTCCTCTTTCAACACATACGTCACGAACGCATTGGTGGTTGGGGGTCGCCCCCCGAATCTCTCCTTTGAAAAAAGTCGTTTCGAAGAGACGATGATTCTGACATCGTCGTTGTCGTCGTCGTCGTTTCGCATCATCATCGACGCGCGTGTGGTGGTGGTGGTCTTCGCGCGGTCATCATCATCATCTTTTTTTGTCCCCTTGTTGTTTTTTCCCCTTCATTTTTTTGATTCTTTTTTTGCACTTTTTTTTCCCGCCTTTTTTTTTTTTTGAATTTTTTCCTCACACTTTTTTTGGTCGTCGTCGGTCCTTTGAAAAAGGTCTCCCCTCTCAAAGACACTGTACCACTCTCGCTTTTTTTTGTCGTCCAACGATTATTACGCGCTCGACACACGCATCATCATTCGCGACGATGATGACGTCTCCACGCGTAGCCGCAACAACAACACGTGCGGTGGTCGAGTTGGTGGTCGCGCTGTTCGGGTCGCTGCTCTCGCGGCGCTTCGATTTCGACCATCAGAAACGTCCGTACGCGGCGCACATTCTGCCCGTGGAAATCTTTGAAAACCTTTACGAAAAAAGCACGAGAGAAGAGGAGAACATTCTGGGCACCCGCCCAAATGTGTCGGGGTGTACCGTGACGCCGTTCTTCTCGCCCGAAAGCAGTTTAACCGTCGCGGAGAGCGTGATAAACGACGCAAAGACGTCGGTGGATATATTTACGCCGGGGGTGAAGTTTTGGTCGCGCGAGAGAAGGAATGATACGTCGTGCGGAGGGGTTTTGCCGTCTCGAGCGATGGAGAAGGAGAGCTTTCCGGTGTTCTTTGCGCTTTTGAACGCGGCGAGAAGAAACGTCACCGTGAGAGTGTTGACGAATAAATACGACGAAGAGGAGGTTGGATGCGATGGAAGGGTAACGATGAAAGATTTTTTGTCGTTGGCGGGAGTCCAGGTTAGATATTATCAAAGTACTTCGTTTCTTCATGCGAAATACATCGCTCGAGACGGCGGTAAGGTGTTGTCAATTTCCTCCGTGAATTGGTCGCGAGAGAGCATGAGAGAGAATCGAGAGGCTGGAGTTATTTTGCAAGGTCGCGATTCCTTGATGACGAAAACGCTATTTGATCGCGCCTCTAATCGCGCGTTTGAGTACGATTGGAAGCGAGCGCAAAAGCACACACGAAACATCGAAGACATCACAGAAGAGGAGATGGCAATCATCAAGGGTACAACGAGTGGTGGTGTGAAGCCGGCGGAAAAAGAAGTCGCGACAGAAAACATGGGTAGAAGAAATGACATACAAAACGACTCGTCGAAACCTTTCGTCACGAAAATGGAACCAGTACTTCTCGGCGAAGGGAGCAGCATAGAGATGTTTGTTTCGCCAGATTTTTCGCGCGAAACGCTTTTGCGTTTCATCAGAAGTGCGAAAAAAGTGGTATACATTTACACGTACCAAATCACGGACGATGAAATCGTCGACGTTCTGATTGATGTATCGGTGAATAAAAATGTGAAAATTTTTGTGATGCTTTCGCCGCGAGTGTATGCGGATTGGGATCGTAAAAAAGCGGGTCAAGTACAAACGAGGTTGCGCAAAGCAGGAGAAGGTAAAAATATCATCGTGTACTCCGCGCCTAAACATTTTCGGTACTCACACCTGAAGTTTATCGTCAAAGATGGAAGAGATGGAACGTTTGAAACACTTCTAATGACCGGAAATCTCTCGCCCTCGGATTTTCCGAGAGGTAACATGTTCGAACCGTGTCATGGGAAGTCCTCGTGTAACCGAGCGAATCGAGACGTAAACGTCCTCTTTAGGGAAAAAGATGGCGCAGTCGCTTCAAAGTTTCTGGAAGTTTTCGAAGGGGATTTAAAAATGTCCACGGATTATTCCAATCCGACGAAGTACTAGATAAAAATATATATAGAGAGAGACGCACGCATACCTACATATTTTATAGCTACATATAAATACACAGACTCATCAATGTTCCGACACGTTCTCCTCTCTCCGTTTCGCCCTACGGTTCGCGGTTAAGAAAACTGCCCCAGCCACTGCAATTGCCGCCAACACCTTCACACGAAGATTTCCGTTACCACCTCTCTTAGATCTCAGCGGTGCTTTCAAACTCGCCGCCGCGTTCGACACTACACTGCCTCCAACCGTAGTATTTGCGCGTCTCGCTTTCGGATGTTGTTGTTGTCGTCGTCGTCCTCCTCCTCCAAATGTCGACGATGAACTTACCTTCCCTCTCTTCTGCCTCGCTCGAAACAAAATCTCCGCCGCGGACAGTTCCTCTTCCTCTTCACCGAATCGTGCACTCCTCGATGTTTCCGCTCTCTCGTGGTCTTCTTGCTTCTTCTCCCTACTGCTATTTTCACTCCATTCTCTAGCCGCTTGAATTCTCCCACCAGTTTGTCCGTGCTTCTCTCGCATTTTTTTCGCCGCGTCCATTCGTGCACGCATGCCTGGACCAAAAATCGGTCCTTTCTGTTCCTCTGCGTCTCCATCCGATTGACCAGTCAGCTGTTCATACGCGTTTTTCAGCTCTAAAAATTTTGCGTTTTGTTCCTCTTTTCCAAAGCTGTCGGTGTCTGATTTTGAATTTTGTATGATGTCTGGATGTAACTTTTTCGCTTTTTCTCTGAACGCCGATTTGATTTCCGATTGAGAAGCGTTTGAAGAAATGCCGAGGATGGCGTATAATTTAGATTTGTTCGCTTTAGTTGGGAAGTTGAATGGTGGGTCTTGGTATTTGTCTTCACCTGTTGTCATGATTTTTTCTGGGAGAAAGAAAAAAGTGAAGATTTTTGGTGGTATATTATGAGAAACATTTGCGAAGGTCTCAACGAAAGGTATTTGTTTACACATCTTTTTCTACGATGGGCTTTTCTCGGCGCGGTATAGCGCGTATATAGTTTTACAACACAGCAAGAGCAACAAGAATATACACACGTTTTTACTCTCCTTTAAACACTCGTCCGGGTAATCTTCGAAGATATCGTCTCCGAACCCTCCAAAACTCTTTCGCTGACGATGTGTTCTCCACCAGGGGTCAACCACCCGCACGAAAATGTCCTTCCATCCGTAAAGGTCCAAATGTCTAATCCGTTGTACTGAGTAATCGCTTCTTTCGGCACGCCTTCCATCTGGTGAAACTTCACCTCGCTTCGCGGGTACTCGCCGTATTTCATCGTATTCTTGGTCCCGCCGCAGCTCGCAACTAAGGACGCGCCGTTCGTATATTTTTCGTAATACGCTTCTCTCCAAACTTTAACTTCGTCTCTCTTCGCATCTTCTCGATTCTGCGTTATTCTGACCCGTACGAACGGTTCGGAGTCGATGTACTCGCCATCGGTCCCGCCTTTCCTCGTCAATACGTGCGTCACCGTTTGATCATCATTCGCGTTAAAATCTCCACTTCCTTCGTTGAAATGTTGGACATTCATCATTTCGCCTTCAAACTGCTCGTGAATGACCGACGCGTCCACCTCGCATCCTGCTACCGGTATAAACTTCATATCTTTATATATAACCGAAGAGCCATTAGCTTTCATCGCGCATTGCGTTTGCCAGTCATAGACAAAAACTTCCCAATCGTCGTAGGCTTGCGGAACGATGTAGTCTGGAAGTTTGGTAGCATTCGGGAGTTTCGTTTCCGGGTCGACGATGAAATCGACCATGTGTCCTTCCCACTCTCCACTTGGCGGTGACGCGTCATCGAACGCGAACGCAGAAGCCATTTTTTTGGGAGACACATTCGTGTCGGATTGGAGACTCTTCGAGCGTTGTTGGTGATTAAAATGCGCGCGTCTCGTTCCACTCGGAAGACCGTGGGTGCCCCCCCCGAACGTTCGGCTCGCAAACGCGTTTTGAATCGACGACGACGACGAAGAAAACATAATGCGGATGATCATCGCTTTTTCTTTTTCTCTTCTTTTTTCTCTTCTTCTCTCCGTCGAACGATTGATGAGTAAATGGAGAGGCGTTGAGACGATATCCAAAACTGATGAGACTTTTTGTGTCCATTAAAATTATTCAATTGAATTTCTCTCGGGGAAATACTACTAGGAATAAGTACGTACCATACGAATTAATTAATGTAAATGTACATCACACAAACTCGCAACAAAAAAAAAGGCGCCCGCGATGCCCGCGGCGCTCCTCTCTTCTTCCTCCTCCACGCACGCCTCCGGGTCTGTCTCGTCCAGAAAACGAAAATGCGCGATATTTTTAATCGTTTTATTCGCGATCAAACTCACCGCGTTATCTTTCGTTGCGATGACATTTGGGGGTAAACAATTTGCGAGACGGTTTGCGGTGCTTCCGACGTCGACATCGAGTGCACTCGAAGATGGAAATGATGACGCAGATTTATGGACGGAGAGAACATCCGAGACAGCTTTAGATATCGATGCATTGAATAACGTGCCGTACGAACGGGTAGAAGATGAAATATATAAGGATGAGTTTGAGAGTGATTTCAAGCCAGAAGGAAAGAAGAAGAAATACGTCGCGCAGGATGCGTTCTGCAACGGACATGCGGCGGTCGGACTATACGCGAGTAACGATGATAGCATTACCGCTCGAAAAGTTCGATTAAAGTGCTCGATTGGGACGTTTCGTATGCACGCGTGTTTCAATCCAAAGCTCATAAAGACGGATGAGAAGTACGTCGCGAGAGCGTTCCGAGGGGAAAAATTTACAGGCGAATCGACATTCATCGAGAATGGGGGTCGATTTTCGATTGAAGACGACGGGGAGGAGTATAAGAGCGTGTTAGTGTGCGAGAAAGGTAGCAGTGAAAAATGTGAATCGTTAGACGAAGCGTTGCCAATGTGCCAGGAGGAAACGAAAAGTATAAAATTTACAAAGTTGGCCTTGAAAGCGGCGACAGACGCGGCGAGATTTGGATTTTTGGGTAAAGGCGTGAAAGCAAGAAAGTTTCGACCAGTGCCGAGTGAGCACGCGTTAATGAAACAAATGAACGGGGAGAGGCGGCAAGAGACGTGTTTTTTTAAGGAAGTGGTGTCGGAGATTAAGAGAGGGTGCGATGTAGGTGAAATTAGGAGGAACGAAAACGATGAAATGGAAAGCGACGGGTTGAATGAGCTCGTAAGAGGCGGGTACCTGGTCGGATTTAAAGGCGTCGCGATGGTGAAGAAAGTTAAACCAGACACAGAAGAGTGTCGCGGTAAGACTTCTGTTGCTCACGACGACTTAGACGATTCAGAAGAGGATGGGTCCTCCTCTTCGTCTCCTTCCTCAAATCCTTTCATCGCGGAAAAGAAACTCGAGTTTCTCGTTATCGAAGACATCACGCGGGGGATCCAAAACGCCTCCATCGTCGACGTCGACGTCAGCGGTGCGCCAGCTTCGGTCTGTCGCTACTGCTCTTTAGACGTGAAAAACTTCCGTCTCGGCGATGGCATCACCAGTGGTGATCGGTTCTTCTGGAAACGCGAAGCAAGATGCGTGAGCTCCAAAATTTCCGACGTTTTCGAGAACATCATCTTGAACACCCGGTCCTTTCTAGGGGATGCGTCGGATGCTCAAACCTTTGCCGCTTTACTTATGAAAGAAGTCGAAAACATCGTTGAACTCATGCGCAAACAAAATTTTGTTGAATTCACGGACAGTTCCGTTCTTCTGGCGTACGGCTTATGCCCCAAAACGGGTAAACCAAAAGTGCGCGCAAGAGTGATTGATTTCGGCCATGCCACGTGGAAATCCATCGCGTCGTCGCAAAATACGTTACTATCGAACAAACCTTGGACATTATCGAAATCTGTTGACAGTTCCAAGTTTACCTGCGGCACCGAAGAGCTCATGCACAGGCTCAACTACATCGCCACCGGCAAACCAGCGCCGAAAAGATGCCTAGCCTCTTGCTTAAATTACTGCGACGGGAGTAAAGCCGAAGGCGGGTACTCGTGTCGCTCTCGGGCGAAGAAGGATGAAAACCCGATAGGGGAAGAGAAGGAGAAGAATTGTCCGTGGGAGTTTGAGAGTGACAATTATTATGTTGACGTGATGAGGATAAAAAAAAGAGGATACATAGAGCACACGTAGATTGTAACTCACTAGATGGTAGCTTTGCATCACAGAAACCATTGTCGTGCCCACATTTTTGGCTCTTTCGTTGGAGCCTTTTTTCCAACGTAAATTTGTAAATTCTTCTTTCTTTTCGTGCAGAGGTTGTAAGAAAACAACCGAGAGAAACAACCGAGAGAAACAACCGAGACGCTCTTCCTCCTTCTCTCTCTTTCCGTTCGACATGTCTGCCTCGGACAAACTCGCCGTCCTTTCCGCCAAACTCGACAATCTCGCGTCCAAAGCGCACTCGATGCGAAACGAACGAAAGAAACAAAGAGCAAAACCAGACGAGTTGCCGATGACATCGATGCACGCTGGAAGACTGACAAAGATGCCCGACGATCCGTTGCAAAGAATTCCGTATCACTTGAAATACCATCTACAGCGATTCGCAGCCTTCGTGGCGATCAAATTGAGAGAGTTTAGAGTATTAGATAGGAGCGTGAAAATGATTATCGTATTAGTGATTGGATTTTTGCTCTTCGTAGCCGTGTTTGCCGTGCGCGGGCACGAGGAAAGAGGGTACATTCACAGTGACGAACGAGACGAGTACCAAGAAGAGTACGATAGTTCAGAGTTTGGGAATACGCGATTTCACAAAGCTCTCTTTCATCCAGTCTTTCACGCGAGGCGAGTGGTGGATTCGATGAAGACGAGTTTCGCGAAGGAGAAATACGAAACTTCGCACGCGACGGAGAAGCATCCGTATTCGACGAAACTGAGTTTTGAGTGTCCGCAGTCGACGTGCGTGAACGTAGCTTTAGTTGGTGCGATTGGAGATGGGATGACGGTGAATACGGATGCTATACAAAACGCGTTGGATAAGTTGAGGATAAAAAGTGAAGGAAGAGTGAAAACGTTGGCGTTTCCTCCCGGGAGATTTTTGACGGGTCCTTTAGAGTTGAAATCGAATGTGAAAATTGTTTTGGATGGTCCGAGAAGTTTTTTGGAGGCGGTGAAAACGACGGATTTGTGGCCCATCGACGATTGGAAAGAGTATCCGTCGTTACCGTCCGATGATCCATCACCCATTTTTCGATCGTTTATACACGCGTATAATCAAACGAATATTGAAATTTCGGGGGGCGGGACGATTAATGGCCATGGTGATTTTTGGTGGGATCGAAAGACTGATAAAAAGTATTCACCGTCCGTGCGTAAGAAAGCGCACGTTCCGAATTTAGTGCATTTAGTTGGGTGCTCAGACGTGACAATTGAGAACATCGTGTTGACAAATTCGCCGCATTATACCATTCGGCCTCAATATTGTGACAAAGTCACCGTGCAAAGAATACACATATCGAACCCAGCAAATTCGCCGGGTACGAATGGCGTGGTTTTTGATTCCACATCAAATTCGTATTTGAGAGATTCGTTTATAACTACTGGCGATAAAGAAGATGCGGTGGCGATTAAATCGGGGAAGGACCACCACGGCAGGAAAGCAAACGTGCCTTCGAAGAACATTCGGGTAGAACACGTGACGATTTTAGGTGGCCATGCCTTATCGGTTGGAAGCGAGATGAGCGGAGGAGTCTCGAACGTTATATTCTCTGACATTACTTTCGACGGTAGAAACAACAAGTTTGGCGTGGGGAGTGCTCGAGTGAAAACGATGCGTGGTCGAGGCGGCATCGTGGACCAAATTACGTTCCAAAACATTCGAGGATGGAACGCGTTATACGCCTTGGAATTGTACGAATATTATTCGAAACAAGATACGGATGTAGGACCGGTTTCCAGAGAGGAAACACCCATCGTAAAGAATATTTTCTTTAAGAACGTGCACATCGAAGGCATCAAGCGGTATGCCGGTATCATCGCTGGATTACCAGAGATGGCAGTCAGTAACTTAGTCATTGAAAACGTACATTTGACCAACGTGCATAAAGGGTGGAATTGTCACAAGTTTAAAGAGTGTAATTGGCCTGGAGGTGGGTGTAGTTACGGGAAAGTTTCCGATGTAAAACCGGAAATACCGGAAGGATGCGTGTTAGATCAAATCATGATGCCACACAGGCAAACTGTAGGAAATTTATGGAAACCGATTGTGCCGAGAACAGGTTACGTCGGATAACAATAAACATATGGATAGCAATAGCATACATCTAACTAACAACATCTACTAGTACATAATTCTATTTTAAACTTTCTAACCCAAACCATTTGCGCAATTCCTCGGCAACGACAAACGTCACCATCGTTTGCGGCCCCAACCGAATGTAGTTCGCCGTAAAGCCACGCATCGCTCCTCTCACGGCTCCGTATTCATTCACCACCTCCATTACCGCCTCTTTCGCCGTCAACTTCCCCCCTTCGCCGGAAATAAACATCCTTGTTTTCACCACATCCACTGGATTTGTCGCCGCCGTTGTCACGACCCCGGCGACCGCGCTTGCCCCAACGTGCGACGTCCAATCGTCTTTAGCGTTTGGCACCATTTTCATCCACGCCCGTTTCACTTCCCCGTACGCCGCCACTTGACTTGCCGTTAAAATTGCCGCTCTCGATGCCGCCATCGAGCACCCTCTCCACAAGGACGACACGCCGTCCTTACTCACTTGCGTTTGAATCGTTTGCCAACTATCTCCTTTCATTCGTCTCGTCTTCACCAGTTCCGTTGGATTCAACAGAATCGCGGCGAGCGCTCCCGAACACCCTCCCGCGAGCAATTTTGTCCTCACGTCGTTTTCATCTACCCGCAAAACAAAAGGTGACGACGACAACAGTTTCTTCATCGGGTCACACAGTCCTAACCGTAACCCGCCGTACGTCGTCGCTCGCATCAGAGACGGCATTAATCCGACGTAAAAACCACTCGCGCCTCGCTCTCGAAATACCAACGCGACCGTTTTCCAGAGTCCCAACGCAACGTTGTTGTTCCTCAGCGCTTGCATCCTGACCTTGACGACGTCGATCGGGTTCGTCGTCGCCGTCGCGCACGCCACGGCTGCCCCGGAAATGCACATCGGAAGCGCGACAGACGATTCAGACGACGACGACGCCGAAAAATACTCCTTCTCCTCCTCCTCCTCCTCGTCGTCGTCGTCGTCGCTTTTTTTGTGTTCGACGGACCGCCGCCGGGAGCGTGTCGTCGTCGTCGTCGTCGTCGTCATCGCGACGCACCACCACCCATGACGACCAAAGACGACTGTATTATTCACTCTGACAAAAGCCTTCTTCTTCGTCGTCGTCTCGAGTACCACCCTTTGTAAAAATGTCCTCAAAGTCGTCCTTTTTCTTTCACTGTTTTGTAAACCCTATTTAAAAAATATAAACCCTAAACTGAAAAGGGGGAAAAAAGAAAGAAAAAAAAAACGAACAAGAAAGGGAACACCAGAAAAGAGAGAGATGGGGAGGAACGACGCGCTGCTCGAACGCATTTCCTCCACGCCTAAAAAAGCGTCGAAGAAAAAGAAAGCCTCGACGACGACGACGACGACGACGACGACGACCAATGTTGTTGTTCGTCGCTCGCGCCGGTTGGGTCCGTCGGTGTCCATCGTCGGGGACGCGGGCGATGGCGACGACGAGACGCCGATGGGAAAGATTCGAGAAACCGCCCCCAAGACACCAAAGACGACTTTGACGACGACTTTGACGACGACGTCGCGATTGAAGATGGCGAGAGGAAAAGCGACGTCGGCGAAAATGAGATCGCCACTGATGGACCGAGGGAACGAACGAGATGTCGTCACCGAAGTCGAAGAGAAGAACGACGAAAAGGACGACGGGAAGAAGAAGGAGACAAAGAAGAAGAAAGCGACAAAAGGCGACAAAAAGACAGCCGCGAGGAAGCAACAACCGACGACGACGAGGAAGACGCGAGGCAAGAAGAAGGAAGAAGAAGAAGAGAAGGAAGAAAAAGCACAGCCGGAGGAGATAACGATGGAAACGAGGGATGCGAAAGACGAAGGAACGAGAGCGACGTCAACGACGACGACGACGACGACGATATCTGACATCCAAGAACAAGAGGAACAAGAAAAGATACAAGAAGAAATAGACAACGAAGACCCGATGCAGATCTTGAAGCTCGCGGTGGCCACGTGGCAGAAACGAGGGGTGGACCCGTCCGATGCTATTTTCGAGGCGTTTCCTTTGCGCTTGTCTGAACGGAAGGACGGGGCGACCATGCGACGGTTGATGGCGGCGTTGGCGGGCGTGGAGTTGGCGCCGACGACGGTGAAGAAAGCGAGGGCGATTCGGGAGGAGATGTTTGAGGACGTGGAAGGCGATGAAGAAGAGGACGTGTGCGACATGGTTGAAGATAAAGAAGAAATGGGCGAAAGCAAAGCTGACTCGAAGCAATCGCTCGAAAACCACGCGTCGAGACGATTGAGTTTTGGGTCCGGGAATGGCAGAGAGCAAGGAGAGAATGTGAAAGAAGACGAAAAAGTAGCAGCATCAATGGTGCAAGTAGTAACGAATAACGACGACGACAATGAAGAGTTTGGCACACTGGAAGGGAAAGTTGAAAACGAAGAAGAAGGCGATGTCGAAGGCACGTTTAACCCGTGTGACTGCGGCGAGCTCGAATGTCCGAAAGAGAAAAGGTTGAAAAATAATGGACCATTTCAGCTCCCAGTAGTGAAAAAAGAGCAAGGAAAACAAATCATGCCGGCACGTACGTGGATGGATTTAGACCAACCGTCTCTGTCAAATGAAGAAAAAGAAGGAGAAGAAGAAGAGGAAGACGATAGAGAAAGCGTTGCCGCGACGAATATAGACGAAAATTATTCAGTCCCGGATGAGGAGGACGAAGAAGATGAAGGAGAGGATGATATGGCGAGTATTGCGGGTACCGATTACGCCGCGTCGCCTCTCGTCGAAAGTATCATAGAACGCGCTGAGAAGAAGGACGAACCAGATCCGGAGGCGGACGAAGAAGAAGAGGAGGTTGTTATAGCTGCGCGACCGAAACGCAAAGCGGCGGCCAAGAAGAAAGTTCAAATTTTATCCTCAAGCGACGATGAAGAAGAGATAGAGGGTGATGATCAAGGGGGATATATCAACCGTACACCAGTGCGAGCGTCTAGACGCGTTGCAAACAAGCAGAACGAGATCGCGAAGAAAATGTCGAATCGCCGGAGAAATCAAATATTGGAAGATAGCGACGATGGCGAAACCTCAGAAGAAGAAGAAGAAGGAGAAGAAGATTCTCTCTCGGAGATTGCGGAAGAAGAAGAAGCGGATGACTCTGAGTTCGCTCCCAGCGATGACGAGCACGAAGAAGAAGTAAAACCGTTCTTGAAAACGGCGATGAAAACGCCCGGACCACCGGCCAAAACGCCTGGCAGAGTCAACTTCAAGACACCAACGCCTCCCAAAACGGGTCCAAATACACTGTTTCGTGCAATGACGGACAAGAAATGCAACACAGCTTTACGTGCTGCGCGTCTCGCGGCTATGGAAGACGAACAAAAAGACGAAGACATCTCTCCGTTCAATCTCGAGCGTTTGCAAACACCAACGAAGGAACAGGCGAATATGTCGCCAACGAAGACATTTTCTGCGTGGAAACCACCGCCCTCACACTCGAAAGCGTTAACGTCGGCGTTGAAATCCGTTGGTAAAACTATTGGTGGTAACTTGAAGAATGGATTTGACTTCAACAAGCACAAGGAGTCCATCACCAGAGCTCTTTTCGACGAGTTCAACGCAAACGTTTTCAATCGTCAACTTCCGGATGGGTTTGAGATAACTTGGAGTAAGAAACTACTCACCACGGCTGGCTTAACCGTGTATAAGCGAACCACGATAGAAGGTGTTCGTCACTTCACCGCACGCATTGAGCTAAGCACAAAAGTGCTTGATTCTGTGCACAAGCTCGAGGCAACTTTGTTACACGAGATGTGCCACGCGGCTGCATGGCTCGTCGATCACGTCGCTAAACCGCCGCACGGAGACGTGTTCAAAAAATGGGCAAAAATGGCGATGCAAACGTATCCGGGAACGAACGTGTCCACCTGTCATGCGTACGCGATACACACGCCGTTCAAATGGAAGTGCACGCAAACGTGGTGCGAGCAGGAATATGGACGTCACTCAAAATCTATCGACGTCGAGAAGAAACGGTGTGGATTATGCGGTGGTCGATTGGAGTTTATGGGCAAGTTTACCTCCGACGGCGTCCTCGTGAAAGGTTCAAATATCGAAAAGAAAGCGACTGGGTATGCTAAGTTTGTCCAAGATAACTTTGGAGACGTGAAGAAAGAACTCGGCAATAAGACGCCGCACAAGAGAATCATGGAAAAATTGAGCGAAAAATGGAACGAAGAAAAGAAAGCCGGGAAGAAGAGCGATAATAACAGCAGCAGCGAGAGCAACAACAACGAAAGCTTCAGCGAAGATAAAGAGAATATCTCAAAAGAAGTGCCGGGAACAATTTCCAAAGCAGCTGCTAGGTCCACGAAGATGGCTTTGTTTGAAGACGAGATAATGTCTTTCACCGAAAAGAAAAAGAAGAACGTTTCCATCGAAAAGAAGGAAGAAGAGGAAGTCGAGACGAAGATGAAGGCGATGAACTTGAACTCGCTTTTGTTGCAAGAGGAGGAATAATAAAACTATGTGCCACCAGGTAGTAGCATATATTATCAATATAAAATAATATTGTATAAGTATTGAAATAACTATGTAATATATGTGTCAAGGTCAGATGGTTCTTTGCTTTCGTCTGCAGAACTCGCTCTTCCTCGCTTTGTAATATGTAACAAAAAATATATAAAATCCTCCTCTCTTCCGCCGTCTGTGTCAAAATTTTACTTGGCGTTCGGGTCTTTTTGCGTGTACGTTCTGATGACTTCTCGGAGCATTTCATTCTCCTTCTCCAAAGTCTTGCATCTGTTTTCTAACTCGTCCAAACGCGCTTGTCTCTCTCTTTCCGCGTTTTCCAAAGAGTTCATGTATGCCTTCTTTCTCTCTCTCGCGTGTTGCGCAGAAACTCTGTTGCGCAACAACCTTTTGAGTCGTTTGCGTTCACGTTCATCCTCGGCAGTATTCCCAGTAGGCATATCCGGCAAATCCTTCGTATAGTCCGTGGGCTCCTCGTTCTTCTTCTTCGGCGGCATGGTGGTCGTCGTCGCTGTCGATATTTTTGCTAAGTTTCCTGTAGTATTCTTTTTCTTTTCTGTACTAGTGCCTTCGCTACTGGTCGCCGTCACGTGATTCGTCCTCTCCAAAGTATCCACGTCTGGAACAACCTGTAAATCCTGGTTATCTGTTAAATTCGAGCTCGTCGGTTTCGCTTCCGACCCAAGCGAAGCCTCTGCGCCAGCCTTTCTCTTCAAATGTAACAGCTGCTTCTCTTTCGCCGCTAACCGAACTTGTTTTCTTGCCTGTCTCGTTTCCCTCGCGGCGTGCCTGGCGTCCGCGGTCGGTAGTCCCGTTTGTACCGGATCAAAAGTCGCGCCGTGCACGCGTACCGGGACGTGGACCGGTTGGAATTGGTGCGGTTGGAACGAAGTGGTTTCGCCTGTGAGAGAGAGAGAGAGAGAGAGAGAGAGAGAAGGAGAAAAACATGTCAAAGAATGGTCGGAAAGGAAAAGATTAATTGTGCGAGAAAGCATTCTCCTCCTGGGGAAGAAAGGCCCTTCGAATCGGGTTCTTTCTTTTTCTCTCTCGCAAAAGTCGTCGCGGCTTCCTTCGACCACGTTTGGTCCGTCGCGACGCATCGGGTCTCGGACCGACGAGCGAAAAAATGACGAAAAATGCCGACGCTTTCGAAAGCGCGTTTTGGTGGTCCGCGTTTGCGACCGCGCGCGCGTGGACGTTTTTTTCCTCAAGGGGGGCTTTGATCTCTTTCAAACACACACACCACCACGAGACGACGACGCACCTCTTTCCTCGCCTTCTGGTTCCGAGTCTGGGCACACGAGCAAATCCGTCAAGTCAGCCACGCCTCTCAGCAGATTATCCTCGATATCCGGGACTTCGAAGTTCGACTCGTACCCCATGCAGTAGTCTCGGAACGTCGCGCGCGGTACTCAAAAGCGATATAGAATCTCCCTTCTTTTCCTTAATGGTTATCCAATTCTTTTCCCGTACTCCTTCTTCTTCTTCTTCTTTCTCGACGGATCGTTTCGAACGCGCGCTCTCTTTTTCTCTCTTTTTCTCTCGCTCGCGCGCACACACACACACACACACACACACACACTCTCTCTCTCTCTCTCTCTCTCTCTCTCT
>MDSZ01032618.1_pt1 | contig 14872 bp, 14 predicted proteins | sample 811201 | NCBI WGS metagenome assembly MDSZ01 (sample SAMN05326647, study PRJNA326480) | marine metagenome | isolation source: seawater | place: Indian Ocean: North | collected 2010
ATTTAGTTTTTTTTGTTTTTTTAAAATCTCAATAATTTTATTTGATATAAACTTATGTGTTTTACCATTAGGGTGTCTCGGATCTATGAATTTATCTGTCTTATCATGAATAATAATTTTTGAAATATCATGACAAAAATCTCTTTTATCACAAAACGTTCTAAGCTTGTCATAATGTTTATTCATCATCGTATAATAATCATTATCAAATATTTTTCTTAAATTTAAATCATTTGATGAATAATTAGCCAAAATTTCATGATCCAGTCCCATAGTTGGTTCAAGAAACATTATAAAATCAATCTCAATGGCTTTTGAAAATTTTTGGAGCAAATCAACGTTATGGGCAAAAAGCTCTATCTTGTCTTTAAAATTAGCTCTTGGCAATGACTTATGAAGTGGTTCATTTTTTTTAATTAATTCTTCCTGAAAATACTTATTTTTATCAATTCTTTGGTCAAAAACTTTTCTAGAGATATAATTAATTACTCTGAGCGTGCTTGGAAAAATATTCAATTCATATCTTGATACATATTTTCCTCTTAACAAGGCGTCTATTTGATACTTATCATAATAAGGATAAATCAACTCCAAGGGTCCACTATGTCCAGGATAATCGTTTATTCCTGTATATAAAATTATCAAATTAGGTTTATCTTCCATTATTATTATATCCCTAAAAAATTTTCTCAAAATGTGTGAAGTTGAGTATCCTCCGATTCCTCCATTGATTACATTGCATGATTTTACATTTCCACAATACTCACCTAGCCAAAAGGGCCAAGTTCTATATTTACCTCCAAATATTTTTTCATCAGGATTTGCAAAAAAACCATCGGTTGTTGAACCTCCTAAAGTGAGAATTTTTAAAGGTGTGTTTTCTGTTCCAGAATGATTGTAATATACAAAACCTCTTTTCATTTCTCCTTGATCAACATTACAAGGAATTGCTTCATTGTGAATATTACTTAATATCATGTCAAAAGTAAAATTTGCACAATCCTGCTTATCAATTTTTTTATAATATAGAAATGATGATTTATTTTTACTAGTAGAATTTACTAACATCCATGACAAAAATTCAATTATAAATAATAAAATAATAGTAATAAATAAAATAATTGCAGTTTTTTTGAACATATTATTTTCTAATTTTCTTACGTAATTTTTTTTTCAAATTAAATTTGAAAATTCTTATTCTTAAAAGAATATATAAAAAACTATATAAATATTTCTTTAAATAATAAAATTTATTCTTTTGAAGAAAAAATAAATTTAATTCTTTTATTAACTTATTAGAAAGTAAATTATTATTTAAATAAACATCATAATTATTTAGCGATGTTATTTTTTTAAAATTAATATTCTTTTCAAAATCTTTAATAAAATTTAAATTTTTATTATTAATTAAGATCATACCAAAGAGGTTTTGGTTTTTAATTAATAATTTTAAAGTATCAATTGAAGAATCTACAATTTCTTCAATAATCATTAAGCTTGATAAGTATTCTTTAGGAATTTCATTTAAAAGAGTTTTAATATTTTGATTGTTATTAGATAATATTTTTAAATAACATTTATGAACATCATTAAAAATTTGAACTTGATTATTCCACTCCTCAATGTCTAGATCTAAATCATTTGATTTTAATGTGTTAAATATTGAAATGTTTCGATTTTCTCTACTTATTGCATTAGCCCTAAAGGTATTATTAGAACCAATTTCTAAATAGTTTAAGAAACTCAATTTTTTTATTATTTCATCTAAAATGCATATAATATTCAAATTTTCATTTAACATTTTTGGATTATTAAAACTGAAAAGATTAATTAGTGATTTTAAATTTAATTTATAATTTTTATTTATTATGTAATTTCTGTAAAAATTAAATTTTGAAAATTTTTCAAATCTGCTGCCCAAATTTTCCTTAAATTTCAAATTATAAATAGGAAAAGTGTATTTTTTTAAATCAGTAAGATTAATTCTTTCTTTATTATAATTTAAATTTGGTTTTCTTAATTTTCTAGATCCCTTATCAGTATAAGGTAATTTTTTTAATACAATTCCATCTTTAGATAAATTTTCATAACTATAAAATAGACTAGATCTTTTAAGAATATCATTATCAGATTTACTATAATATCCCCTCATTTTTAAATTTATATCTTTAATACCACCTATTCTATCAAAAATTTTTTTTTTTGCTAAAAACGCACCAAGCCCACCAGCTGAATAAATTCTTGATGAATTGATAAGAGAATTTCCGTAGTTATAATTTTCTAAGAAAAAATCTAAATAATTATAAGTAAAATTCTTGTTTGAAAAATCAACAGGCAGAATCTCTCTTTGAAATAAAAACATCTTATCAAGATTCTTTATTTTTTCATTTTTTAAAATATTTAATAAGTTGCTCATATCACTAAGAGAAAAAAACTGGTCACTTGGTTGTACCAGGATAAATTCTGAATCAATTTGGTTTAATGCTATATTTTCAGCTAATTCATTAAAAAAGCTTGAAGTAGAATATTGATTATAGTTTGAAGCAAATTTATCATCAACGTATAAAATCTTTATAGATTGTTGATAATTTTTTTTAAAAATATTTATCTTATCAGATATTTTTATCTTACTACCCCAATCGACTATAAATAGTTCTACTTCATCAAGATAATTTAATTTTTCAATATTCCTTAAATTATAATTATAAGTGTATTCAAGTCTTTTTAAATAATTCTCATAATAATTATCATTTCTAACTACTGACAAAATAGACAATAATTTCGATGACATGAATGAAACTAGTTTTTATAAATTATAGTAGAGCCTGTCATATCAAACTTAATTTTTACTTCAGGTAAATTTAATGCTTTTTTTAACTTTTTTTGTTTTGCTGGTGGTGTTAAAAACATTATGAAACCACCCCCCCCAGCTCCAATAATTTTGCCACCGACTGCTCCGCTTGATAAAGCTTTTTTATAAATGTAATCTATACGTTTATTAGAAACTTTTTTTGATAATTTCTTCTTTAATTCCCACTGATCAGATAATAATTTGCCTAATTGAAATAAAAAATTTTTTTTTTGAAGTTTAAGAATTTTTAACGCTTTTTTTGCTATTTCATTTATCTTTAAATAATAAATACTATTTTTCTTTATCATATTAATTTTATCTTTTTCCACATACTGAGAACTTCTTTGATCAATATAAAAAAGCTGTATCCATTTTTGAAATTCAGTCTGATTTTTTTTTTTCATTTTTATAGGAATACAATTAAATGTTTTTTTATGAAAATTAATACTATTAAGCCCACCATAAACGGCAGCTATTTGATCCTGTGAACCAACATTTTCTTTAAGAATATTTTGCTCTAAATGAATGGTCTGTTTTGCAAGTTTTTTTTTTGAAATTTTTATGTTATTTAGAGCGTTTAACGCTTTAATCATACCGACGCTAAAACTTGAACTAGAGCCAATGCCGGATCTTGCAGGTAAATCGCCATGGTGTACTATATCTAAACCTCCTTTAAAATTTTTAAACTTAAGTATTGATCTAATTACTGGATGTCTAATCTCATTTATATTTTTTGCCTCTTCTCTATAAAAATATCTTATACGAAACTTATATTTAAATATTTTTGGTAACTTTTTAACTGTTATGTAAGAATAATGATTTATTGGGGCAGATATTACAAGACTTTTATTATTTTTATACCAATCTGGGAAATCTGTGCCACCACCAAAAAAGGATATTCTATAAGGTGTCTTGGATATAATCATTTTGAATTTTTTTTGTACCAACTAAGTGTATTCGACAGGCCCTGGTCAATTGATATTTTGGGGGACCATTTAATAAATTTTTTGATCTTTTTGATATTAATTCTCCTTACGGGAATAAGTGATGGTTTGCTTTTATCGAAAATTATTTTCCAATTATTCATTTTATTAATCTTAAGTAATTTTTTTAGAAGTTCTAAGATTGTTATATTTTTACCACTGGCAATATTGAATATATTAAATATACCAGTATCTTTTTGAATAAGTTTTATAAGACACTCTACAAAATCATCTATATATAAAAAATCTTTTAGATCTTTTCCGTCTCCCCAAACTAAAATTGGATGATGTTTCTCATAAACTTTTCTAATTGTTGCAGCAATCACTTTTGATTTATTCCAATCATACTTATCAAAAGGTCCATATAAATTTCCAGGTCTAATTACTAAAGTTTGCATTTTTTTTTTTATCTTAAGCGAATACATTTTACACATCTCTTCAGTAAATTTTTTCATCCAAGCAACAACATGATAACCTTCAAAAAAAATATAGTTTGATTCAGTCTCCCTCATAGAGCTTGTTTTTGGTGGGTAAACTGTATTACTACTTAAAAAAACAAATTTTTTTACACCATTTTTATAAGCAGCCTCAAGCATTAAACTATTCATAATCAAATTTGGGGTCAAATGAGCTAATGGAGTATTTGCCATAATCTTCGCTCCCGAACTTATCGCTGCACTCATTATAACTATATCAATATTTTTTGTAACTTTTTCACAATTTCTTTTATTAAGTAAATTAGTTTTAAAATATTTTACATTTTTAATCTTTTTATATTTTCTTGATTTGTGGAAAGTTGCAAAAGCTTGAAAATTTTTATCTTTTGAGATTTTTTTTAAAATATTTGTTCCAATAAATCCACTTCCGCCTGCTACTAAAATTTTTATTTTTTTTTTAATCATAGAATTTTGTAAACCAACAATGAATATCCTTCATGATATTGGCTCCCAAATACTCTTCTTTTATTTAAAATTTTTATAATTTTTTTTTCTTCCAAATATAGAAGATAAGTATAAAAATTTTCCAAATAATTTCTTTTCTTTAAATATTCTAAAGTTAATCGATCAGACATTGTGGAATTATTATAAAATTCATTAATAGTTTCAAAATGAAGACAGATTTTGGTTTTTTTTTTTATCAAAAAATTAATAAATTTTTTGAAGTTTTTACCAAGTTGTTCGAGTGCGCCAACGGTTAAAACAGCACTATTATTTTGAATCTTAAGTGTTGTATCAGGATTGAACATATCAAACTTAAAAGATTTAATATTATAGTTAATATTGTTTTTGTTTATTTCATTAATAATTTTTGTTGACCATATTGACCAATCACTTCCATATAAATTTAATTTTGGATATAATTTTTTTATTTTGATTAAATTATGACATGAACCACAGCCAAATTCATAAAGATTTTTAATTGGATGTTTGAGATATTTTTTAAGAACAATTTCCAGACAAAATGTGTAAAGATCCGTCTCAAAACTATTAGAACTTGGTAAAATAAAATCACCATTTATTCTAATCGGTAATTTACTTCTAACAAACTTTGGTATTAGTTTTTTTTTATTTTTGGTTTTTTTATACTCTGAATAATTTTCTTTCCATCCTTTGTTCCATGTTTTTTTTTTTAATTTTCCAGATTTCGTAAAGTTATTATTTTTTAGTTTTAGAAAATAGCTATTAAGAAACAAATCAAACTCTTTAGTAGTCAGATATCTGTATTTAAAATTTTTTTGTAAAAATTTTTTCTTAAAATAAATATTATCTAATCTTGATAATTTTATATTAATTATCTTAATAAATTTTTTATATTCTAAATTCAGATATTTTTTTTTCATTAATTTAAAAAAGAATTTATCTTTGAAGAAATATATTTCCGTCTTTTTTTACCCTTTTTCTCCAATAATCTAAAAGATCGTCCATTGTTTTTTCGAAACTTATTTTTGGTTTCCAACCAGTATGCTTTGCAAATTTTCTAACATCTGGAACTTGTAAATCAGCGTCAATTGGTCTTAATCTTTTTTTATCTACAACAACTTTTATTTTTTTTTTTATTGGTGATTTAGATAATAAATATTCTAAAATCTTTTTTACTGTAAAAGTATTTTTTCCACCAATGTTATAAATTGCTCCAGGAATAGGGTTTTTGGTCAAAAGTAAAAAATATGCCTCAACTGCATCTCTTACATCTGCTATTGTTCTTAAACTATTCAGGTTTCCAACCATAACCACTGGTTTAATAAAACCCTGTTCAATCATTGCAATTTGTTTTGCAAAAGTTGACTCGGCAAAAACATCACCTCTTCTTGGACCAGTATGTGTAAACATTCTGGTCATTTGTACCTTTAATCCATAGGCTTCAAAAAAAAATTTACCGATTAAATCAGTACCAACTTTAGAAATAGCATAAGGCGAAGCTGGGTGAAATGAGCAATTTTCATTAATAGGAAGTTTATCTTTCTTAACCCTACCAAAAACTTCAGATGAAGAACAAACATGAATATTGGCTTTTGATGCATATTTTTTTGCAGCCTCTAGGACTCTTAAAGTTCCTAAAATATTTGTTGAAAGAGTATAAACTGGCTCTGTAAAACTTGTTTGAGGGTAAGACTGTGCTGCTAAATGATAAATATAATCTGGTTTAACTTTTTTAATAATTTTATCAATGGACATTTCATCATTTAAATCACCATAATGTAAAAATATCCTTTTTGATCTATTAATTTCAGGAATAAGTTTATTCAAATTTTCAAAATTACTTCTCCATCTAACTAGGCCATGGATCTTGCAAGATGTATTTTGGATCAAAAAATCAGCTAAATGAGAGCCAACCATGCCTGTAATGCCAGTGATAAAAACATTCTTATTTTTTAATCTGTTCATTTATCTTTTATTCAACAACAAAAAAGGAGACTCTTGATGCAAATCTATGTCTTTTCAATCTAATGTTATTTAAACCTAATGTTTCCATTAATGCCAAAGTTTCCCCAGGAGAGTCTGGATCATTCAATTCATCAAAACCAATAACACTTCCTTTAACAAGTCTTGGTTCAATTTGTTTTAGACATTGTTTAGTAGGTTCATAAATATCCAAATCAAAATATGCTAAAGAAACTATCGTCTCAGGATTTTTCTTTAAATATTTTGGAAGTTCTTTTGTTGCATCACCCTTACAAATTTCAAATTTTTTAATATGTGATAAAGGATTATCGTCCTCTTGAGATTTCATTATTTTTTCAAGATAAATCTCATAATTTCTAGTCATATCTAACTGTCCTTTTTTCATAAGAGATGACTTGCCATCTTTAATATGAATTGATGGAAAACCTTTAAAAGTGTCAAATCCTATAATTTTTCTATGTCGATTAAATGGTTCATATATTCCTCTTAGAGCTGAAAGAATCGAGAGATTCTGACCCCATCTTGTTCCGAATTCCATTATAACCCCTTGAACATCTAAATTTAATTTATACAAGTGATCAAAAAAAAGTAATCTAGATAAATTTTTTGAATTTAAAAATAATCCAAGATTTGTGAGTATTTGATCCGAAGGTATAGGGTTCTTTTTAAATAATTGTAAAAAATTATTTCTTATATCTAGCTCTTCTTTACTTTCTGAGGTTTTAATATCAATTTTTTTTTTCATTTAATTCTCCCAAACTAAAGACGGTATATCTTTTTTCCAACCAAAAGCAATAACCCAACTCCAGTATCTCAATCTACCTTCTATCAAATCATAGCTTAATCTATTATTTCTTATAATTTTCTTTAATCTAACTGGTTTTAAAAAGTTTCCTTTTTTAATTTCTTTTGATAATTCTAATGGTGATGGAGTCAATTTCATTTTATTTTTCAAAGCCTCTGTCAAAGTTTTATAAACCTTTCTGCCATAGTTACTTGAAACTTTTATTTTTCTTGTATTGATATATTTAACTTTAGTCATACAAACTTTATCAATTCTTCTAAGATCCTCTTTGATAATTTTTAATTTTTTAGACTGAAAGTTATTAATCAAATTTTTTTCCGACGATGAATTCGGGATCGCTATTATTTTTTTTTTCGATGAAATCCAAGATAAAACTATTTGGGAAGAGGTGCAATTATATTTTTTTGCTAATTGATCTATAAGTTTTAATTGCTTTGTACCATTAGCTATTTTTCCTTGAGCTAGTGGACTGTAAGCAATAATTAAAATATTTCTATTAATACAAAAAGGGATCAACTTTTTTTCTGCTGACCTTTCAAATAGATTATATTCTATTTGAATTGATGAAATAGTATTTGGACCAAACTGGTTGTAAATTCCTTTTAATTGTTCGTAAGAAAAATTACATAATCCTATGTTTTTTATTAAACCCTCCTTTTTAAGTTTAATCATCTCATTTATAGTCTCCTCAAAGGGTATCATTTCATTAGGCCAATGAATTTGTAATAAATCTATGTAGTTTGTTTTAAGTCTTTTTAAACTATTTATTACTGACACTCTTACTTTGTTCTTCCAACACATTTCTGGCATTATTTTAGTAGCAATAAAAAAATTTTTTCTCGATGACTTTAAAAATTTTCCAATATACTTTTCTGACTTTCCATTTCCATATACAGGTGAAGTATCAATAAATTTAACATCAAAATTTTTACAAATATCTATATAATTTTTAAATAATTTCTCAGAATAATTTGATTTTTTTCTATAGCTTCCAATTCCTGTTCCAAGGCCGATTAATTTATATCTATCAGTTTTTTTTACAAAACTTCTGAAATCCATATACATTTAATCATCTAAATTAAAGTTCCAGCCTTTTAATCCATCTGTTCCAAAATTAGATCTTTGAGATGCTTTATTCATATCATTAGATAAATCTAACAAATAATTCTTAAGCTGGTTCCTTATACCATTTAATTGATGAGCTAATTTTAATTTTTTATCATAATCTTTGTTTTCTTGAGACATCTCATCTTTTAAATTCCAAATATAAAGATTTATGAGTGACAAAGAAGCTACAATTCTTAAGAATTCGGAATCAATTTTAATTTTCTTTTTTTCTATAAGCATATCTAAATCATCTTTGATATCTTTAATTTCTTGAGTCAATGATGGTCTTGACTCTTTATTCATTTTGATAAGTTTAATTTGATCAACAGTTAATCTATCTAACAGCTCAGCAATCGAAGTTAAAAATTTTCTTTTTTCAGACATAATTTTTATTCTTTTTGTACCATTCTATAGTCTTTATTAAAGCAGTTTCCAAGTCAGTAAAATTAAAATTTTTTATTTTTGAATTAAAATTTTTCATAGACAATATACGAACCTTATCTCCTATCGGTGCGTTTTTTTTCCATTTAATTATTTTTTTTTGTTTTGAAATTTTAAGTATTTTTTTTTACCAGAAATTTTATTGATACAGCTTTGCCCGAACCAAAATTTAAAGGTTGAGAATTAACATTTTTAGAATATAAAACTCGAATTATAGCTTTAGCAACATCCTCTGAAAAAATAAAATCTCTTTTTGCTTTGCCATCACCCCAAACCTCAATTTTTTTATCTTTCTTAAAGATTTTTGTAATTAAAGATGGTATCACCTGACCCGTTTTTATATTAAAATCATCATGGGGTCCAAAAACATTAGCTGGTCTAATAATCCTTACACCCCGCCAATTATTTTGATCTAAGAAGGATTGACCTTGTATTTCACCTAATCTCTTTACAATGCCTGGTATCATATCATTTTGTTTTGGAAGACCATTCCAAAAATCTTTTTCATCTTTTTTTTTTTTAGTTTGTGGATAACCACAAATACTGCTCACAAAAACAAATTTTTTAACTTTATTTCTAAATGAACTTTCCATTAAATGAGTTTGAAATAAAACCATTGAATAAAAAAAATCTGCAACTTTACTTTTTCCAATTCCAGTAGAACCTTTTATGCCAACTAAATTGATTACAATATCCTTTTTTTTTGTAAATTTATTACAATTTTTAAAATTTCTTAAGTCAGATCTATAAAATTTAACATTTTTTGGTAAAAATTTTTTTGCAAATTTTTTACTGTGCATGGATACAACAGAAATTTTTGAGCCAAATTCTGACAACATTCTCACCAAAGGAAGACCAATCACACCTGTTCCACCGGCAACTAAAATTTTTTTGTTTTTAAAATAATCATTCATTATTGCGTAATACTTCAAATTATTATAAAAGTTTTAAGATAAGTTTCCGAAGGTCATCTTTGCCAATTTTTAACTTATTCATTAGTTGGTCCCTATTCTTAGAATATAGAAATATTTGTTTATCAGGTGAGGTAAGGTAATTTATCTTTAAATTAAGTTTATTTTTAAGAATAAAAGAGTTTATAATCGGCGATATACCTCCTAAATATGAACTTTCATCATAAATAACTACATTTTTATATTTTCTTAAATCCTTTAAAAATTTTTTTTTATTAAAATATTTGAGTTTAAATAAATTTAATACATCAAATTTATTTAATTTGTCATAAGTTTCATTAGCAATTTTATTTGTGTAACCTGAAGTTATAATTACTAATTTTGATGTTTTATTTTTTTTTGTGAACTCATAACCTTTATTAAGATCATATTTAACTGCAAGATTAAAATTTTGTTTGCCTTTATCAAGTCTAATATATATGGGCCCTTTTATTTTATTTAATGATTTTGAAACAACATAAGATAAATTATTGTCGGAAATATTTATCACTTCAAATTCTGGTATCAGGTTCATTAAACAAATATCTTGTAAACCATGATGAGTTGGTCCATCATAAGAAAATGAGTAGCCTGGACCAATGCCTACGATTTTTATATTTTGATTATGACTTCCTATATTAAATTTTAATTGTTCGTAACATCTAAAAGTCAAAAAAGTACAAAAACCAAATATCATTGGTAATTTATTATTTTTAGCTAGACCTGATGCAATATTTACCAAATTTTGCTCGGCAACACCAGCGTCTATATATCTTTTATTATTTTTTAAAGATTTTAAAGCAAAGACGTCTGCATCATTAGTAAGAATATAATTCTTTTTATTCTTTAAAAAATTTTTTTTATAATTCTCAAAAAATATATCTCTTATATCTTGGTTATATATTTTCATAACCCTTTTTCATTTGTTTAAGTATTTTTTTATTAGGTAGATTGTTATTAAAATCTAAGTTGTTTTCAGCAATCCCAAAACCTTTACCCTTGATAGTATCAGCAATTATTATAGTCATTTTAGAAGTTTTTCTTGCGATATTATAAGCTTTATAAATCTCACTATGATTATGCCCATTGATTCTGATTATATTTATATTCAAACTGTTGAGAAGCTTGCTGTCTAAAACTTCTTTATAATTAATTATTTTTGAGGCTGAAATTTTATTGTAATCAATAATAATTATTACATTATTTATATTTTTTTCGGATAAAAAAAAAATACCCTCCCAAACTGACCCCTCTTCTATTTCAGCATCTCCAATCATTGTCCAAAACTTTTTTTTTGGATTTGCTAAAGCAAATCCAGTCGTTACACCAATAGAATGTCCTAATGATCCAGTATTCCAATCAATAAATTTTTTTAAATTAAAGATATCTAATTGACCACCAATTTTATTTTCTTCAATTAAATCAAAAAATTTTTTTCTTGAAACTAATTTTTGTTCCAATAAAATTGCATATAAGGCTCCAAGTGCGTGACCTTTGCTCAGTATAAATTTTGATCTATTTTTTTTCTTAAGATTTATAAAGCCTCCATAAAATAATACTACTAGCATATCGATACAAGATGCCGTTCCACCTATGTGAAATTTGAGCCCGCTTTCTATTAAATTAATAAAACTTAAACGAATTTTTTTAGATATTTTTTTAAAATTCTTTTCCATGTATTTTTTGCAATGGATCCGTCATTACCTCGATCAAATATGGTAAATCATTTTTAAAACATGATTTTAATTGTTTGTTAATATCCTTTTCTTTTTTAATAAGCATATATTTCAATCCAAAAGCTTTGGCTATATCTTTAAATATAAGCGTTCCAACACCAGTTAATTCTTCGGTATCAAGCAAATTACCTCTAAAAAAATTATCTTGCCATTTTTTCATAGACACATAGCCACCGTTATTTATAACAAAAGTTTTAATATTTAATTTATAGTGCGAAATTGTTTTTAATTCTTGCACATTTAGCTCTATTGATCCATCACCAGTAACTGACAAAACACACTTATCTTTTTTTGCTATAGCTGCACCTATTGACAAAGGAACTGATAAGCCCATTGCTGCATTTGTTGTTGATGATATCTCTGTTTGTTGATTTTGAAAAAACCAGGCTTGACCACCAATATAATAATTCGACCCTGCATCAGTAACCATTATACTTTTTTTAGGTGCATTTTTATCCAAAAGATACATAAATCTATATAGATCTATTGGATTCTTTTTAGAGAAAATATTTTTTATATAATTATTTTTTTTAATTTCTGAGCATTTTTTAATCCAAGAGTTAAAAGATTTAATTTTTTTTTTTACTAGAAAATTACTTAATTTTGGTAAAAAATTACTTAATTCATCATTTATTTTAAAATCAATTTTTCTTAATTGTAATTTTAATTCTTCGGGATCATTATTAATAGAGATAATTTTTGCATTTTTTGCAAATAATTTTGGATTACCCATGCACAATGTTGGCGCAAGTCTACATCCTAGGGCGATAATTAAATCGCATGTATCAGTAATCTCTTTCGTGTGAATGCTTCCTTTTATTCCAAGAAGTCCCATGTTTAATTTATGATTATAAGGTATTAAATCATTTGCAAATCTTGAGGAAAGAAAGGGAATTTTGGTTTTGTTCAAAATTTTAATGAAGCTATTCAATTGATTGCTTTGTTTGAGACCATTTCCAATTATAAATAATGGTTTTTTTGAATTTTGAATTTTATCAATTATTAATTTAAATTTTTTATCTTTATTTTTTTTTTTAATTATTTTTGGGTTGAATCTAGGTAATTTTTTTATATCTTTTATTTCAATAGACTGAACATCTAGTGGTATCTCTACCCACACTGGTCCTGGTCTACCTGTAATAGCTATATGGAGTGCTTTTTGAATTTCATATAAACATCTTTTTGGATTTTTAATTGAAGTAGAATATTTTGTAATTCCTTTTAAAATTCTTGTAACACTAAACTCTGCAGTACCTAAAGTTCTAATCCTGAGATTTTTATAAGTGTCAGCACTAAATTTTTTTTCAACTTGTCCTGAAATAATTATTATAGGAGCACTATCAACAAATGCTTCTGCTAGTCCTGGTATTGCGTTTGTTGCTCCTGGGCCAGCTGTTACACATACTGCTCCAATACTTCTTTTAGCTTTTGCGTATGCTTCTGCCATCATTGGAGCTGCAGCTTCGTTTCTTGCGGCAAAATAATTAATCTTATTTTTCTCAATTGCGTCGTTCAAATACATCGCACCATATCCTGTAAGCATAAAAATATCATTTATACCATTTTTTTTTAATTCTTTAGCTATAACCTCTGCAACATTCATCTTTAAATCTAATTAATAAAATAATTTTTTCTTTTTTTAAATTCTTTTGAATTTTTAATATACCATTCCCAAGTAATTTTTAGACCTTCGTACAAAGTAAAAGAGGGTTTGAAACCAATTAATTTATATGCTCTATCCATATTCATAATTCTTTTTGGGAATCCTGATGGTTTATTCAAATCATAAACAACTTTGAAATTTTCTATTTTTTGTAATGTAGAAATAAGTTCTTTAATTTTGAAACCTTTTCCGTATCCTAAATTTATCACTTTTCCCTTTGTCCCTAAAATACATGCTTTAATGATTCCAATTGCACAATCTGTTGAAAATAAAAAATCTCTCACAGACTCTCCGTTGCCCCAAACTTTGATTCTTTTATTTTTTGAGGAAAATATTTTAGATATAATTGATGGTACAACCATTGCATTTTTAGGATCGAAATTATCACCTGGTCCATAAATGTTAGACGGTCTTACGATTGATATATTTTTTGATTTATATTGAATTAAGTAAGATTTAATTTGTAATTCTGCCATTCTTTTTGCCCATCCAGGATACAAATCCATAGGTTGTTTGTCGAAACTATCGTTATGTTCATAAAATATCTTAGATGGAGAATAAGCACCTATAGAGCTGGTGTATAAAATCTTTTTTATTTTATTAATTCTTGCAGCCTCTAAAATATTAGTATTCATCATCAACAAAGGTACAAAAAAAGATGCAGGTTTTTTTTTTGTTACGACTACCGAGCCTTTTATTCCAGCTACATGAAAAAGAAAATCAACATTTCTACAAATCTTTTTACAAAAATTAAAATCGGATAAATCACCAGAAATATATTTTATGTTTTTTACTGGCTTTATATTGTCAAGAGAAACGCTAACGACTTTTGCACCCATATCTCTTAGTAATTTTGTTACCTCACGACCTACCATTCCTGTCCCTCCAGTAACAAGACATTTTGAATTTTTTACCAGAGAAATAATCTTTTTAGAAAAAATTTTTTTTTATTTCTTGTTTCATTTAGAATTATAAAAATCCCCATTTTCAATTAATAGTGTAGATTTTGAATCCTTTCTCATTAGAGCCTTTTTATATTCTTTAAAAATAAAATTTGGATTTATTAGATTTACAACTTCAACCTCTGTTAAGACATCTCTAAACATTTTTGTATAATTTTGAGTATGTTGAACTCCGCCATCAAGAGGTTTTTTGGATCCTACTGATGTTCTAATAATTACTCTAGGTTTAAACTCATTGAAGGACATATGTCTTATTTTGTCTAAATGATTAACAAGCTGGTTCATTGCTAAAATTAAAAAGTCAAATCTTGGATAACAAGTAATTGGTATAAATCCTTGAAGAGCTAAACCGGTGCTTAAACCCATCTGAACATCCTCAAAAACGGGTAATTCTATTTTTTTTTTTATCATCAATATCTTTAAGAGTGTTAAAAATAGCATTTCCACTATATTTTACAGATTGTCCTAAAA
>MDSZ01028822.1_pt1 | contig 14868 bp, 13 predicted proteins | sample 811201 | NCBI WGS metagenome assembly MDSZ01 (sample SAMN05326647, study PRJNA326480) | marine metagenome | isolation source: seawater | place: Indian Ocean: North | collected 2010
AGACACATCTATCAGTGTCCCTGATGGAAAGAAAGTTGCAATACTAGGAAGGCCAAATGCAGGAAAATCAACTTTTATAAATAAATTAATTAATGAAGAAAGATTGATAGTTAGTGAAATTGCTGGCACTACCATTGATGCCATAAGTATTCCCTTTGAATTTAACAACGAGAATTTTATTTTAATTGATACTGCAGGTATCAGAAAAGGATATAAATATAATCATAAAGTAGAATACTTTTCATTTGTTAGAAGCATGCATGCTATTGATCAAAGCGATATTGTTATATTGATGTGCGATATAAATGAAGGTCTTGTTGATCAAGATATGAAGATATTGAACATGGTTGTTGAAAATGGAAAACCAGTACTTTTAGCCTTGAATAAAATTGATTTAATTTCAAAATCTGAATTAGAAAAAAAGTACCATTCAAAAAAAATGCAATCCGAATATATGAAAAACATAGAACAAGTCGAAATATCTGCAATAAAAAAGAAAGGATTTAAAAAGGTTTTCAATCTAACAGATAAATTAATCAAGAGATCGCAAACAAAATTTTCTACATCAATGCTCAACAAGTTGTTAGAAAAATTTGTTAATGCTAGTGCGCCTCCAGCAATCTCTGGAAGACAACTTAAATTTAAGCATGTACATTTTGGTGGAACATATCCAACAACTTTAATAATACATTCGAATCAAGATAAAAAAATACCAAATAACTATAAAAAATATTTAGAAAATAGCTTTCGTGCAGAATTAGGTTTAAAAAGCATTCAATTAAAAATTATTTTTAGAAAATCTTTGAATCCATATGAAGGAAAAAAAAATAAGCTCACAGAAAGGCAATTAAAAAAAAGGCAGCGTCTTATCAAGCATACAAAGAAATCAAAAAAGTAATGTTTATTAGAAGATATTCACTAATTTGAATAAGAAATCTGCTGTATAATCTTCACTAATAACAATAAATTATTGATATTTATAACAAGCACACAATGCAAGAAAGGCCAGTATATCTTGATCTGACAAAAATCAGACTTCCCATGTCTGCTTTTTCTTCAATTACACATCGTTTATCTGGCATGTATGTATTTTTTATTTCTTTGCCATTGATATTATTTATTATCAATCAATCGACTTCTTCTAAATCAACTTATGAAAAATTGTTGACTGATATATCTACATTATCCTTTTTTTCTATTTTTATTTTTATAAGTATTTCAATATTTTGGTATCACATACTAACCGGTATAAGACATTTGATAATGGACTTTTTTCATATAGGCGAATCACTTAGTGGGTCACATTATTCTTCAATCTTTACAGTAATTTTTTGGATTATAAGTTCTGTAATTTTATTTGGATATTTATTCATATGAGAGGCTCAATTATATGGAATGCTCAAAGATATAGCTCATTGCTAATTTTGGCTTATCTAATTTATGTCATAAGTTTTATTGTCTCTAATGATGAAATTAATTTCTTTTCTTGGTCTAACTTTTTCCTCTCTTTTGAGGTTAGGTTTTTAACATCAATTGTTTTTATGTTGATAGTTATGCATGCCTTTATTGGGCTTTGGACAGTTGGAACTGATTATCTTACAACCAGAACATTAGGATTTTTAAATAAATCATTAGCAAAAAGGGCAGGCTTACTCAGAAAGACATATTTCTTGATGTTTGGATTACTTGGATTGGTTTATTTAATAAGTATTTTGTATATAATATGGTTATAACTATTAATGATATATAATTATAAATTTTATGAATAATATATTTACCAACAATATAAGAACTATTGAGTTTGATTCCTTGATTATTGGTGGTGGAGGTTCTGGCATGAGGGCATCTTTAGAGTTAGCTAAATCAGGATTAAATACCGCCGTTGTTTCAAAGGTTTTCCCAACCAGATCTCATACAGTTTCAGCCCAAGGAGGTATAACTTGTGCTATTGCAAGCGCTGATCCTAATGATGATTGGAGATGGCATATGTATGATACTGTTAAGGGTGCAGATTTTATTGGTGATCAAGATGCAATAGAATACCTTTGTTCTGAAGGACCAAAAGCTGTCTTTGAATTAGAGCATATGGGGTTACCTTTTTCGAGATTTGAAAATGGAAGAATATATCAAAGACCATTTGGTGGACAGTCAAAAGATTTTGGTAAGGGAGGACAAGCAGCTAGAACATGTGCGGCTGCTGATAGAACCGGACATGCTCTTCTTCACACTCTTTATCAAAATAATGTCAAAGAGGGTACAAATTTTCTAAATGAGTGGTTTGCAGTCGATTTAGTAAAAAATTCAAAAGATGAAGTAACAGGAGTTATAGCCTTTTCAATAGAGAGCGGTGAAGTTGCATATCTTAAAGCCCAGGCTACTGTTCTTGCTACAGGAGGAGCAGGAAGAATTTATGCATCAACAACAAACGCACTTATTAATACTGGTGATGGTTTAGCTATGGCTTTAAGAGCTGGATTTCCAGCACAAGATATGGAAATGTGGCAATTTCATCCTACAGGAATATACGGAGCAGGATCCCTTGTAACAGAAGGTTGCAGAGGTGAGGGTGGTTATTTAGTTAATAAAGATGGCGAACGATTTATGGAAAGGTATGCTCCAAATGTTAAAGATCTTGCAGGAAGAGATGTTGTTGCAAGATCTATGGTTCTTGAAATTCTTGAAGGCAGAGGTTGTGGAGAAAATAATGATCACATTTTTCTAAAACTTGACCATTTAGGACCTGAAGTTTTAAATTCAAAATTACCTGGAATCTGTGAACTCTCTAGAACTTTTGCTCATGTAGATCCTATTTATGAGCCTATTCCTGTAGTGCCAACTTGTCATTATATGATGGGAGGAACACCAACAAATGTTTCAGGCCAAGCTTTTACAAGAATCAATAAAGAAGATCATTTAATACCTGGTCTATTTTCTGCAGGCGAGGCAGCATGCGTTTCTGTACATGGAGCAAACAGACTCGGGGGAAATTCATTGCTTGATCTGGTTGTATTTGGAAGAGCAACAGGCATGCATATTCAAAGTGAACTCAAATCTGGTGGCGGAGTAAGTCCTGCTTCTAAAGATGACATCAATCAGTCACTTGAAAGACTAAATAAGTTAAATGAATCCACTAATGGGTTTGATACAGCTGATGTCAAAAAAGAACTTCAAGAATGTATGCAAAATTATTTTGGTGTTTTTAGAAGAGGTGACTTTATGAAGAAAGGCTTAGATCAACTCAGCGCCTTAAAAGAAAAAGTTTATAACCTTCACCTTAAAGACAAAAGTGATGCCTTTAATACCAGTAGGGTTGAGGCAATCGAACTTCAAAATCTTTTTGAGGTTGCAGAATCAACTGCAATCTCTGCATACGAAAGAACAGAAAGCAGAGGAGCTCATGCTAGAGACGACTATCCAGATAGAGATGATGAAAACTGGTTGTGTCACACTATTTATGATCCTCAAAATAAAATCGTTAGTAAACGTGAAGTAAATTTTAAACCAGAGAAAGTTGAAGCTTTCCCTCCAAAAGTAAGGACATATTAATGTTTGGTAACAAACTTCATATTAGCTTGTACAGATATAATCCTGAAGAGGATAAATTTCCATACATGAAAAAGTATTCGATTGATAAACCAAAAAAAGACATAATGGTTTTAGATCTTCTTAATCTTCTTAAAGAAGAAGATCAATCAATCTCTTATAGGCGATCATGTAGAGAAGGCGTATGTGGTTCTGATGGAATGAATATAAATGGTAAGAATGGTCTAGCATGTATTACTCCAATATCATCTGTAGTTAAAAAAAATAAGATAGAACTAAGACCACTTCCTGGTTTACCTGTTATTAGAGATTTAGTTGTCGACATGACTGAGTTCTACAACCAATATGAAAAAATAAAACCATTTTTACAAAATGAAACGACTGCTCCAGAACAAGAAAGACTTCAATCTCCGGAAGAAAGAGATAAGTTAGATGGTTTATATGAATGTATTTTGTGTGCATGTTGTTCAACAAGCTGTCCATCATTTTGGTGGAATCCTGATAAATTTGTTGGGCCAGCTGCTTTACTTCAAGCCTACAGATTTCTTGCAGACTCAAGAGATTTAAAAACTCAAGAGAGACTCGAGTCTTTATCTGACCCATTTAGTGTTTACAGATGTCATGGAATCATGAATTGTGTAAATGTTTGTCCAAAAGGCCTCAATCCAAATAAAGCAATTGGTGAAATAAAATCAATGTTACATAAAAATAAAAAGGATATAATTGTCTCTGACGGGGTATAAAATTTAGGCAAGAAAATGAGTTTATCAATGAAGGAGCTTTGGGGCAGCTCACATATTTCAGCAGGACATGCTGCATATCTAGAAAGCCTTTACGAAACTTTTATAAATAACCCAGAAGATCTATCCAAAGAATGGTTAGATTTTTTCACTAATCTCCCTAAACATCCGAATTCAAATGGTGAAATATCACATAGTGACGTCGTTAAAGAGTTTAAGAATTTGTCTAGAAGCAAGTCTGTTAATAAAAATTCTATTGATGAAAGACAAGGTAAAGTTATTAAGCTTATTAAGTCTTATAGAAATAGAGGACATCTTCAAGCAACTTTAGACCCTCTTGGAATGATGGAGCATAAAACTGTTGAAGACCTTAGTATTGAATTCCATGGTCTGTCAAAAGATGACCTTGATGAACAATTTTATACAGACACTTTCACAGATAAAGATAAATTATCTTTAAGGGAAATTGTTGATCAATTAAGAGCTAGTTATTGTGGCAATATTGGTGTTGAGTGTAATCATATTTTTGATGCTAATGAGAGAAGGTGGTTTCAAAGAAAATTCGAATCAAAATTAAAAGAATATACATATAACAAAGATGAAAAAATAAATATATATGAAAGACTTAATTCTGCTGAAGGCTTAGCAAAATATTTATCTGCTAAATATCCTGGAATGAAAAGGTTCGGCGTTGATGGTTCAGAAGCCCTTGTTCCGTTAGTTGAAAGTGTTATTCAAAACTGTGGAACTTTAGGTGCGAATCAAATTTGTTTTGGTATGGCGCATAGAGGAAGATTAAACCTATTGGTCAATGTTTTAGGAAAACTACCTTCTGAGTTATTTTCAGCTTTTGATGAAGATTACAAATTAGATGGTGCAAGTACGGGCGACGTAAAATATCATTTAGGCTTTTCATCAAACTTTAATACTCCTGGTGGAGAAGTCCATGTTTCATTATTTAATAATCCATCTCACCTAGAGATAGTTGATCCTGTAGTTCTTGGTTCTGTTAGAGCTCGTCAAGATAGGATTAATGATAAAGATAGATCAAAAGTTGTTCCAGTCTTGCTTCACGGAGATGCTTCTTTCTCTGGTCAGGGGGTTGTTATGGAATCATTACAAATGTCACAAACAAGAGGATTTGGTGTAGGCGGAACAATTCACATAATTGTTAATAATCAAATAGGTTTTACAACAAGTAATATAGATGACTCAAGGTCAACTGACTACTCATCAGATGTAGCTAAAATAATTCAGGCCCCTGTCATCCACGTAAATGGAGATGATCCTGAGATGGTCATGAATGCATCAAAAATAGCCTGCAAATATAGAAATAAATTTAAAAAAGATATTGTAATCGACTTATTTTGTTACAGAAGAAGAGGGCACAATGAAGCTGATGATCCTTCAGCAACACAACCATTAATGTACGAGAAGATATCAAAACATCCATCAGTTCTAATCCAATACGAAGATCAATTAAAGAATGAAGGAATTTTATCTGATGAAGAATCAAAAAAGATCAAGAAAAATTATAGAAAATCTCTAGAGGGTGGAAAAAGTGTTGCAAAAAATTTAGCCAGTAAACCAAATGATTTATTATGGTTTGATTGGGAGCCATATCTGGACGTTAAATGGTGGCCAAAAGTCGATACAACTTTCAACAAAGCTAAATTAAAAGAGATAGGAAATGCCATAACCACCCTTCCAAAATCATTTAATTTAGGTACACAGGCTTCAAAAATATTTGAAGATAGAAAGAAAATGAATAATGGTGACATGCCACTGAATTGGGGTTACGCAGAAACTATGGCTTATGCATCACTATTAAGCGAAGGATTCCCAATTAGAATCACCGGACAAGATGTAAGAAGAGGAACTTTTTCTCATAGACATGCCTGTGTCTTTGATTCAAAAACAGGTATGGGATTTATTCCTTTATCAGAAATTGCCATAAATAATAATACGAGATTCGATATATATGATTCTTTATTATCAGAAGAAGCTGTTTTAGGATTTGAATATGGATATTCTGCAACATGGCCAAGTGGTTTAACGATTTGGGAGGCTCAGTTTGGAGATTTTGCAAATGGAGCTCAAGTTGTAATTGATCAATTTATAGTTTCTGCTCAACATAAATGGGAAAGATTATCCGGATTAGTGATGTTATTACCCCACGGGTATGAGGGACAAGGTCCTGAGCATAGCAGCGCAAGAATAGAAAGGTTCTTACAGTTATGTGCTTCAGAAAATATTCAGGTTTGTGTCCCAAGTTCCCCCTCACAAATTTTTCATTTACTTAGACGACAGGCTATTAGAAAAATGAGAACGCCATTAGTTGTAATTTCACCAAAAAGTCTACTAAGAAATCCTATAGCAGTTTCAAACATAGAAGAATTAACAAAAGGTCAGTTTAAATGTGTAATTAATGATGATATAGAAGATCCAAAAAGTATTACAAAAATAGTAATGTGTTCTGGAAAAGTGTTTTACGATTTGCTTCAAAAAAGAAATGACAAAAAACTTAACAATATTGCAATAATAAGAATAGAACAATTGTATCCTTTCCCTTATGATGACCTTGAAGAAATCTTAACAAAGTATCAAAATGTCAATGAATTTATTTGGTGTCAAGAAGAGCCCCTTAATCAGGGAGCATGGTTTAGTCATAGGCACAGAATTCAAAGAGTTTTAGACAGACTTGGTGAGGGAAATGAAGTGAATTTAGTTAGTAGACCTGCAGCAGCAGCACCGGCAGTAGGCTTAATGAAACTCCATCTACAGCAACAAGAAGACTTAATTAATGAGGCAATTTTTTAAATGAGTATTGAGATTAAAGCACCAACATTTCCAGAATCAGTTGCTGATGGAACTATTTCTAATTGGTTAAAAAAAGAAGGTGAAAATGTTAATCAAGATGAGGTAATTGCTGAGATTGAAACGGACAAAGTGGTTCTTGAAGTTTTGGCTCAATCAGATGGCGTAATATCAAAAATTTTGAAATCAGAGGGAGAAACAGTTGCAAGTTCAGAAATTATTGGAGAGTTTGAAGAATCTGATGGATCTTCTGAAATAAAAAATACTGAACCTGAAAAAAAAGATAAACCAGCAAAAGAAGAAAAGGCAAAAACACCCAAAACTGCAAAAACCAATACTGATAATAAAAAGATAGCTCCAGCAGCAAAGAAAATAATCGCTGAAGAAAGTCTAAATTCAAATGACATAAATCCTACAGGAAAAGATAATAGAATTACAAAAGCTGATGTTATAAATCACTTAAGCACTGATCATCATGAGGGTGAAAATTTTATAGAAAGTTCAATATCTAAAAGCGATAGACCTGAAAAACGTGTTCCAATGTCAAGGTTAAGATCAACCATTGCTAAAAGATTAGTATCTGTAAAGCAAGAAACAGCAATGCTAACAACATTTAACGAAGTAGATATGCTTCCTATTAAAGATTTAAGAGCTAAGTATGGAGCTGAATTTGAAAATGAGCATGGAGTTAAGCTCGGTTTTATGGGGTTTTTTGTGATAGCTGCAGTTCAAGCCCTAAAGAAATTCCCAGTTGTAAATGCATCTATTGACGGAAATGATGTTGTATATCATGGTTTTCAAGATATTGGTGTAGCAGTATCAACTGAAAGAGGTTTGGTTGTCCCAGTAATTAAAGATGCTGATACTAAATCACTACCAGAAATAGAAAAATCTATCTTAGAATATTCTGAAAAAGCTAGAAATGGAAAATTGTCTATTGAGGATATGCAAGGAGGAACATTTACGATATCAAATGGTGGAATTTTTGGATCTTTGCTTTCAACTCCTATACTTAATGCACCCCAGACTGCAATACTAGGAATGCATGCAATTCAAGATAGACCTGTTGCAATAAATGGTGATATTACCATTAGGCCTATGATGTATCTTGCTATGAGCTATGATCATAGATTACTTGATGGCAAGGAAGCTGTTACTTTTTTAGTTTCAATCAAAGAACAGCTTGAATCACCTGAGAGATTATTACTTAATTTATAAGATGTTTGATGTAGTCGTTATAGGAAGTGGACCAGCTGGATATGTTTCAGCTATTAGAGCTGCGCAGTTGGGTTTAAAAACTTTGTGTGTGGAAGAATCAGTTGATGAAAAAGGTAAAGCAAACCTTGGAGGTACATGCTTAAATGTTGGATGCATTCCATCTAAAGCACTTTTGGATTCATCACATAGATACTATGAAGCTAATAAAAATCTTGCCAATCATGGTATAGAAGTTGATAACTTAAAATTAGATCTTAAATCAATGATGAAACGTAAAGATGACATTGTTTCTAAGCTGACTGGAGGAATTAACGGTCTGTTTGCTGCAAATAAGGTTGAATCAATTTCAGGAAGAGGAAAAGTAGTATCAAATAATATTGTTGAAGTCACAAAAAAAGATGGATCAATTGAAAACATAGAGACGAAAAATATTATTCTGGCTACTGGTTCTAAACCAATAGAAATACCTTCAGCAAGTTTTAACGAGCACATTGTAGATAGCACTGGAGCGTTATCATTTAAAAAGTTACCAAAAACTGTTGGTATTGTAGGTGCTGGAATAATAGGATTAGAATTGGGTAGCGTATGGTCAAGACTCGGATCAGAAGTAACTCTCATAGAGGCATTAGATGATTTCCTTCCTATGACAGACCCAGATATTTCAAAGGAATCACTAAAAGAATTTAAAAAGCAAGGTCTAGATATTAAATTAGGTTCAAAAGTTACAGATACAAAAAAGCTTAAAAATTCTGTCAAAGTGATCTATGAACAAAAAGGCAATAAACATGAAATGGAGTTTGAAAAGTTAATTGTAGCTGTTGGAAGGGCACCAAATTCTGAAGGAATTCTATCTGAAGATATAAATATAGGAATTGACAAAGGATTCATCGAGGTAAATGAATTTTGCCAAACTAGTATTCAAAGTATTTGGGCTATAGGAGACTTGGTAAGAGGGCCAATGTTGGCTCACAAAGGAAGTGAAGAAGGAATCATGGTTGCAGAAAAAATTGCCAATAATCATGCGCAAGTTAATTATGATTTAGTTCCATCGGTCATATATACCCATCCTGAGATTGCTTGGGTTGGTTTGAATGAAAGTGAATTAAAAGCAAATGACGTTAAATTTAAAATAGGTAAGTTTCCTTTTGCTGCAAGTGGAAGGGCGTTAGCAGTTGATCAATCAGAGGGTTTTGTAAAAGTTTTAACAGATAGTAAAACCGATACAATTTTAGGAGTTCATGTTATTGGTCCAGCAGCTGCAGAAATAGTTCAACAAGCATTAATTTCAATGGAATTTGGTTCTTCTGCAGAAGATATTGGCCTTACAATGTTTAGTCATCCAACAGTATCTGAAGCATTCCATGAAGCTGCTTTAGCAGCAAACAATCAAGCTATTCATATCGGAAATAAAAAGAAATGAATTTACATGAGTATCAAGGCAAAGCACTTTTTGCCGAATATAATTTACCTGTTTCAAAAGGGAAAATTATTTCTAAGGCTGAAGATGTAACAAAAGCTTGCAATGAAATAGGAGGATCAAAATGGGTTATAAAAGCTCAAGTTCATGCTGGTGGCAGAGGAAAAGCAGGCGGAGTTGAATTAATAAGTGATCCCAATGAGGGGATAGAATTTGCTAATAAATGGCTTGGCAAACATTTAGTAACCTACCAGACTGATAAAGATGGACAGCCAGTAAACTCAATTCTAATCGAAGAGTGCACTGAAATTGCAAAAGAATTATACCTGAGTGCAGTTGTTGATAGAGAATCACAAAAAATAGTTTTTATTGGTTCAAGTGAGGGTGGAGTTAATATTGAAGAAGTAGCTAAAAATTCACCAGAAAAAATTATTTATCAGGGCGTGACATATGGAGATAAATCATTACCTGATGATGCTATCAATATTGCAAAAGTTTTAAAGCTAGATGAAAAACAAACTAATCAATTTATTCCAATGATAGAAAATCTCTTAAGACTTTTTATAGAAAAAGATCTGAGTTTGTTAGAAATTAATCCATTGGTAATTAATGAAAACGGAGATTTACATTGTTTGGATGCAAAAATAAATATAGATTCAAATGCGTTATATAGACAACCAGAACTTCAAGAAATGCATGATGAGTCTCAAGAAGATCCCAGAGAAGCAGAGGCTGCAAAAAGTGATTTAAGTTATGTGTCACTTGATGGAAATATTGGATGCATGGTAAACGGAGCTGGATTGGCTATGGGAACAATGGATACTATTAAATTTTTTGGTGGTAATCCAGCAAATTTCCTTGATGTTGGAGGTACAGCAACACAAGAGAGAGTTGCGAAAGCATTTAAAATAATTTTAAAAGATCCTGAAGTAAAAGTGGTTTTAGTAAATATTTTTGGAGGTATTGTTAGATGTGATTTGATCGCAAAAGGGGTAATCGCTGCAATCAAAGAAGTTGAGGTAAATATACCCGTTGTTGTTAGACTTGAAGGAAATAATGCTGAAAAAGGAGCTAAGATTTTATCAAAAGCTAATATAAAAATTGAAAGCATTAATAATTTATCTGATGCAGCCAAAAAAGCAGTTGAATTAGCAAAATGAGTATTTTAGTAAATAAAGATACAAGATTAATAGTCCAAGGTTTTACTGGATCACAAGGAACTCTTCATTCAGAACAATCAATAGAATATGGAACAAATATTGTAGGAGGCGTCACCCCTGGAAAAGGCGGACAGACTCATTTAAATAAACCTGTATTTGATTCAGTAGAAGAAGCTATAAATGAAGTTGAACCCAATGCATCTATTATTTTTGTGCCTGCAAAGTTTTGCAAAAGCTCAATTATTGAAGCAGCAGAAGCTGGAATTAAATTAATTATTTGTATAACAGAAGGCATCCCAACGTTGGATATGCTTGACGTAAAAAAACAAATAGATGAATTGGGAGTAAGATTGATAGGACCAAATTGTCCTGGAGTAATTACACCAGGAGAGGCAAAGCTGGGTATTATGCCTGGTAATATTCATAAACCTGGATCTATAGGAATTATATCTAGATCAGGAACACTTACCTATGAAGCAGTAAAACAAACCACTGATTTAGGATTTGGACAAAGTAGTTGTGTCGGCATAGGTGGAGATCCAATTCCAGGCTCTTCTTTTATAGATATGCTTAAATTATTTGAAGAAGATGATCAAACTGAAGCTATCGTAATGGTTGGCGAAATTGGGGGAAATGCTGAGGAATCTGCTGCTGAATATATTAAAAATAATATAACAAAACCAGTTATTTCATACATTGCAGGCAAAACCGCACCAGCAGGCAAGCGAATGGGCCATGCTGGAGCTATTATTGCTGGCGGCAAGGGTACTGCAGAAGATAAAATAAAAAAATTAACAGAGTGTGGCGTTCACGTAGCAGATAATTTAGTTTCTATTGGTTCAAAAGTTGATGAGATTCTGAAATATTAGACTTTAGAGTTTTTTTTATGATCCACCTAAGTCTGGATATTACTAAGACTGAAAAAATGGTTAAGCCTATAATCATTCCATACCACATTCCTTTTGCTTCCAGAGGGTTATTAAAACCATAATTTGTTAGAAAGTATCCAATTGGCATAGCAAAAATCCAGAAAGATATAAACAATAATACCATTGGTGCAAATGTATCTTTGTATCCTCTAAGACTGCCTAAAGCACCCATTTGAACTCCATCAGGTAATTGAAATATTGCTGCAAATAAGGTTAAAGTTATAGCAAGTTCTTTAACTGGAATCTCTGTTGTATATAAACTAACAATATATGAACCAAATAATAATATTATTATGCTGTTTATTAATGCTGTAAAAGAACATAGATATATCGCAGAATATGATGCAAATTGAGCCTGAAATGGATTTTTTTCACCTATAAGGTTTCCTACCCTTGTTGCGGCGGCTAATCCAATTGAAAGAGGTACCATGAAAAATAAACTTGCAATATTAATTGCAACCGTATGTCCAGCTACAACTATCTCACCAAAAACACTCAAAATTATTGCTGCTCCAGAAAACATACTTAATTCAAAAAATATTCCCATACCAATTGGTAAGCCTAGTTTAAAAACTTCTTTAGCTGTTTCAAACGAAAATGGGGTAAACTCTGAAAATGGTTTAGTTTGCTTATAATTTTTAGAAAAATTAATATAAATAATTAAAACTATCATCATTAAAAATCCAATAATTGAAGTAGCTATACCACAACCAACACCTCCAAGTTCAGGAACTCCAAACAGTCCATATACAAAAATTATGTCCAATGGAATATTTAATAGCATTCCAAAAAAGGCAATTACAAATATCGGCTTTGTTAAAGTCATACCTTCGCTATAACACCTTAAGCATGTATAAATAGTAAAGCAGGCTGTTCCAACTGAGACTGCTTTAAGATAGTCGCCTGATATTTTTGTAATTCCTTTTTTGGTAGGAAGTTGGTCTAATATCAAATCTAGATTTGTAAATATTAAGACAATTACAATGCACAAGAACAGAGCAATCCATAGTATCTCTCTTAATTTTTTACCTATTTCTATAAACTTTTTAGCGCCATATAATTGCGCAATTATTGGCGTAACAGAAAAAATGACTCCCGAAATAAAAAACCAAATAGCATTACCAAATGCGGTGCCTAATGCTAAACCCGCTAGGTCATTTGCACTGGCTCTTCCAGCAACAATAACATCTGTAGCTCCCATAAGCATATAAGACATTTGAGAACCAAAAATCGGTACACCTATCTTTATAAGCTGTTTAAATTCTATAATGTATTTATTATTCAATTTTAATTAGAAATATTTTTTGCTACTTTATCATAGTAAAAATATTAATTTGGAGAATTTCATCAGAAAAGATAATCGACCATATTGGCTAAAGAAATACGCTACAAAATTAAATAAATTATACGTTAGACATTTTCTTAAACCGCAGTTTAAATATTTAGGTAAGGGCGGAGCATATTTTAAACCAAGATATATTAAAGTCTTTGGCTACAACGTAAGCATAGGAGATTATCCTACTCTTATTGGAGCAAGAGATGCTGAGGTTCAATTAACCTCTTGGAACATTGGTGAACATAAAGGTGAAATTATTATTGGGAAATATTCCTTGATAACGCCAGGCGTAAGAATTATGGCAGCAGAAAAAATTATAATTGGTGATGCTTGTATGATAGCTCATGGTGCATATATCTCTGATGCAGATTGGCATGGTATTTATGATAGAGCAAAACCAGTTGGCAAGACAAAACCAATTATTCTTGAAGACAACGTTTGGATTGGAGATAGTGCAATAATATGCAAGGGAGTTACCATAGGCAAAAATAGCATTATTGGTGCTGGAGCTGTTGTTACAAAAGACGTACCTCGGAATTCAATTTATGCTGGCAACCCAGCTAAACTTGTTAAAGAACTTAATAACGAAAGATTTAATTCAAGAAAAGATTTCTTTAAAGACCCAAAAAAATTGGCTAATGATTTTGATATGTTAGATAAGTACACTTTAAAAGATAATACATTTTTGAATTGGTTAAAAAGTATTATTTATCCTGACAACACTCATTAAAAATTATTACAAAATAGGCAAATATCAAGTAATATTGGATATTAGTATTTAATTTATAGAAAATTTGGCACACATATTGCATATAAATTATATAAATATCTTTTTTATATATGTGAGGCAATTTTGAATAATATACAATCAGAATCAATAACTAATGCTAGAAATGTTATACAAACAATATTAAAACAGACATTAGACAATCCAGATAACCCTGAGTCAGTAAACTTCTTCCAAGCTGATACCTATAGATTTTATTTTTTAATGAGTTTCATGTGGGAACATTTAGAAGATAATGAAATGTCTCAAGAATATGTTATCTCACTTGTTCCTAAAAAATATGCTTCCAGGATTAAGCGTCTTCAGATACTAAAACAAGCAGTTGCTCTTGGATATATTGATGAAAAACCATCGTCAATAGACAAGAGAAGAAGAATATATAAACCTACTGAAATGCTTATTGAAGACTTTCTAAAATATACCAACTCTTTATATAACCAAAATAGGTCTTCCGCCTAATACTAATACATTCCGATTTCCTACCTAATTAACATCTTTTTAATTACAATTAGGTATGTCTAAGTGTTACAAAAGCGATGAAGAATGGAAAAAGCTTCTAGATCAGGAAAGTTATAGAGTTACCAGACAAGCAGGAACCGAAAGACCTTTTACTGGTAAATTTTGGGATTTTAATAAAGATGGAATCTACAAGTGTATATGTTGTGGTACTAATCTTTTTGAATCAGATTCTAAGTTTGACGCTGGATGTGGCTGGCCTAGTTTTTTTATTCCTATTGATGGTAATTCTATAAATGAATTTGAAGATAATTCTTTTGGAATGAATAGAACTGAGGTTAAATGTTCAAATTGTGATGCACACCTAGGACATGTCTTTAATGATGGCCCTCAACCATCTGGTTTGAGATATTGTATTAATTCTGTTTCATTAGATTTTGAACAAAAATAGCAAACCCAATGAAG
>MDSZ01083668.1_pt1 | contig 14868 bp, 18 predicted proteins | sample 811201 | NCBI WGS metagenome assembly MDSZ01 (sample SAMN05326647, study PRJNA326480) | marine metagenome | isolation source: seawater | place: Indian Ocean: North | collected 2010
TTACCATCTGTTCTCATAACCCCTATATAAAATTTACCCTTATGTAATTTTGTAAATGCAATCAAGTCACCTCTTGGGGACCAGACTGGTGTACCATAAAGCCCATTGCCAAAAGAAATTCTTTTTACGTTAGATCCATCACTTTTCATAACATAAATTTGTTGATAGCCACTTCTATCAGAGTTAAATGTTATAAATCTTCCGTCTGGGGAATAAGATGGTGATGTATCTATTGAGGGATGATTTGTGATTCTCTCAACAATTCTGTTTTCAAGATCCATTGTATAAATATCTGAATTACCGTCCTTGGCAAAACTCATTATAATTTTTTTTCCATCTGGAGAAAATCTTGGTGCAAATGTCATGCCTGGAAAATCACCCACAACTTCTTGAATTCCAGTCTCTATATCTAACAGGTAAACTCTAGGTAAGTTTTTAAAATAAGATAAATATGTAACCATTTGATTTGTTGGATTAAATCTCGGTGTGAGAACAAGCTCGTTACCTAGGGTTAAATACTTAATGTTAAAACCATCCTGATCCATTATTGCAAGTTTTTTTACTCTTTGTATCTTAGGACCTTCTTCAGAGACATAAATAATTCTTGTATCAAAATAACCTTTTTCACCTGTAAGCCTTTCATATACTTTATCAGAAATGATATGACCTACTCTTCTCCAGTTGCTTGGAACAGTTGTGAAAGCCAACGCCAACATTTCTCTAGCAGCTAAAACATCCCAGAGCCTAAATTCTACTTTTAGTCTGTTGTTATCTACAAAAACTTTTCCTGTTATTAAAGCTTGTGATTTTATTAATGCCCAGTCTTCGAATCTCGGTTTTAGATGCGCGATGTCAGGTTTTTGTAAAAATGCATCTTTATTTAAAGGATCAAATAAACCTGATGTCCTTAAATTATTTTCAATTACTGATGATATTTCTGCACCTAGATCATCTATATCGAGATCTTTTTTAAATTTTTTGCTAGACTCTTTATCTTGAAAAAGTGGAGAAACTGCTATCGGAAGTGGATTTAAATTACCCCTTGTTATATCAACCTCAATTAAAGCAAATGACTTTGATGAAAAAATTAAAAATATTGATAATTTTAGTAATAATAAAAATTTCTTCATTATCCACCTAGCATTTCTCTTGCATCGAAGTTTAATTGTAAATCTTTCCATCTTTCATACCCACTTGTTGGTACTTTTAAAGGTTGACATAATTGTATGGCTCTTAGTGCGCTCTCTGCCAATACTTTATAAAATCCTTGCCCAGGCATATTCATTCGAGCATGATCGAGAATTTCAGAGTTTATCAAAGTACCATCCGGTTTCAATTTAAGTTTTATTCTAACTAATAAATTTTCGTTATATGGTAAACCTAAAGGTATACTCCAACAACCAAAAATTTGAGCTTTTAAAGCATCCTCCTCACTTAAAGTTAATTTTGAGAATTCCATTGAATTATCATTTGATTGTGAAATTTTATCGACTTTTTTGGTAGTTTCTGCCAGATCTTCCTTTGATTTATCAATAAGTGCAGCAATACTGTTTGGATCAAATAATTCATCTTTTTCAAATTCTGAGACCTGTTTTGCTTTCTCGTCCTTAATTATTGGTTTTTTAGTCTCTACTATTTTTTTTATATTCTCGTCGTTAAGTTCTTTTGATGGTTTTTGGTCTTTTTCCTCTTTAACTTTCAAATTTTTTGCTTCTTTTTCTGGTAATGGAATTGCATCCATTTTTTCTTTTTTAACTTTTTCTAATTTATTTTCTGGAGTTGGTGTTTTTTTTGGAGCTATTTCGCTTAGGGTATTCTCTTTTTTTTTAATGTCAGCAGATTTCACATCGTCTTTTTTAACTTTTTTTGGTGGGGCTTGATCTGATAACAACTTCTCATTTTTATTTTTGACTTTTTCAATAATTTTTTTTGCTTTTGGTGCAAATGGAATATTTGTGGTTTCAGCAATTTGAATTAATTCAACTGAAACTAGGGGTGGAATATCTAAAGGCTTTTTTGCTATAAAAGGTAGTGTGAAAATACTAAAGACGATGATAAATACATGAAAGCCTGATGAAATTAATAAGCTTTTATACACCTTGCTATCTTTCCTTGTAAGGTTCTGAAATTAAGGCTACTTTAGTAAAACCTGAACCTGACAACATGCCCATAATTTCAAGAACTCTTCCATAATTTATAGTTTTATCACCTCTAACATAAATTCTGGTATCTGTTCTATTATTCGATACCGCTAATATCTTTGCTATTATTTTATCAAACTCAACTTTAGTCTCTTGGATAAATATTTCTCCTTTTGAGTTAATAGTTAATGTCAATGGTTCAGTTTCCTCGGGCAAAGTGTCAGCAGAAGTTTCTGGAAGATCTACCTGAACACCTACAGTAAGCAATGGAGCCGTAACCATAAATATTATTAATAATACTAGCATGACATCCACAAATGGAGTTACATTAATTTCACTAATGGGTTCTTTTTTTGAACTTTTAAATTTAAAAGCCATTTAAATTATAGAAATAAATCTTTTCGAAAAATTTTCTAATTTTTGAGAATATTTTTTAGAATCGTTGCTAAATTTATTATACGCCACTACCGCAGGAATAGCGGCCAATAAACCTAAAGCTGTTGCAAATAATGCTTCGGCTATTCCGGGTGCTACTATTGCTAAACTTGTATTTCTAGAAATGGCTATTGATTGAAACGAATTCATTATTCCCCAGACAGTTCCGAATAAACCTATAAATGGAGCGGTAGAACCAACGGTAGCTAAAAAAGTATAATTTTTATCTATTAGCCCCATTTGTTTTTCTATATTAACTTCCAGTATACCTGTCAGTCTATCTGATAAGTTTGATCGTGATCTAGATTTCATTACTGCTTGCATCGAGTCTTTAAATAATTTAGCCATAGGATCATCAACTGTTGCTGGTAGACTATTGTAAAAAGTTTCTGCTGATTTTGATTTCCAGAACTTTTCCTCAAATTCTTCTGCATAATTGTTAATTTTACGGAACATTTTGATTTTATCAAAAATTATTGCCCATGAATAAACTGAGCTTGCAATTAAAATTATAATAACTGATTTTACAATTATATCAGCTCTCAAAAACAAACTTAATATAGAAAAGTCCGTATTACTTGCAAGACCAACTGCTTGGGTTGTTATATCTGCTTCCATTAAAAACACTTGTCATTAAAATGTGTCATCAATTTGACTGAATATTTGATGGTAATCATAATAGTTTATAATTTATTTTAAATTTTGTTATTATTCTCAAAAAAACTAGAAATTAGTATTGCATCAGCTTTATTTGCATCTTTCTTTTTTGACAACAAATGCGATGTCGAAGGAAAAGCTTCAATTGCTTTTGTTCTGCTTGCATCTTTAGAACAATTTATTAGATCAAAATACTTTTTCCATTTTGTAGGACGCACAAAAAAAATCGGTAATTCCATTGCTGCACAAATACCTTTTATTACACCAAATGACTGTCCAAAATTAAACATGCTAGTTACACCCTGACCTGGCATGGCTGATACTTGCTCTACTACAACATTTATGTTGTCAATAGAATAATCTTTTATTCGCAAAGATATCTCATTAAAAATTTGCCTACTATTTATTTGCTTTTTATTTTTTTTCCCGTCTGCCATTGTAGGCATATCAATTACATCTATCACCATACCATTTTCAAAAAAACATATAGCTCCTGAAATTCCTGGATCTATTCCAATTATCAACATTTAATTTTAAAATTTTGCATTGGTAAATATATTTTGAACATCATCGTTATCATGTAAAGCTTCTATAAACTTAATCATATTTTCTTTTGACTCTTTTTCTAATTGTACTGTATTTTTTGGAATCCATTCTATTTCTGTAGATAAAAAATTTTGAATTTTTGTTTCTAATTTTTTTTTTACACTATACATTTCATTTACATCCGTTTGAATTTCATGGAAATCTTCATAGGAGTTACACTCTATAGCTCCAGATTCCAGCGCTAATTCAAATATTTCATCACTGTTAAGTTCTTCTATGCCTATCTTTATTACGCCGGATTTAAGAAAATTATGAGCGGCTGAACCCAGGGTTCCTAAGCCTCCACCATTTTTTTGAAATAAAGTTCTAATATTTGATGCAGTTCTATTTTTATTATCTGTCAGTGTTTCAACAATCACTGCAGTTTTGTTTGGACCAAATCCTTCATATCTTATACTTTCAAAATTTGAGTCTGTGTTCGATGATGATTTATCTATAGCTCTCTCAATATTATCTTTTGGCATATTTGCTGACCTGGCTGCTTGTATGGCTGATCTTAATCTTGCATTCATATCTGGATTTTTGTCTCCTAGTTTAGCAGCTACCGTAATTTCTCTTGAAAGTTTTGAAAAAATTTTAGACCTTTGTTTGTCTGCCTTACCTTTTTTATGTTTTATTCCTGCCCAATGTGAATGTCCCGCCATATTAATTAGTATTTTTTAAATCTCCCCCATAAACAAAACTATTTATATTATTTGCTAGACCACTATCTTGGTCACAATCTACTATAGCTCCACACAAAGAAGCTTCCCCTTTAGACGGAAAATGTCTAGTGGATTCTTTTTTAAAAAATTTATTCAATGAATTTTGAGCATTCATGCCAATTACAGAATCATAGACTCCACACATTCCAGCATCTGTTAAATATGCTGTTCCATTTTTCATAACTCTAGCATCGTTTGTAGGAACATGAGTATGTGTACCTACAACGAGTGTTGCAAAACCATCAAACAAATGTCCCATGGCCATTTTCTCACTTGTAATCTCAGCATGAAAATCAACAATTAAAAAATCATAATGAGATTTAAGTTTATACTTAGATAAAAATTCTTTTGCACAATTAAATACATCATCACATTTTTTCATAAATATATTTCCCATTAAATTTAAAACTCCAACTTTAAAGTTTTTTTTAGAATTATAGATTGAAAAGCCAATGCCTGGTGAGTTTTTTACTAAATTTAATGGCCTCAATAATCTATTTTGATTTTCTATATATTCATAAGTTTCCTTTTGATCCCAAATATGATTACCGCTTGTAATAACATCAACACCAGATCTTAGTATTTCCTCAGTAATATTTTGAGTTATCCCAACCCCTTGATCTGCTGCATTCTCACCATTCACTACAACAAAATCTAATTTTTTTTTCTCAATAATATTTGGTAAGTTTTCTTTTACTGCTTTACATCCTGAGGCTCCCACAATATCACCTAAAAATAATATTCTCATAAATTGTTAATTTGTTATTATTAAATCAAGCTTCTTATCAAACAAGTCAGTTTTTAATTTTTTTACCCTTTGAAAAGAAAAACCTAAACCAATTGTCGTTATTTTGTTATCGTATTTTTCTAAATATCTATCGTAATATCCTCCTCCATACCCTAATCTATTGTTAAATTTATCATAAGCCACTAAGGGCACTAGTAGAACATCAGGAAAAACTCTATAAGTTTTTTCAGGCTCTGGTATTCCTAAATTATTAATTATAAGAGGATCATCTGGTTTCCATAAATAAAATTCCATTTTCTTATTATTAAATATTTTTGGTAAAGATATCTTAAAACCGTCATTCTTAAGTCTATATAAAATTCTCAAACAATCTAATTCAAAGTTTATTGGATAATAACCGCCAATAATTTTACTTTTTTCTATGTTATGTTTGATTAATATTTTTTTTAAAAAAGAATAGTTAATACTTAAATCTTTGTAATATTTTTTTCTTTTTTGTAATATTTTTTTTCTTATTTTTGCTTTTAACACCTTTTCCTAAATGCTCTTAAGTGTTTAAATTATTTTTCCTTATGAAATTTTCAATTTCCAATGTTGTTTTGTCTATTAAGTTTTCATAAGTTGATTTTTGTACTTCAATCTCGTCCTCAAGATTAATCTGATTTTGGCTTAACTTGTTTATTTCATTTTCTTTCTCATCTTTATATTCATAAACAAGAGACTTTAGTTTTTTAAATTTTTCTTTTAAGTTTTGAATTTCATTTTTTTGTTTTTCAAGTTTCTTTTTAGTTTCATAAAATTCATCAATGACTTTAATTGAGGTAATTAATAATAATTTATTTTCCCCAATATTGCCTAGCTCTGATCTAAGTCTGTTGAATTTATCATTTAGATATTTCGAAAGCTCTTCCAAATGCTCTTCTTGACCATCTTCACATGAAAGTAAAAATTCTTTTCCATTAAATGTAATGTTTATATTTGCCATTTATCTATTTCTTCTATTAAACTATCTGTTTCTTGGTTTAATTCATCTATTTTTTCTGATAATTTATTTTCTCGATCTCTATGACTTTCATCAAATTTTTTTAATTCTTTAATTTGACTTTTCAAAGCAGTATTTTCTTCTTGCAATATATGAAATTTTTTAGCTAATTCAGTCTTTTCAATTTCTAATTGATTTTTTTTTATCTCTAAATGCTCTAGTTCTTTACTCTTATCAAGATTGTTCAAGTCAAAATTTTCTAATTTTTTTAAAACTTCTACTAATTTTTTTTCTTTTTCAGGAAAGTTTTTCATATATATATCTATATTATAAAATTGAATCATCTAAGTCTATACAGGATAAATTTTTTGAATAAACAGAATAAAAATTTAGCTAACGCAATACGTGTTCTGTCAATGGATGCTGTGCAAAATGCTAATTCTGGACATCCAGGCATGCCAATGGGAATGGCCGATGTCGTAACGGTTTTGTACAAACATTTTTTGAAATTCAATCCAAAAAATCCTGAATGGCTAAATAGAGATAGGTTTGTATTATCTGCTGGACATGGTTCGATGCTTTTGTATTCCTTATTATACCTTACGGGCTATAAAAGTATATCACTCTCAAATATTAAAAATTTTAGACAGCTTAATTCTATTTGTGCTGGTCACCCTGAATATCATCCAAATAGTGGAATAGAAACTACAACTGGTCCACTCGGTCAAGGAATAGCTAATGCCGTTGGTATGGCTATATCTCAAGAAATTTTAAAGAGTAAATTTGGAAAAAATATAATCAATCACAAAACTTACGTTTTAGCTGGAGACGGATGCTTAATGGAGGGTATAAGTCATGAAGCTATGAGTTTAGCGGGACATCTAAAATTAAAAAATTTAATAATGTTGTTTGATAATAATTCAATATCAATTGATGGTTCAACTAGTCTGGCTGTTTCAGATAACTTTAAAAAGAGATTTGAAAGTTATGGATGGAATTACATTCTGATAAATGGACATGATGAAAAACAAATATTTAAAGCGTTAAAAAAGACTCAAAAAGCAAAAAAACCTACCATTATTTCTTGCAAAACTAAAATTGGTTATGGGTCTCCAAATAAAGAGGGTAAAGCTTCTTCTCATGGGAGTCCTCTTGGTGTTGAAGAAATAGAACTTGTAAGAAAAAAACTCGATTGGACTGAAAAACCATTTAAAATTCCAAATAGAATTTTGTCAGAATGGAGAAATATTGGAAGAAAAGGAGAAAAACAAGAAATTGCTTGGAAAAAAAAACATAAAAAAAAAATTTTAAATATAGAAAATTTTTCAAAAAAAAATTTTTCTAGAATTATAAAAAAAGAAAAAATATCTTCTTTAAATGAAAATAAAATTTTAGCTACTAGAAAATCATCAGAATTGTTTTTAAATGCTATTTTTAAATCAAATAATAATATAATTGGTGGATCGGCAGATCTGTCTGGATCAAATAATACAAAAACAAAAAATCATAATGTTATTTCAGCTAATTGTTTTAACGGTAATTATATTCATTATGGAGTAAGAGAACATGCCATGTGCGGAGTAATGAATGGTATTGCGCTACATAGCAATTTAATTCCTTATGGTGGAACTTTTTTAATATTTTCAGATTATTGCAAACCCTCGATAAGACTGTCAGCATTAATGCAAAAAAGAGTCATCTATGTTTTTTCACATGACTCTATAGGTTTAGGTGAAGATGGTCCTACCCATCAACCTGTGGAACAATTATCAGGATTGAGATCAATTCCAAATTTAAATGTTTTCAGACCTGCTGACAGAAATGAAACAATTGAATGTTGGGAATTAGCTTTAAAAAATACATTAACGCCTAGTGTCATAGCTTTAACTAGACAAAATTTAAAACCAATAAGATCAAAGTTTTCAAAGATTAACAAATGTAGCTTTGGCGCTTACGAGGTTTTCAGATCTAATAAAAAAATAAAATTGACAATTTTAGCCACAGGCTCTGAGGTTAATTTGGCAATAGAAAGTTGTCTTAAATTGGCCAAAAATAAAATTTATTCAAAGGTTATATCTATGCCGTGTCAAGAATTGTTCGATAAACAAACAAAAAAATATAAAGAAAAAATTTTAAATGAAACATTAAATATAATTTCAATTGAAGCTGGATCGACAGAAAACTGGAAAAAATATTTAGGAAGAGAAGGGCTTGCGATTGGAATAAATGAATTTGGGAAAAGTGCTCCGTATAAAAAACTATTTGATCATTATGAGCTTACTGAAAATAAAATTGTAAAAAAAATTAAAAAAAAATTTAAGCTATAAAATATGAAAATTAAGGTAGGAATAAATGGAATGGGAAGAATTGGTCGAATGATAGTTAGATCAATTTTTGAGAGTAAAAATAAAAATATAGAAATTAAACACATAAATAATAGATCTGGGGCTGATGTAACCTCGAATTTACTTAAATATGATTCAGTTCATGGAAAATTTAATGCAAAAATCAATTACAATAAAAACAATATCATTATAAATAATAATAAAATAACTTTTTCACAAGAGATTGATATTTCAAAAATTAATTGGAAAAAAAGTAAAGTCGACTATGTATTTGAATGTACGGGAAAATTTAATTCAAAAGAAAAGTTATTGCCGTATATAAGAAATGGAGTAAAAAAAGTTATTGTATCTGCTCCGTGCAAAAATGCCGATAAGACTATTGTTTATGGTGTTAATCAAGATACAATTTGCAAAGAAGATAAAATAATATCTGCAGCATCATGTACAACTAATTGTTTGGCACCGGTTTTAAATTTGTTGAATAAAAACTTTATTATAGAAAAAGGATTTATGACAACCATTCATGCTTTTACTAGCGACCAAAGAATATTAGATAATTCCCACAAAGACCCGAGGAGAGCTAGAACGGCTAGCCAATCCATTGTTCCTACCTCTACGGGAGCTTCTAAAGCAATTGGAGAAATAATACCATCTTTAAAAGGGAAACTAGAAGGGATAGCAATGAGGGTTCCTACTCCAAATGTATCTCTGGTAGAATTAGTATTTAATACCAAAAAAAAAATAACAAAAGAATTGATTAATGATTCTTTTATAAAATTTAAGAAAAAACAGAAAATAAATATTTTAGATATCACATTTGAGAAACTTGTCTCTATTGATTTTAATCATAATTCTGCATCAGCAACTGTTGATGCAAACCTCACAAATGTTGTTGGGAACAATATGGGAAAAATTTCTGCATGGTATGATAATGAATGGGGTTTCTCAAATAGAATGTGTGATATTGCCAATCATTTGAGCAAAATCCATTAATGAAATTATTAGAAAATTTAGATCAGCTAAACAACAAGATTGTACTACTGAGACTTGATCTTAACATTCCAATTTATAACAGCTCTATAACTGATACAAATAGAATAGATAAAATTATACCAACAATAAATTTCTTAATAAAAAAAAAAGCTAAAATTGTAATCATATCTCACATAGGAAGGCCAAAAGGTAAAATTGAAGATGAATTATCCATGGAGCCTGTAAAAAAATATTTAAAAAAAAAAATAAATCAAAATTTAATGCTAATAAAAAAAAATATTTATGAATTGAGTAAAGTTAATATTTTCAAAGATAACAACTGCAGAATAGTTATTTTAGAGAATATAAGATTTTATTCTGAAGAAGAAAAAAATGACACAAAATTTGCTAAACATTTAGCAACTTTAGGTGACATATATGTAAATGATGCCTTTTCATGTTCGCACAGAGAACATGCTTCTATTTGCGGTATCACAAAATACTTACCAGTGTATAGTGGAATTCAAATGCAAAAAGAAATATATGCACTAAAAAAAATTACCTCTGAAATAAAAAAACCAATAACTTGTATTATAGGTGGATCTAAAATTTCGACGAAAATCAATATAATTAAAAATTTAATTAAGAAATTTGATTACATAATTATAGTCGGTGCAATGGCAAATAACATATTCAAATTCAAAGGATTAAAAATTGGATGTTCAATAGCAGAGGAAAATTCTGGAAAGATTATTGCTGAAATATTTAACGAGGCAAAAAAAAATAATTGTAATATATATTATCCAACAGATATTAAGGTTGGAAAGTTTTTAAAAGACAATTCTCAAGAAAAATTTTTTGATCAAATAGACGAAGACGACTATATTCTAGATTTAGGTAATAACAGCATTAAACAAATAAAAAAAATTATTGATAAGTCAGAAACAATTTTATGGAATGGGCCAGCAGGTTATTTTGAAAATTCTGAATTTTCTAATGGCAGTAAAGAAATTGCAAAGTATATAGCAAGTAAACAAGGAAATATTTATTCAGTAGTTGGTGGGGGTGATACTGTATCAATAATCAATTCACTAAATCTTATTAACTGCTTTAATTTTGTCTCAACTGCAGGTGGTGCTTTTTTAGAATATCTTGAAGGTAAAAATCTACCTGGTATAAAAGCCTTAAATTAAATGTCAGAATTAAATCAAATAGCCTTAAAAATATTATCAGATTCAAAAGGTATTCTAGCTGCAGACGAGAGTACTGCAACTATGACAAAAAGATTAGACTCAGTAAATGTTAATTCGACATCGGAAAATAGACTTAAATTTAGAGAAACTCTTTTTTCATCAGATGCTATGAAACATTATATAGGTGGAGTTATATTATTTGATGAAACTATAAGACAAAAAAATAGTGAAAAAGTAAATATACCTGAATTAATTAGTTCTACTGGGGCAGTCCCAGGAATTAAAGTAGATACTGGAGCAAAAGTTTTAGCTAACTCGTCAGATGAAAAAATTACAGAGGGGCTGGATGGTTTGAGAGAGAGATTAAAAGATTATTACAAACTTGGTGCTAGATTTACTAAATGGAGAGGTGTCTATATTATATCCGAAAAATACCCAAGCAAATTAGCTATCAGTTCTAATGCTCACGCATTAGCAAGATATGCAGCTCTAGCTCAAGAGGCAGGATTGGTACCCATCGTAGAGCCAGAGGTTTTAATGGAAGGCAATCATTCAGCAGAGGAGTGTTTTGTAAAAACAACAGAAATTATTAAAAAATGTTATGATGAACTTGAGATAAATAAAGTCGAACTAAAAGGAACAATACTTAAACCAAATATGATTTTACCAGGATCCAGCTCAAAGCAAAAAATTTCGACAGAGGAAATTTCTAATTTGACTTTGAAGTGCTTAAGAGAAAGTGTGCCATCCGAAGTGCCAGGAATAGCATTTTTATCTGGAGGTCAAAGTGAAATAGAGGCTACAGAAAATTTAAATATGATTAATATAAAGAATAATACTAATTTTATAATGACTTATTCCTATGGTAGAGCGCTTCAACAGAGCGCTCTAAAACATTGGTCTAAAGATATTAACAATATCAAAGGAACTCAGGATGTTTTTAATCATAGAGCAAAAATGTGTAGTCTCGCGGTAAAAGGTAAATGGTCTAAGGATCTTGAGAATTAACAAAAAAAAATTCATTTATCTTATTTCTCCAAATAAAATAATAAACAATAACTTTTTTAAAGACCTAAAACTTATTTTATCTAAAAATAAAATTAGTTTTTTTCAATTAAGATTAAAAAAACAAAGTTTGAAACAAAAAATAATTATTTCTAAAAAAATAATAAAATTATGTAAAAAATATAAAGTCAAGTTTATAATTAATGACAATCCATATCTTGCTTTAAAAGTTAATGCAGATGGGTGTCATCTTGGTCAGAATGATATGGATATAGAAAATGCAAAAAAGATTTTAAAAAATAAATTAATTGGAATTACCTGTCATAATTCTATAAGGTTAGCAAAAAATGCTGAAAAAGCAGGCGCAAGCTATGTTGCATTTGGTTCTTTTTTTTCTACCAAAACCAAAAAAGTAAGTTTCAAGGCAAGCCTTAGGACGCTAAATTCTTTTAGAAAAATAAGCAAAATTCCAATTGTCGGAATAGGTGGAATAAATAACAAAAATTACAAAAAACTTTTATTGAATAAAGTAAACTTTTTAGCTATTTCAAGCTTTATTTGGAAAAATAAAAAATATAAACCTCATGAAGCAATAAAAAAATTAATATGAAAATAAATGCAACTGAAATAAGAGTTGGAATGATATTAGAATACAAAAGTGATTTGTGGGAAGTTCTTAAAACACAACATGTTAAGCCTGGTAAAGGAGGTGCTTTTGCCCAAGTTGAAATGAAAAGTTTAAATAAAAGTACTAAGCTTAATGAACGCTTTAGGTCAAGTGAGACAGTAGAGAAAGCAACTTTAGAAGAAATTAAATTTACTTATTTATATAACGACGGTGAAGAATATTATTTTATGGATCCAAAAACATTCGAACAAATAATTGTTAGAGAGGAAGTTATTGGAGAAAAGAGTAAAATGCTTAGTGAAAATTTAGAAGTGAGTATAAATTTTTATGAAGATAGACCTCTATCAGTAGTTCTGCCTAATCAAATAACTTGCAGAATTGAAACAACTGATGCGGCAATTAAAGGGCAAACTGTATCATCTTCATACAAACCGGCAAAACTTGATAATGGTTTAAACATTCAAGTACCTCCTTTTATTGAGTCAGGGGATAATATAATCCTAGACACACGTACTAATGAATACGTAAAAAAGGTTTAATTAAATGAACTCAATTTCACCTAACTTAAATATAATGATCAAAGCGTGTGAAAAGGCATCAAAAGTTATTATTAGAGATTTTGGCGAAGTAGAGCATCTTCAAGTTTCTCAAAAAGGTCCAAAAGATTTTGTTACTAAAACTGACATGCGTGTAGAAAAAATTCTTATAGAAGAATTGAGTAAATCAAAAAAAAATTTCTCATTTATTTCTGAAGAAACTGGAATAATTTTAAATTCAAATAAAGACAGTTACTGGATTATAGATCCAATTGATGGTACAAATAATTTTTTGCATGGCATACCTCATTTTGCTATATCTATAGCTTTGAAGATTAATGATGAAATCACATGTGGATTAATAATTGATCCAATAAAAAATGAAATGTTTTATGCTGAAAAAAATAATGGATCTTTTTTTAACAATCAGAGAATTAGAGTTTCTAATAAAAATAAAATAGATGAATGTTTATTTGCCTCGAATAATAAAGGTGTTGAATTTGCAAATAGAGATCTTAATTTAAGATCTACTGGTTCGGCAGCTCTCGATCTTGCTTATGTTAGTGCTGGAAGATTTGATGGATATTTTCAAAATAATATTAATATATGGGACATAGCTGCAGGAGTAATTCTTGTCAAAGAGGCAGGTGGAAAAATTAATAATTTTAACAACAAAGAAAATCAAAACATCAATATACGGGCTGCAAGTACTAATATTTATGAAAAAATGATGGAAAAAATTGCTAAGTTTTAATTGTTTTTATAAAAACTTTTGCTATAAAGCCGCATATGAAAAAAAATATACACCCTAACTATCATACGATTAAAGTGGAAATGACAGACGGTTCGCAATTTGAGACAAAATCTACTTGGGGTCAAGAAGGCGAAGTACTTAAACTGGAGATAGATCCTAAATCACATTCTGCTTGGACAGGTGGGAAACAAAAAATTTTAGACAAAGGTAGAATAAGCAAATTCAATAAAAAATTTCAAAATTTTAGATCAGAGAAAAAAGATTAATGTCTAGTGCACCTTTAATGCCAATGGCTACAGCTGTATGGCTTGTTGAGAATACTTCTTTAACTTTTAAACAAATTGCAGATTTTTGTAAGATTCATGAAGTTGAAGTTCAAGGTATTGCAGATGGTGAGGTTGCAAAAGGCATTGTGGCTTATAATCCAATAATGTCAGGACAACTTACTAGAGAAGAAATAAAACTTTCCTCAGAAGATCAAAATAGACCACTAAATTTAAAATCAAACGAAATTGAAATTGAGACCACGGAAAAAAAAATAAAAAAATATGTACCTCTTTCAAAAAGGCAAGATAAACCTGACTCTGCCTTATGGCTAATTAAACAACACTCAATTTTAAAAGACTCTCAAATCGCAAAGTTAGTAGGTATTACAAAAAATTCTGTTTCGGCAATTAGAAATAAAAGCTATTGGAACTATAATAATCTTAACGCTAAAGATCCAGTAGCTATGAGTTTATTTACACAAAAGGATCTTATAGAAGCGATAGAGAAAGCTGAAAGAAGAGTAAAGAGAGAGAAAAAAGAAAAAGAAAAAGCTCAAATATCAAAGTAAATAAATAATGAATTATAATAGACAAACAAAATATAAAGTGTTAATTAACTGCACTTTTTGGAGGTTGTTATTAAAATAGAAGTTAAAGATAATAATGTTGAACAAGCACTGAGAGTTTTAAAAAGAAAACTCCAGAGAGATGGTTTTTTTAAAATTATAAAACTTAAAAATACATATGAAAAACCATCTGAGAAAAAAAAGAGAATTCTACAAGAAAACATTAAAAGAGTTAAGAAACTTAACAAGCTCAAAAATAGGATTTAATATCGCGGGGTGGAGCAGCCTGGTAGCTCGCAAGGCTCATAACCTTGAGGTCGGCGGTTCAAA
>MDSZ01098750.1_pt1 | contig 14868 bp, 16 predicted proteins | sample 811201 | NCBI WGS metagenome assembly MDSZ01 (sample SAMN05326647, study PRJNA326480) | marine metagenome | isolation source: seawater | place: Indian Ocean: North | collected 2010
ATCTTAATTGATTATTCTTTATAAAATCTTCTTTTTTATCTTTATTAAGATATTCAGGATCATTATAAAATTTAGGAAATTGTGTATCGGCTATATAATTTTCATTTATTTCTTCATTAATAAAATTATTTATCTTAGGTGAAAATTTTTCGACTCTATTTATTAATTTCTCATATTTAGGAATTTCATCTATTAGTTCTGGGTTTCCTTTACGCAAGTCCCAGAAATAATATTTATATCCATTAGATAATATTATTAAATTAATTTTTCGACTTTCTGCATAAATTCTTGTCTGAACTTTTGCAATTAAAGGATCATAAATTCCGGCCTTAGCCTCCAAAAGCATTATTGGATGATCATTTTCATCAAGAAAAGTATAATCAGTAATGGTTATCTCTTTTTTTTGATTAACGAGACTAACCTTTCTATCCTCAAGTTTTACATTAACTTTTCCATCGTTTTTCAATGGATTTAAATTCCATCCAGATTTTTTAATTTTTTCATTTATTAGAATTCTTGCTAATGCCTCATTTTCATCTGGTTTCATAAATCTTTATGAATATATTAAAACACTAGAGTTTTAAATAATCTAGTAATAATAATTAGAATATGAATAAAAAAGTAGTTGAAAATTTATTAATTGCAAGTTTTGTCATATTATCGATCGGGTTATCTTCAATTATTTGGAAATACATTGATGTAAATTTTTCAAATTTAACTCAGGCAAAAGGAGCAATAACTCAACAAAATCACTCTACTGATACTGACACTTTAAGGTACATAATATTTATATTATTTCCACTACTTACATTTATACTAAGTTATTACTTTTTTAAAAATTCAAAGGCAAAAAATTTAAAGGAATTAATCAAATTTCCTGAATTAAGAAAGATAGACTCTTACAATATTTTGTTTCCAGTTTTCATTTTTCTCTTTTTCATAATTATTCAATTTTTGTCTTTAAATTTACCAGTTGGTCCCGTAGATACTTTTCATGATGGAGAACTTTTTTCTGTAACAAAAAATACAATACTTAAAAACACTTTCTTTATAGATACATATACAATTCATGGATTCTCCGATATTTTTTACCCATTAATATTTTGGAAAATTACAGGAATCGAGTCAATTGGATCTGGAAGATTATTTTTCTTTTTTCTTAATCTTTTGATTAAAATATTAAGTCTTATTCTAGCTTATCAACTTGTTAAGTTCTCGCTGGTAAAAAATAAAACAATTTTTTTTATTTTATTTTCACTAATTTTACTTTCTTTTAGTGGTTATCAAGTTCCAATTAATTTTTCACTTTTTTCTTACAGAGATATTTACATTATCATTTTTTTAATTTTCTTTTCTAATGTATTTATTAAAAATAATATTCAAAATTTATCACTATTTCTTGTAGGATTAATTCCTCCATTTGCTTTAATCATGCATATAGATACTGGTGTTTTTCTGTTTGCTTTTCAAATATCGCTGATTTTTTATTTATTAATTAATAAAAAATTCAAAGATGTTTCATTAATATTTTTTTCAATAATAAGTGCATTCCTAATTATATTTTTAATTTTTGGATTTGAAGAGCTAAAAAGTTTTTTTAAAAACGCTATAACTATTATTTTATCAATGGATTACTTGCATGGAACTGAATATCCTGAACCTTTTTTTTCAATAGGAGAAAATAAAAATGGAATGCGAGCAACAAGAGGTCTTATACTTCAAGTATTTGCAGGTCTATTTGTAATCTATCACCTGATTACTAAGAAAAGTAATTTAGACATTGGAGGAAAAATTTTCTTTTTATTTTTATTTTTTTTAAGTTTTATAATGTATAAAAATGCTTTAGGAAGATCTGACTCATACCACATCAGAATGTCTAATGATTTACCTATACTCATCAATAGTTTTTTTATAATTAATTTTTTAATTCAAAAACTGGAAAAAAACTTCGATTTTAAATTTATATCAATGAATAAGATTATAATATCTATGTTTATAATTTTATTACTCATTTTCTACGATAAAATTAATTTGAATAGAATGCTTAATTACCCTAGTGAGGTAAAAAGGCTTATTGCTCTTCCTAACGAACATTTTATCGATAATAATAAAAAACAATTTGTAAAAAAATTTAAGTCTTTATCATCTGAAGACAATTGTTTTCAAAATTTTACTGATGATTTAATTTTGTTATACTTAATTAATAAGCCAAGTTGTACAAAATTTGTAGCTAGTTGGTTAGCCAGTCCATCCTATTTACAAGATGAATATATTTTTTCACTTAAAAAATCAAAACCTAGATATATTGTTTATGAATCAATTTATTTCAAAGTTGATGGTGTATCGATGTCCAAACGATTGGAAAAAGTGAATGAATATATTTTAGAAAACTATGAATTTTATCAAGATATAAATAGTTATAAAATTTTAAGAATTAAAAATTAAACCTTCCCATTTCTTAGCATATTTAAGATTTGTCATAATTGCGTTTGGCCTATATTTCATCTTTATAAGAAGGTTAAAATATTTTTTAATATCTGATGATCTACCCCATCTTTCTGGACAAACTAAGCAAGATTTAAATTTTTTTAATGTATTAATATCTTTTTTTTTTATAGGTAAATTCTTAAATGTATCAATCCATACCCAACCTACATTATTTTTAAAATAAGAAATTGTATTTATAGGTTCAAACTCAGAAAACCTAATAGCATTATATTTGTTTATTCTTTTTTTGTTTGTACATATAAACGGCATCTCGATATCAAGAAGAAAGAAACTTTTAATATTATATTTCTTAGCTAATCTAATTGCCTCTAATTCTAAACCTGATTCTTTAATATTGAGAATCAAGGTGCCATGATTATAATTAGATAAATAATCTTCCAGTTTATCACCAGTTTTAAATGGATCATGATTTAATACTATTTTTGACCCATAAGATCTTAAGTCTACTTCTACACCAAATTTTTTTGGAATAGATTTTAACTTAGCAATTTTATTTATTCTGTGAGCAATTATTTCCATTTTAATCTTTTTTTAAGTTCAAACATAAACTTCAATGTCCTTAATGTAAGTTTTATCTTTAATTTTAAAGAACCTCCACCTTTTGCTAAACCTGCGTTTCTATTATGCCAATTTACTGGTGACTCTATTATTTTAATATTATTTTTTGAAGCAATAAGCAAAAAATAAATATCATATGAAAAATCTAACGGTGGATTGCTTATTAATTTCAAAAAAGATCTATTAAAAATTTTAGGCTGAGCATTTATATCGTTTATTTTCTTCTTAAATAGAAAAAGGGTTAATAAAGACATTCCAAATGTGAAAAATTTATCAAATAGATTTCTATTTACTCTTTTTCCCTTAACGAAAATTTTATCTTTTAACAAACTAGCTTTAAATTTTTTATAAATTTTAATCGCATCTTGTGGATCAAACTGTAAATCAGCGTGAAACCAACAAATTACATCCCCCTTAGAAGAATTGATGCCTTGATTGATTCCGTCTCCGTATCCGAGATTTTTTTTAATATTTAAAAGTTTTAATTTATTACTTAAAAATAATTTATTTTCTCTTATTAACTTGTTCGAACCATCAGTTGATCCATTATCAACAATTATAATTTCTATATTCTCATCAGAGTTCTCATTTAACATTAAAGCTAGTTTATCGAACAACTTTTTTAAATTTTCCTCTTCATTAAAACAGGGAATAATTAGACTAATCATTTTTTTCTTTATAATTTTTTAATTCTTTATGTGAGCCCCAACTATTATAATTTTTTACTATTACTTCATTTAATTTATATCCAATTTTTTCAGCTAATAAAGTTAAGGTATCCATATAATACTCTTTGTTAATCTTTGCTTTCTTCTTAAAAGAATACTCTAATAATTTTTTCATTATTTTTTTGTTTTTAAATGCAAATGTTCCAATTAGTACTTTTGATTGCTTTCTTGCTTTAAAATTTTTTTTTAATGAAATCTTGTATTTGGTTTTGTACTTTTTAACCCAACTAAATTGTCTATGATTTTTTAAATGATATTTTGTTCCCTTTGCTGTAAAAACTAAAATATCATTTTGTTTTAACTTTTTTTTAAGAACGCTAAAATTTATATCAAATGATAAATCACAAGAATGTACAATGATAGCATCATTATTTTTAATATATTTTAATGATTTGTATACTGTAGAAGCCTGACCTGAAGTTTTCTTGTTTAAAGTTAAGAAAATTTTTTTATGTAAAAGTTTTAAATATTTTTTTTCAATCTTAATTTTATCAATTTTTTTATTTATTATGTAGATCCATTTTAATTTTTTTGGAAAAGTTCTCGAAGCATTAATAAACATGGGTATATTATTAACTAATATTAATGGTTTAGGTTTTGTATAACCATGACTTTTAAATCTTAAACCTTCTCCAGCCATTGGCATTACGCCAATAAAACCTTTTATTATATTTTTATTTTGCATATTAATTTATGTTGATTTTTTTTAATTTGGTATAAATATATTTGATTAACAGTTTGCTTGTACCTTGTATTAATCTCTCTAAACAATTTTTTAAAAATAATTTGATCTTTTCCCTTCGAAATTGAGGCAATAGTAAAATGCGGTTTCCAGTTTGAATTTATAAAAGGATAACCATTAATAGCATAATTTTTTTTCATAGTTTTATTGACAAATTTTAATTTTTTTTTTTCTGAATATTTTCGGAAATTTTTAAGAATCAATAATTGTAATTTTTTAAGAAAATTATTTTTATCAATTTTTAGAATATATGTATTCCCTTGTGTAACAGGGTCATTATAAAATATATCTGTTTTAGTTATTTTGATAAGTTTATTTTTAATAGGAATTTTAAATTTTATTTTTTTTAAAAAACGTAAATTTGATTTAGTTGTATTAAAAACATATATTGTGCAGTGAGGTAGATGATTTAAATACTTTTGCGAACCAAATTTTTTTTTAACGATCTTTTTTAAATTTAAGATCTTATTTTTTATAGATTTATTTGGTAATATAAAGATACCTAGTTTAGTCATTAATTTTTTCCAGCAAGTTTAGTTTGTCGAATCTATTTAAATTAGAATTAAATTTATTTCCTTTTTTTAAAAATTGAAGAATTTTTAAGTGTTCCACTTTTATTTTATGTGCCTTTTTTATTTCTATTTTTAACAAAATAGATAAAAGCACTCTTAAAAAAAAACTATGGGAAATAATCAATATTTTTGAACCTTTTTTAAATTTATTCAAAAAATTGATAAATTTTACGGCTCTTATTTTTACATCATTTGTATTCTCTCCGTTTGGAAATTTAATATCAATTCGTTTATCCCATGCTTTAAACAAATATGGGTATGTTTTTTTAACCTGTTTAACAGTTAGGCCATCAACTTTTCCATAATCAATTTCGTTAATTAATTGATTAGTTAGTATTTTTTTTGAATTAAAGTATCTAGCTGTCATTTTAGATCTAATTAAATTACTAGTAATAATAAAATTATAATTTTCGGCATTAATTTTTTTTTTATAAATTTTTTTAATTCCGGGATTGTTTCTTATGCCTAAGAAAGTGTCTTTTTTATTCAATAATGTAGGCGCATGTCTTAAAAAGTCTAATTGTACATAATCTTGCTTAATTTTTTTGAGAAAATTTTCAAAATATTTAATAAATTTAATTCCAATTTTTAGAGTTTCAAAATTGTAATATAAAATTTTTGATTTTTTTCTTTTCTTTATTATCTTAAATTTTTCTAATAATTTTTTATCATTTTTTGTTATTTTTAAGAATAATTTGTCAAAATTAATTCCCCTGACTTTTATATTTTGTTTATTTGCAAACTTATAGAAATTTATTATTAAGAAGTTAATAATATGATAGACAAATTCTCCCCTGTTTCTAGGATCAATTTTCACATATTTTTTAGCGAAAAGTATTTTTTTTCCTAAAAATCTATATTGTCTTACAGAAATTCTGTTTTTTTTAATATCATTTAAATACTCCATTGAGCTTCTTCTCGAGTGAAAAAAATCATGCAAATATAATTGTTCAACTGGAAAAATCTCTTTTAAAGATATTCCTCTAAAAATTTTAGACCTTTCCCAGTCATAACAAGTAAAAGGGCTTTTTAAAACGTGTTCTTTATGTAAATCTAAATCATAAATCATTAAATGAATTGGCAAAGTATTTTTTTCATTTAATTTAGTTGGGCCAAAAGTAGAATTTATCGAAGTATTAATTATAAATTTTTTTTTTTTAATTTTTGTTACTAATTTAAAATAAATTTTTTTTGTTAACTTTTTACAAATAACAACTATATCTAAGTCGCCAATTTTACTTAGATTATTTGTTTCTGAATACGATCCAACGATTGTTGCTGAGATAACGTCTCTATCTTTAATTAATTCATTAATTATTTTTTCACCTATTTTCATTATCTTTCATATCTTGATAAAGTTTGCAGCATCATAATTTTTCTTACAGGGTGATCACTGTTAAGGACTTCGGAACCAGATACTACTTTTTCACTGATAAATTTATTTATATTATTACTTTTCACACCTCCATCAACGCACACGGTAATCTTATCTCTGAAGTTTACAGAGTTTAGTAGCTCTATCAAATTTAAGGATTTTTCGTTAAATGTTTGTCCAGACTTCCCAGGTTCTTTGATGCTTAAAACTAATATTTGCTCAAATCCCTCAATTATTTTTTCAATATCACTATAATCGTAAATTGAATGTAGGACTAAACCTGGTATTTTATTTTTGTCTTTTATAATTTTGATTACGTCTTGTTTATTATCAATTTCGTGATGAACATAAATTATATCAGAAAAATTTAAAATATTTTCTTTTAGAAGTGTTAAAGGATTTTGAGACATTATGTGGGTTTCAATTGAGTGGTTTGGCCAATATGCTTTTACAACTTCTAGCTTTGACAAATTAGGATCAACTGCATATTTGTTCATAGTTTTATCTACTATATCTACGTGTATAAAATCTGGATAAGGACCAATTGAATTATATATTTTTTCTATATCTTCGTAACCATTGGCATAAATAGCTACACCAACTTTTCTACTATCCTTAAATGAAAGTTTGGTGTGAAAAAAATATGCAATTAGAAAAAAACTTCCTGAAATGATAATTCTTGTTTCTTCAAAACTATAATTAGTTAGTTCAATATTGTTTTTTAAAAGATATTGAAACAGATAAGAAAAAGATGAGATCGTAAAGAAATAAAATAAAGATTTTTTTAAATATATTTTTGGAACATTAAAATTAAACTTTATATTGAAATAAAAAGCGAAAAAAATTCCACAGAGCAATGATGTATGTAACAAAAGTTCATTTGTGGATATATATTTATAAATTAGTTTTCTTAAAATAAGTTCAAAAATCAGCGAAAAAAAACCAATTACTATGTAGATTATTAAGTGTTTCTTTTTATAAAAAAAAAAATTTATCTTTCTAACAAAATCTCTTTTGAAAATCATTTTTGGCCATAATATCTTTTTTTTCCAAATTTTCTTTCAAAATGTTTTCTTGAAATATGAAAAGGTAGTTTATTTTTAACTTTTATTTGTTCTGAAAAATAAGCTACTTCTGCGATGAATTCCAACATTTCGGAATAATTCACTGCACTATCATAACTTTCTCCCCAACAAAAAGGGCCGTGACCTGCGACTATAACTCCAGGACATTCAAAAGTTCTTAATTTTAATTTTTTTAAAAGATTTACAATTAGATGGCCAGTATTTTTTTCATATTCTACTAGTTGTTTTTTTTTAAGATAACCAGTTACAGGAACTTTACTTGCCCAATAATCGGAATGAGTTGTTCCATAAATTGGAATTGATTTACCAGTTTGAGCCCATGCTGTCGCATACTTAGAATGAGTATGTGAAATACTTTTAATATGATTATAGGTTTTATAAATAATTTGATGAGTTGGTGTATCAGTTGAGGGATTATATTTTCCAAAAACTTTTTTTCCATTAGAAATACTTATTATCGGACATTCGTTTATATTAATTTTCTGCGGAGGAACACCGCTAGGTTTTATTACAAAGTATTTTTTATCAATTTTAACACTTACATTTGAAAATGTTTGAATGCTAAGGTTTTTTTCAACTAATCTTGTATTTTGCTTTTTACATTCTTGTGAATAATTTCTGTATTTTTTAATCATTTTTTTAAAATTAAATGTATATTGTTTTATATAAATATTTCATTGAAATAAAAAGCAAAATATAAGTGAAAAATATCCTGATATATAATTCTGGTGGAGGTTTGGGGGATTCTATTCAATTAATCCCGTTAATATTGAGTCTAAAAAGTCATTATAAAAAAACAAAATTTTATTATTTAGGTGCTCACCCAAATCATTTTTCCGGAAAATTAAAGGAGTATAACATAGATATAAAAACTTTAGATTTAAACTTAAAATATTTTGGTTTTCGTTGGTGGCATCTTTTTTTTGTTAAATCTAGATTTGAGCAGAAAAATTTTCAAAAATTTGATTTAATTATTGATTTGCAAACAAAACTCAGAAACTCGTTAATACTTAAACTAATTCCACACTCTTTATTTTACTCTAAAACATTTAATTATCTGCTTAGTTCAAAAAAAAATAAAATTAAATCAATTGATTTTATTGAAGACTTAAGCATATTTTTAGAGGAAAAAATAAAATTAGTAGAATTTAAAACTAATCAATTACCAAAGCAACTCATCAAAGAATCTAAAAGATTGCTTCCAAATTCAAATTATATTGGATTTTCTTTAACTCAGGGAAATGAATATAGAAAAAAGAGTTGGTCTATTTATAAATTTATATCACTTGCAAATAAAACGAACATAAGAAATAAAACACCTGTTTTTTTTATAGAGAAGGAAAGATATGAATTAATAGAAAAAATAAAAAACCAGGTACCAGGTGCTATTTTTCCAGAATTACATTCTAACTTATCTTGTCCTGCGTTAGTTACTGCCCTAGCGTCTCGCTTAGATTTAGCTATTTCAATTGATAACGGAATAATGCATATGATGAGCTTAGCAAAAATACCGATGATTGTTTTATTTGGACCTACTAATTCTAATAAGTTTGCACCAAAAAATAATTATACTAAAATTTTAGATAGTAAAAAAATTTATAATTCGACTGATATTAATATGATATCTGTGGACGATGTTTTTAATAAAATCTAAAAAGAAAAAATTCTACTAATATTATCAAAAACTTTATCTTTTAAATTTAATTTATTTGAAATTAGTCTGTTATAATATCTAAGATTGTATTTTCTATTTAAATCTTTTTTATTTAAAAGATTTTTTTTTTGAAAATAAACATTTTTTTCATTCTTAATATTTTCATCTATTGCTTCTATTTTGCTAATTTTAAAATTGTTTTTTGTCAAAAATTTTTCTACATCTTTAATAGTATGATTTGTGCTATATAAAGAATTCTCTTTATTTACCGCTGCCTCTAAAATACCCTCTTCGACAATATTTATCTTTTTATTTAATCCTTTTAACACTTTTAGGTCACTTCCTTGTGTATCAATGTGGAGATAATTTATTTTTTCAATATTATTTTTTTTACAATAATTTTCTAAGGTAATGCTTTTTACTTTTATCTTTTTAACAACTGTACAATGAGCTTCTCGATAGCCAGGCCATGTTTTATCAATATTTTTTGAAAATTTATTTAATGAGGATACGGTTGGATTTTTTGCAATATTAAAGGTAAGAAATGAGTCTTTATCTGACACAGCACAGTTATTTATTTTGTAATTATTTAATTTAATTTTCTTATACTCCTCGATTTTACTTTTATTTTTTTTAATTTCTTTAATTAGATAAGGATTGGCTTCAAATGCATGCACCATCATATTAGGATTTTTAAATGCTAAGACTAAACCATCTAGACCATTAAACGCTCCTACATCAAAAATATTATTATTTTTCATTTTTTTTAATACCACTTTTTTAAATATTCAAAATTTTTAAATTCTTTTTTTTTGCAAGTGTCAATATTGCTTTCTCTACTTTATTCAATAGCGCTTTAGATTTTGACCTAGAAACTATTGAAACTCCGATTTTGCCTAATCTAAAAAAAGGATAGCTTCCTATTTCAACATTTTTTTTAAATTTATTTTGAATTTTTCCCAGTTGTTTTGAAATATTACTTTCTACGGTAAAAAGATTTACAGTCTTACTATTAGTCTTAGATCCTTTAATTAAATATTTTTTACAATTATCAATCATAGAAACTAATATTGATGGAACTCCTGGAAAAGATAGTACATTTTTAATTTTGAAACCTGGAGCAGCACTTGAAGGGTTGTGGATTAATTTTGAACCTCTTGGCATTTTTGCCATTTTTTTTCTACCATCATTAAAATTTTTTTTTCCATAGTAATTTTGTAAAATATCATAAGCTTCTTTATGATATTCATATTTTACTTTGAATGCTTTAGATATTGATTTAGCAGTAATATCATCATGAGTTGGCCCTATCCCGCCCGTAGTAAAAATATAATTAAATTTTTTTGATAAAACTAAAACATTTTTTATGATAACACTTTCATTATCAGGTATTACTCTTACTTCACCGACCGAAATACCACATCTGTCATTTAACCAATTAGCAATGTACGCAATATTTTTATCTTGGGTTCTGCCGGATAATATTTCGTTACCAATGATTAAAATAGCAGCATTTACTTTATTGTTTTTTTTCTTCATAGAAGTAATAAATATATATGATTTTTGAAAATAAATTAATATCAGGTACCTTTATAAAAAGATACAAGCGTTTTTTTGTTGACGTCAAAATAAATAACCAAACAATAGTTGCTCATTGTCCAAATACTGGATCTATGCATGGTCTTTTGAAAAGAGGCAATAAAGTCTGGTTGAGTAAATCAAATAACCCTAATAGAAAATTAAAGTATACTCTTCAAATTATCGAAGTAAAAAAGTCCAAAGTAGGTGTAAATACTCATCTTTCTAATAAAATTGTCCTACACGCTTTAAAAAATAATCTTATAAAAGAAATTGATAGAAATATTCTTATTAAGCCAGAAACTAAATTTGGGTCTAATACAAGATTTGATTTTTTTCTCACTAAAAATAATTATAAAGCTTTTATTGAAGTTAAAAATGTAACCTTATCAAGAAATAAGTATTTAGCTGAATTCCCAGACGCAGTTACATCCAGGGGTTTAAAACATATTCATGAGCTTTTAAAAGCGAAGAAACAAGGTTATGAAATTTTCATTCTATATTTAATTCAGAGAAATGATTGTAAAAACTTTACAATTGCAAGAGACATTGATCCCGAGTATGCAAATTCTTTAACTAAAGCTGTGAAAAAAAACCTTAAAATTCTTTGCTACGATTGTAAATTTTCATCAAAAGGAATAAAACTAAACCGTAAAATTAAATTTAAGATTAAATGAATAAATTTGAAGAATCTTTTGAAAAAACACGGATTGCTGGCACTATAGCTGCCGGAGCTTTAGATGAAGTAGCAAAAGTAATAAAACCCGGCATATCTACGAATAAGATTGATAAAATTTGTTACGAATATATTAATGATCACGGTGCATTTTCGGCTCCGTTATTTTATAGAGGTTTTCCAAAATCTTGTTGTACATCTACAAACCATGTTGTGTGCCATGGAGTTCCATCGGAAAAAATTTTAAAAGATGGCGATATACTTAATGTGGATGTTACAGCTTTAAAAAATGGATGGCATGGAGACACAAGTCGTATGTTTAAAATTGGTGATGTATCAATTAAAGCTAAAAAACTCATTCAAACAACATATGAATCAATGATGGAAGCTATAAAAATAGTTAAAGATGGAATTCAATTAGGAGATATCGGTTCAACTATTCAAAATTACGTTGAGGCTGAGGGTTTTTCTGTTGTTCAAGATTTTTGTGGTCATGGGATTGGTGAAAGCTTCCACAAAGAGCCAAATATATTGCATTACGGTAAGAAAGGAACTGGAGAAAGAATTAAAGAAGGTATGATTTTCACGATAGAACCGATGATAAATCTGGGAAAACACGAAACCAAAACTTTAAATGACGGTTGGACTGCAGTTACTAAAGACAAAACATTATCAGCACAATTTGAACATACAATAGGTGTAACTAAAGATGGATATGAAATTTTTACACAATCAAGAAAAAATAATTAAATGATAGATAGATATTCAAGAAAAGAGATTAAAAAGATTTGGGATGATCATAACAAATATTCGATTTGGCTTAAAATTGAATTGGCTGCTGCGGAGGCAATGGAAAAACTAAAAATAATTCCTAAAGGTGTTGTAAAAAAAGTTAAATCAAAAGCAAAAGTAAATGTTAAAAGAATTTTACAAATTGAAGAAAAAGTAAAACACGATGTAATAGCTTTTTTAACTTCAGTTACAGAATTAGCTGGTAGTGAAGCTCGATACTTACACAAAGGGATGACATCATCAGATGTGCTTGATACATGTTTTAACCTACAACTTAAACAGTCAGGAGAGATACTTTTAAAAGATATTGATCAGTTAATTAAGGTAATAAAAAAGCAGGCTATAAAACATAAGTTCACTTTGTGTATAGGTAGAAGTCATGGGATACACGCTGAACCAATTACTTTTGGTTTAAAGATGTTATCTTTTTATCAGGAATTCTTAAGAAATAAAAAACGTTTAGAAAACGCAATTGATGAAATATCAACTTGTGCTATTTCAGGAGCCGTTGGAACTTTTGCAAATATTGATCCAAAAGTTGAAAGCTACGTGGCAAAAAAATTAAATTTAAAAATAGAGCCTATATCAACCCAAGTTATTCCTAGAGATAGACATGCCCATTTTTTTTCAACACTAGGAATAATAGCTAGCTCTATTGAAAGATTAGCTGTGGAGATAAGACACTTACAAAGAACAGAAGTTTTAGAAGTGGAAGAATTTTTTGGTAAAAAACAAAAGGGCTCATCAGCAATGCCTCACAAAAAGAATCCAATTTTGAGTGAAAATCTTACAGGTTTAGCAAGATTAATTAGATCTAGTGTAGTGCCAGCTCTGGAAAACGTAGCTTTGTGGCATGAAAGAGATATATCACACTCTGCTGTTGAAAGAAACATTGGTCCAGATTCTACAATAGCGCTTGATTTTGCATTGTTTAGACTCACAAACCTTATTAAAAATTTAAATATATACCCAAAAAAAATGAGAGAAAATTTAGATATAACTAATGGAATATTTTTTTCACAACGAGTTTTGCTTGAATTGACTGCGGTTGGGTTTACTAGAGAACAATCATATAAAATTGTACAAAAAAATGCTTTAAATGCTTGGAAAAAAAATTCCTCATTTTTTGAGAATATATCTTTAGATAAAAAAATTACCGATAAAATACCTGTTAATAAACTAAAAAAGCTATTTAATTTTAGTTATCATACAAAAAAAATTAATATAATTTTTAATAGAAGTCTAAAAAAATAATCTAATGAACAAAGGCAATAAACTATACGAGGGCAAAGCTAAAATTATCTACGAGACAAAAGATAATGATATAGTAATTCAACATTTTAAAGATGATGCTACGGCATTTAATAATTTAAAAAAATCAAGTATTGAAGGTAAGGGCGTTCTTAACAATAGGATTTCGGAATATATTTTGTCAAATTTGTCACAATGTGGAATCAAAACGCATCTTATTAAAAGGCTTAATATGAGAGAGCAATTAATTAGAAAAGCAGAAATTTTTCCAATAGAATTTATTGTTAGAAATATTGCTACTGGCTCTTTGACGAAAAGACTTGGAATTCCTGAAGGAACTGTTCTAGAAAAACCATTACTAGAATATTGTTTTAAAAAAGATGAGTTAAATGATCCAATAGTTTCAAAAGAACATATTTATTCTTTTGGATGGGCGACTGAAGAGGAAATAAAGATAATAGATAAAATGACTTTAAGAATTAATGATTTATTAGTTGGTTTATTTAGAGGAATAGGAATTAAACTTGTTGATTTTAAAATCGAGTATGGAAAAGCATGGAATAGAGATAAAAAAACAAAAGAAATAATATTGGCAGATGAAATAAGTCCTGATACTTGCCGTTTGTGGGACTCAAAAACTGAAAAAAAATTAGATAAAGATAGATTTAGAAAAGATTTGGGAAACATTATTCAAGGATATCAAGAAGTTGCAAGAAGACTTGGGATTATGCATGAAGAAACAAATATCAGTGAAGTTAATTTTGGTAAAACTACATCAATAAAATTTAAAAAAAAATAAATTGAAATTCTCTGTAACAGTTACTCTTAAAAAAGATGTTTTAGACCCTCAAGGAAAAGTTGTTCAAAACACTCTAGTAAATATGGGCATGAATAATCTTAAAAATATAAGACAAGGTAAACATTTTGAAATAGAGGTTGAGGAAAACAATCAGGAAATAGCGGAAAAAAAAATAGATGAGATGTGCAAAAAACTTTTAGTTAATCTTATAATAGAGGATTATAAAATACATAAAATTTAATGAAATCCTCTGTAATTGTATTTCCGGGTTCTAATTGTGATAGAGATATTGCTGTGGCTCTTCAAAAAATGCAATTTGAAAACCAAATGGTTTGGCATAAAGAAACAAAATTACCAAAATCTGATTTAATTGTAATTCCAGGTGGTTTCTCTTACGGTGACTATTTAAGATCAGGAGCTATTGCTGGTAAATCGTTAATTATCGATGAAGTAATTAAAGCAGCAAATTCAGGATCATTAGTTTTAGGCATTTGTAATGGATTTCAAATTTTAACTGAAACAGGACTTCTTAAAGGAACTCTATTAAGAA
>MDSZ01145029.1_pt1 | contig 14868 bp, 18 predicted proteins | sample 811201 | NCBI WGS metagenome assembly MDSZ01 (sample SAMN05326647, study PRJNA326480) | marine metagenome | isolation source: seawater | place: Indian Ocean: North | collected 2010
CATCTTTTGAACTTTACGACTATTCTCATACTCTTCGTAAAGTTTTTCAAATTCTGTTGTATCACTAATAAATGCATCATATAAGTCTTGCACTTCATTAGGATTAAAAAGTGTAATAGGTTTATCTTCTACAAAACGTTTATAAAACAATCGATTAAACTGAATTGAATAATCCATTTTACGTACACGATTATCATCAGTACCTCTATTGTTTTTTAGTACCAAAATTTCTTGAATCTCTTTATGCCAAAAGGGAAAGTGAGTTGTAGACGAACCACCTCTTACACCATTTTGAGTACAACTTTTTGTTGTAGCTTCAAACATTTTTAAGAAAGGAATAACCCCTGTATGTATAACTGCACCGTTATTAATTCTCGCCCCTACTGGTCTAATTCTTCCAAAGTTTAAACCGATACCTGCTCTGTTAGCTGTATAATACCCAACAGCAGTATTAGAATGAAATATAGATTTTAAAGAGTCACCAACATCAATGAGAGTGCAGGAGCTATATTGTCTCGAAGGGGTTCGCACACCAGCCATGACTGGAGTTGGCAATGATATTTTAAATGTACTAACATCGTTATAAAAAGATTTGATTTGTTTTAGTCTTTTACTTTTATCGTAATTACTAAACAACACCATAGCCATGACAATGTACATGTATTGAGGTGTTTCATAAATTTTACCTGTGTGCCTATCCTTTAAGAGATATTTGTCTGCTAATTGTTGTAAAGCTGCATAAACAAAAAGATAATCACGGTTGTGTTTGATAAAATTATCTAAATGATCTATTTCTTCTTCAGAATACATCTTAAGAATTTCTTTATCGTAAACTTTTGCTTTTATATTGCTTTTTATTACATCAATCAGAGGCGGCATATTATCTGACACACCGAAAACTTCTTTACGTAAATAATAATTTAAAAGGTTACCTGCTACTTGTTGATAATTAGGTGTGTCTTCTGCAATTAAATCAGCTGCAGCTTGTATTAACGTTTCGTGTAATCGTTTCGAAGTTATGCCGTCATAAACTTGAAGTTTGGTATTAAGCTCAATGTCGCTTATATTTACACCCTTAATATCTTTTGTTGCCCAGTACAGGACTTCATGAATCTTATTAGCATTAAAGCCTTCTATTTCGCCGTTTCTCTTTTTTACACTTACGTCCATTATTTGTCTCCCAAAATTTTCTTTACTAAGTTGCTCGTATCACAAACTACATATGGTGTAAGACCAGCAACTTTCTGAAACGTGGGTACATTTGCTTCATAAAACATTGAAATATCGTTAAATTTAGTTGTTGATAGGTCTGACAAGGTATCAAAAGGATATACACCTACCGAATATTTACCATAGCTATTTTCCGTTTCAACCTCGTACTCACTCATCATATGTCTATAATTATTAAAGCTGAGCACAAATTCTTGCTTATGTGATGCAAAGGATAATTTTTTAGCTAAACTGTTAAATTTTTTGTTTGGTTTTGGTAATACCCCGTAAAAATATTTGATCTCTACACCTTTGGGAGTTTGAACAAAATGGGCAAATTTAATTGGATTTAATTTTTTATTAATATGTAGCCTATCTTCGTCATACTTACTTTTTAGTTCAAATCCATAAAACAGAAATGAATAATTAGTAAAATATTCTTTTGGTAAAGAAAAGTCTGATAAAGACAATTCCTGTTCTCTAAGAGATGAAGACAATAAATTCATAAATTTTATTATAATAAAAATACCTTGCAGTTCAAGTTATGCTGGGTATTCTTTATGAAGAATTAAACTAGGTAATTTAAAAACTTTTCCTCTTTTACCTGTTGGGGTTTCTATAGTAATTGAAACCTTATCACCTGTCAATACAGGTCCTTGAATTATTTTTCCACCTACCTGACGAACATTTTTAATAGCACCAGAATTAATATCAATTGTTTTTAAAGTATAGTCATCTCGTTTATCAACAGTTAAGTGTTCATCAGGCATTAAAGTATTTATTACTTCTTTGCCGCTGTCTTTTTAACTGGAGCTGGAGCCTTTTTAGTTACTGCTTCTAAGATAAGATCCACCTTATTGTTAAGTTCAGCAACAGTAGTTTTATATTCTTCTAAAGCATTTGAAAGAAAATTGACTGTAGCTTGAGCTGTTTCTAACTGAGTATTGAGATTATTGATCGAGATATCCTTTTCATCGATCTGCTTGAACATTGTATTAATTTTATTAATTTCTTCTGCATTAAGTGCCATACAATCATTTATTACCTACCAACGCCTAATCCAGCAGAAGGCATTTGATTTTGATTTTTTGGTTGATTTTTGGAATTATGTTCTTTTATTAACTCATCAAAATGCATCTTTGATTCTACTGGGGTCATCCTATCTAAAAAATCTGATAAACCAATATGTAGTTTAGAACAACATATGTATTCCATGTAGTAAAAGTTTTTTAATGAATCTCCGTAGCATAGTTTTAACATTGAAAAATTTTGCTCTTGTTCAAAAGTACAATAATAATCTCTTTGTTCTTTCCCAGATTGATACTTAAAAAGTAAAGAAGGTTTTTGTTGTATGTTTTTAAATTTTTTTACTAAAACTTTCGCGTATGAACTTGGTATTTGTTCTAAAATTTTATCCTTTTCTTCTTCAGATAGAGAATGTAGATCAGTTTTATAATCGCCTATTTTTATAGAATGAATTTTATCGTATACATTATCTATATTTCTTATTGTAAGAGGAAAACCAATTTCTATTTCTATATCATTATCTTCAAAGTAAATTTTTTCGGTTTTGTCATTGTAGTTTTCTAAAATTTTATCGATTAGAAATTTCATACTTACCGTACTATTGGTACCTTCACTTACTATTTCAAGAGTTTTCTTAATACAAACTTCACGAAGTTTTAATAAGATTATAAGTTTATCTACATAATTAAGTTTAGTTTTTGTAATAACTAAATCATTTACTATTTTTTCAAAATGTTTTGAAAGAGCAACATCATCATTGTTTTCATTTAACTTAAGTAGTGTCTTAAAATGACCATTAGTAAATTCTTTACAATCGACAGTTCTACTTCCTGTGATATTTACATTAAAAGTAAACACAAAATATTAAAGACAAAAATTAAAAACCTCCAGTTTGAAAAGGAGATATTCTTGGAATAAGAGACTTAAATCCTTTATCTTTTATCTTATTGATTATATCAGGTAAAGGCAAGTATAAATTATTAGCTACCGTATAATTAGAAAAAGCCCATTGTGTAGAATTAATTTCTAAAGCTTCTTGATCATAAGTTAAATTTTTATTATCAAGTTGTATAGGCATACAATTATAAAACGTCCACATCTTTCTTGGAATCTGAGAAATTTTTTGATATGTTCTTGTAAATTGTAAAATTGTAATTGTTGTTGAAACATTTCTTTCATCACCATCAGGTCTAGCGACCATACCAAAATTTTCTGCAAGAATAGTCCAAGGTCTTATTACAAAATCTACAAAACTGGTGTTGGTTTCTCTAAACTGAATTGTTAGATTTTGAAATGGTTCTCTTCCGTTTGAAATCAACCCGGGGATAAAGCCTCTTTGTTTGTCCCCAAAAACTTTGTCTCTACCAACCTCAAGTTGTTCCATTTGAGGTATATCTACACCCTGAGCAAACAAACATCCTATAACTTTGTTTAGTGGGTAAGACTTTAATATTGAAACTGCTTGATTAATGTCAAAATTGTTTGGGTTACCAACTGTATTTTCAAGCTGCTGTATTACCTGTGTAGTTAATAAAGTTGGATATTGTTGTATTAAAACCATCCACTGCGTCCTTAATGGTATAGCAGTAAACCACGACTCCATTTGAGATAAAAAATAATCTCTGGTACTTATTAAAGGCGTACCCGGTACTGTAAACCCAAATAAAGAAGTTAAAGAGGGTTGTGATAATGGGTTAAGTCCTTTTAATGCATTTGAAACATTATCTCCTAAACCTCTTATAGCATCTGAAAAAGGGTTGTTCACTAATATTATTTAGGTTTATAATATAAAGTCAACACACCTTCGAAGAACTCAGTACTCGATTTATACCTTTTGCTCATTGATCTCCATACTCTTTGAGCATCAACGGACGCATCAAAATAATGAGTTTTAAGTTGACCAAATTTTTTTAAAGCAGTTCTGTAAAGTCTTTTACCTAAACCGTTATTTCTATATGTCGTCATTATGTGTACCGAATTTACAAAATATTCTTCTTCGCCTCGTAAGTCTACTTCAAGTACACCTATTTCGGTATTTTTATGCTTATTAATTTTTATTAGCTTGAAGTAGGCTACACCTGCGTCGTCATTAATCTCCGTTAATATTTTTACTTTAGGTTTAGTTTTAAACTTCACTACACTATCTTCTTCTGAAGTAGTGATAAGCCATTGTTGCACCGAAAGTAACAAACTGACCACTACCTCCAGAAATATTATAGTCTAGAGCCCCGACATTTCTAACTGATGCACCCACTAATTGATATTGGGCAACCTGCTCTAATTGAGTGTCTAATTGTACTAAGTTAATTGTAGCAGATTGTCTTGGGGTAAAATAATTACCAGTTGACGTTGCGTCATCAAAAATATCAATGGACATATCTTCGAACTTTTGTCTTATTTGCGAGTTTTGGTCGCAATAAAACTGTAAAGTATATCCACCGCTTCCTGGGTAAGTAGCATTACCCGGTATATTAAATTCGAGACCCATATAAGGTACCGCAACATTTGTAATAGCTCTTTCAGGGAGCTGTGCACCGGTGCAATAAACTAAATCATCTTCATCAAAAGTGACGTCACTTGCACCGCCGTTTTCAATTGATAATACACGAAATTGAAAATCACGTGCGAAATCACGTTCAAGGGCTACTCTGTAAAAATCAGAAATGGTCTGTTGTACATCTGGCATAATAGTATTTAATCTAACCAAACAAAAACCCCGAAAAATATTCGGGGTTTGTTAACATAGTCAAGTTCGCCAGTTGTTTTATCCAACAATTTCGCTAAAATCTTGACCTGTTCTTGTAGCATAAAAGTTAACAAGAATAAACTCAGCTGCTCTAACTGGTTTCAAATAAATGTCAACAACCAATTCATTTGCATCGATAACTTCTGGTGTGTTATTACGCTCATCACAAATAACGAGGTAATCAAATAACCCTTCATTATTCTTAGCATCTTCAAGAATAGGATTGATAACGTTAAGAACGTTTGTTCTTGTAAACAATGTGTTAGGTTCAAATACAAAGTACTTGACTGTTTCTTTAACACGCTTTTCAAGATATAAGAACAACCTTCTTACATTAATTCTATCAAACGCACTTGGTTTAGTCTGTAACGTTTTTTGTCCGTAAATAACAAATCCTTCACTTGGAAAGAATGCTACTGGGTTAACGTTAGCTTGGTCGTATAACGAATCACGCTGTTTCTGGTTCGGGTAAATTGCAATATCATTAATTGTGTTTAACAACCCTCTTGAAAAACCAGCTGGTGCATACCAAGGTGCATAAGTAGCATCTGTTTGTGCATACTTAGCAGCGGCTAAACCAGACATTGGAATCCAAACTTGACCTGTAACAGTATTATCATAAACTTGTGCCCATGATCCATAAGCTGCTGCATAGTTTGTATTAATAAGACTGTAGCACTGTTTTACTGGTGCTAAGATATCAAGTGGGAACGTATTCCCCGGTACGTTAATTTGTTTTGTATTTTCACCCAATACAAAAATCTGTCTAATTGGATCAGAAATATAGATAAAATCCTTTCTGGTATTTTCAGCTAAGTTAATGAACTTGGTCTGAATTGTATTCCAATCAGCTCTTGTTTTCTTACCTGGGTTAGGAATGTTAGCATTAGTAGCTGACAACTGATTCAAACCTTTAAGTGAATCACGATCATCAAAATATTCATTACTTACATTTTCTGAATCGGTGCTATTAAGAATAGTGGTATTAATTGTACCTAAACCTGCTTCAGGTAAAATGTCAATATCAAATATATCCTGATTAGATAACCTATCAAAAACACGATCTAATTTACCAGGTATGTTACCAATCTTATTGTTAGATGATTTAGTTGTGCTGTATTTAGCAGCTGGCAATAAAGCACCGGCACCAAACCCATGAGCAGCATCCCGGGTATTATTCGATGTATCGTAAATTGACGACCCCGAACTTACGGTGCTAACAGCATCAGATGACATACCAACTATTTCATTATATGCGTTTGTAGCGTTATTACCAGTGTACTCTCTGTTAATAAGCTCGTCGGTAACAATACGAATTTTACGTGTTGGTTCACCATCATTTGTTAATTGCGTACCACTAAATTTACCAGAAATATTCGGGTTAATTTTCATTGCCGAATTCACTGAATTATTGGCAAACTTTTGAGGTAGGTAATAACTGATTGGTGTACCACCTTGCTCAGAATTAATTTGCCTATAATAATCTACACTACCGAAATAACCTTCTTCTAACACAAAGTCTAACTTAATAACCTCTGGTGAAAAGACTGAAGTTCTAAGTTTATATAAACCATAAACTAAAGTATCATCAAACGCGGTCGTTGCTACGTTAAACGTTGTAATTTTTTCACTTACTTCAGAAATATTCTGCTGTATTACATCGCTATTATAATTGGCACTTAAAGCAAAATTTAAACGACCATCTGGTACGTCTTGTAGAACTGAATATTGCTGTGTTACAGTCGACTCATCGGTCGAAACTTTAACTTTAACCACGTCGTCGTAATTAGTCGTTGAATATATGTTTGTATTGTCAAGTAATACATTATAATATCCTTCGTATCTATTATTGATTGTCGTTTTGGCTGTATTAAGAATAATAATACCCGCATAATCTAATGCAGATAATTGGTCTCGAACTGTGGCTCCCCCGGTATTGATAGAAAAGTTTCCAGCCCAACCTGTAGAAACTGATGCGTCATTGCTCCATTGTATTGCAGAATCGTCCAAAATTCCGTTATACTGTGCTTGACTAAGCGCTAAGAAGGTCGGCTTACCTACCATGTAATAAACAATGTCGCCTGATGACGCCGGTGAAAATTGAGCTGTTGTCTGCCCACCTGCAACATCAATATTAGCTGATAGATATTCAAAACCAGCGGTAATGGAATCTAAACCATTCTTGTTTACAGGTACAACAGGGTAAACTGTTGCAAAATATTTGTTGGTAAACCCGTCACCTAAAGATGTACCGTAAGGTAATCTGTTCACCAATATATTTGCTCTACTATTAAAAGATTGAGCTACTGTATGATAAAAATACCTTTCAGCAGAGTTTGTTGGACTACCGTAAATTTGTTCAAATTCGGATAAGCTAGATACCTGGACTATCTCGTCACTAGGGCCTTGGGGTGAAAACCCGGTCACGAAGATATTAGTGCCGATCTTGTTTACCGCTCCTAACGACAAATCGACCTCGTTAATTTCTACACCGGGACTTTGAATAGTTCTTTGTGCCATATGTATATTTATGAATCTCTATATAAAAAAGTGGAAAAGATGAGAACTCTATAAATATATCAAGGGGTAAGCAACTTGACATAAAATTGGCTATAAGAAAAAGTAAATGTGGTTTCTATTTCATCCGGATTTCTGTAGTTATAATCAATACCACCTAAAAAAGTAGGAAAAGCTTTCGTGTAATCAAACTGAACAACCTTTTTATTATATTCATCTAACCCGTAAATTGTAAAATCAGCCATGTATTCGGATTCCACCACCGTACCCTTAGGGTAATCTTTACCAGCATTAAAATAACCTTTATAATCGTCTTGCAATTTGTCTAACCATTTATAAATGAACCAATAGTTGTTAAACCTATTATCAATAGTAAAATTTACTGTAACGGGGTCATATTCTGGTCTATTATAACTAGTAACGTTTAAAGTCTGACCACTGTATCTAATAGGTACATTTTCAACCACCACTTTAGGTACAATAGAACCATATATAGAAAATTGAACAGAATCGGGATTTACTTGATTATTACTTCTAGAGTTTTTACTCACATCTTTTTTTAGAAATTCAGGAATAGGTAAAACCATAACAAACTTATCCTTTCTTTCCTTATTAAAGGCAGATTGTACGTACTCTTTGGCCATTTTCTATATTTAATGTAAACCTAGATCACTAACAGGTGCGTAAGAACGAGAAGTTTGAAAGTCTCCTGCTTTTACCCAACCGGCTTGCATCATTTGACCCAATTCTACATTATTTTCTTCATTAAATTTTTCGTTAAATATTATCCCGTCAACGTCGTTTTCTTCGGTTTCACTTAAAAATCCTTTAGAAACAGGTGTGTGATAATCGTAATCCCAACGTTTTAATTCAGCAGCTCTATCATTATCATCTTTTCTTACTACTTCAAAATACTTTTGGACTAGCTCATTATCTAATATAATTAATGCCCACCCCATTGACATAACCCGGTCATCTAACATATTGATACCCGGTTTAGCAGCCCATTTACCGTTAGGGTATTTTATAAAGTTTTTAATTTCAATAAGGGTTTCTATGTCTCTTATGTTTACAGAGCGTAATTCGTTAACAAAATACCTCATATTAACAACCATCCTATACTTGGTATTGGTGTGAGCCATAACACCTACACGGTTTGCCTTAACTTTTCCTGTTCCTGCTGAAAAAGTAACGCAGTTTGCATAGCGAAAATTGTAGTATAACTGTTCTACTACCTGCGCACCGCAGTTATTTCTTTCAATTAATGCCGGTGGTGATCCCCACTGTAACAGTATTTCATATAGCTTTTGTGTAAAGTTAATTGGGTTAATGTTAGTGTTATGATAACATGCAACCTGCTCAATATTAGATAAGTCTCTTAAGTCGAATATTTGGATCACACTTGCGTTTTGACCTATACCTTCAGATACGTCGACACCTACTACATATAAACCGAAATCGTCAGGTTCTCTCCATATTTTATAACAACCATCATCCATTACTATTGGTGGTTTTGAACAATTAACTTTAAGGGTTTCGAATATCTCTTCATTAATTGCCATTTCACCAGCAGAAATAAATTCACAACCAAATTCTTGGTTAAATGCTTCTTGGCTACCGATAGTACGCATGGTTTCCATTTTCCATTTGTCGTCTCTACCGGGTATTTCATCCCATAAAATTTTATCGTGACCCCACCCGTTTGTTTCTTCGATAGCACCATTCCATATTTTGTAAAATAGGTTGTCAGTTCCGTTTGCAGTAGAAGCTATAAAAATTTTAGACTTTTTCGAAGATGAAATTACAGGAAATACGGATTTCCAAAATTGATCTACTAAATGCGGTTCAATAAACGCTAACTCATCCAGCACCAACACATTAATAGATTGACCACGTGCAGCTGTTCCAGTAGTAGTACTAATACCAATAGTAGTACCGTTAACTAATTTCATTGATTCTTTTCCATATTCACTAACACCAGGTTTAAGCCAGTTAGGAAGTTCCTCATAAGCCATTCTAATACGTGAAAATATTTCTTTTGCAGTTCCTTCTTTGTTAGCTACTATTAATATACGTTGATCGCTATTAAAACATGCGTGCCACAACGAATAAATCGTCATCATAGTAGTTTTACCAATCTGTCTAGATGCTAATAATATAAAGAAGCGATTATCTCTCATACCTCTTAGTGCTCTCTTTTGACAAGAATGTAAACCAATTAACTCGCGCCCTCTATCTAAGTTAACAATATAGAAAAAGTTTTCAGCAAAATAAAGAAGATTTTGTTTTGCCTTTTTAAGGTCTTTGACCATTTTTGGCGTCCACTCAAACTTGGTACTATCAGTAGGTAGGTTTGGGTTTCCCAAGTAATAATCATTTTTACCAGCCATATTAATTTTATTTAAACCAGGGTTGCATAAATATAATCATGAACCGTAAAAAAGATTTAGAACTTTTAAGTGAGGTTTATTCTGAAGCGATGGGCTACGCAAGTGGTCGTGGGTCAGTTAACACACAACCTGGAGCTGGTGGTACTGGTGATTATGATGATAGCACCGGTCAGATTACCCAGCAAGCTGAAGATCAGAACCCTTTAGAAAATGATGAAGGGGAAGAAGAAAGCCCACAAGAAAGATCTGCAAGACAATTAGCTCAAAAGGGATATACTAGAAAGCATGCTGACTCAAAAGGCAATATTATAATGCACAATGGTAAGTCAGAAGCAGAAATTGATACTGACGGTCAAATTAATGGCCAGCCTGCAAGTATGTTTTTAAGAGGAACAGGTGAACAAGAAGATATTGCAGCAGATGAGGATGAAGGTTCAGCAGATTTAATTGACCACACAGGCATTGAAGATGATTCAGTTAATTCAACTCGACCTCAATGGACAGGAGAAAATGAAGAAGACGATAATGCATTTCCAACAGATCTAAGTTACTTTGATTCAGACGAAAAGGATGATGAAGAACCAAGAGTATCAGGTATTAGATATTTTGACCCCGATACCGATCATGACAGTACATTAGCGCGTCATATGAAAAAAGTTCACGGTAGTGATGAAGATGAGGGAGAACGTGAAGAAAAATATAGAAAACGTTGGGGTAAAGATCTAGACGACCAAAAGGAGCGAAAAGGTAGTTCAAATGCCGGTGAATATACAGACGTTGATAAAGACGAATTTTGTGGTCCAGCAGGTGGAGCTGCACCAGGAACTTACCCAGTTAATACAAGAAAGAGAGCTATAGCAGCTAAATCTTATGCTCATAATGCTCCCGATCCAGCTGGAATTGATAAATGTGTTGCTAAAAAGTGGCCTGATTTGGATGAAGATGAAGAAAATTCTAAGAAAAAGGGTAAGTATGATGATGGTGACGGAAAAGAAGAACGTTGCGATCACGTACCTTGTAATAAAGAACATTATATTTCAAGACACGATAGAGCATACTCAATGTTAGCTGAAAGTTACGAAAAGGTATACAAACGATGAGTAAAAATTTTAAATCACACGGCGATAGGTCAATGACCGAAATTTTTGAAGCTTATTCTTTAATTAATAAAGAAGAAATAAAAGGTGATTTAATAGAAGAAGCTTTACCTGCTTTTCTTGGAGCTGCCGGTCGTGCCGCAGCTCCTGTAATAAAAAAAGTGGGTGCAGCTGTAGCTCCTGCGGCTAAAAAAGCAGGTTCAGCAGCATTGAAAACAGGAGCATATGAAGCTGGAAAAGCGATAGATAAAAAATATGGTACTTCGATTACTGACGTGGGTCAAGAAAATTATGAAGATAGACCTGCTGCAATTGAAGTCGGTGCTGAAGTAGATATATCAGAAGATAGAGGCGGTGGTACCGGTACTGTTGTAGAAGTTCTTGACAGTAGAGAAGCACAACAAGGCGTCTATGTAGTAAATACTGATGAAGGGTTAGTACCTTTGTTTTTTACAGACATAATGCAAATAGGATAAAAATTTATGAATAGAAACGGAAAAAGAGACATTATTCAAATAGAGGAAGCGTACGAAGCAGTAGTTGGTACCCCTCCAGGTAAAAAAGCAGCTAAACAAGCTACTAAAGCACCTAAGGCTATCAATCGAACTTACGAACGTGCAGGCAAGAAGGTAAAGGTAAAAGGTAGTAATACCGATATACCCGCTGAAAAGCCTGATGGTTATCAAGGTTTTGTTCACGACAATTCTGGACCAGAGGGAGCAGCTAATTGGGCAGCCACTCAATTAGATCCAGATAACCCAGCAATCAAGTTAGATAACGAGTTCGACGTAAAACAATTATCTGACCCTGAAGCCAGCGACTATTTTAAAGCTGAAAATCAAAAAATAAGCAAAGAGAGTATAAATACTAATATGGCTAAAACAAATAAATCTATTTTTGATCGTCTTTACGAAGAAGTGATGGACGACGAAACAATGGACGCAGTTGAACTCGGTGTCGACGTCGACGGCGGTGAAGATGTTGACGTTGATGTAGACGAAACCGAAGACATTACAATTTCTATTCCAAGAGACGTTGCAAAACATTTACATGATGCACTTATGGATGTTATGGACGCAGCTGATGATATCGAAGACGTAGAAGATGAACTCGGTGATTACGACGACGAGGACGAAATGGGATACGACGAAGATGAGTCTGAAAAAGAGAAGCGTTTTGGCGGTAACAAAGGTGACAGAGCGCGTCGATTCGATAAAAAGACAGGTCGTAAAAGTGAAGTAAGAGATTACGGCACGAAAGATCACCCAGAAGAGGATGAAGAGTCTTTTAACTACTTTGGTGAGGAAATCGAAGCAGAAGTCCTTGGAACTCCTTTAGTAAATCAAAAAGAAGGTAACCCAACACCGGTGAGTGGTAGTGCCAATGTTGTTAAGTCACAATATACAGGCAGAGTTGACCACGGTGAAGGGGAAGCCAAGATTGATTATGATGGTTATACCGAAGATGAAGAAGGTACTCCATTACATAACCAAAAGATAGGTAACCCAACCTCAGTTAAAGGCGCCGCTAACGCAGTTAAAGGTGTTATTAAGGGCGGAGGTAAAGGTGATCAAGAGTTCTTTCAAAAGAACAAGCCAGCCAGACGATAAATTCAAAAAATAGATTATTAGTTAAGCCCCTCTTGGAGGGGCTTTTTTTTGCTTAAATAATAATGTGAACTTCTCTATGTTTTACGAAAAGTATAAACCATTTTCTACTAGTGTACCCGGAGTAAATCATAGGCACCAACACTCGATTGTAAGAGACCCTGGTATGAGACAAAAAACTCAAACAGTGCCAGACTATCTTAAACAAGATCAAACAGTTCCAAACGCATTTAAAATTTTAAAACGTAATACTGGTGCTAAAATTATTAAAATTTCACCAAAAGATGCAAGCGTTTTAATGAACAGATTCGGTGTTAGGAACTTAAGACCGGGTAGACCAAAAGGTCTGAAAAAAACTGGTATAGCTATTCAATATAATAACGGTCATTATTACCTATCTAAGACTAGAGAAACTAACACACAATCGGAGGTAGAAACTAATGGCTATTAATATGGATAGGTATAGAGGCATGAATCAAATCATGCCAAAGTTTTTACCTGGTGTACCAACCCCCGATCCAAACGACCCGGGTTCTATATATCCTGGACCTAAACCAACTAATCAGTGTTTTAGGTTTACCAATAAAGAAAACAACGGGTGTGAAAGAATAGTTATTGACAATTGGTGGGAAGAAATTATAGCTTTATACGGTCAAGAAGTTACTTGGTACCAAAATCCTTATCAAACTTTATCTGCTGATAACATTTACGGTGAAGAACCAACTAAGACCTTTAAAGATCCTAAGAAGATTATTATAGCGGTTGAGTTAAATGAAAATGCAGTGATACTTCAAAAATACGGATTTGATTCTGATGATGAATTAACTGCTTATATACACATAAGCGGATTTTATACTGCATTTGGTTACCCTCAAGAACCTAAAGCAGGTGATGTCTTTATTTTATCTGAATATGGTAATGACAGACCATGGCCAAGAACAGGTAAACAATTCGAAGTTACTGAAAGGTTAGATGAAGATGTAGCACGTATTAACCCATTAGCAGGTCATTATGTATGGATGATTAAAGCGAAACGTTACGATTACAGTTTCGAGCCTGGTTTAAGTACAGAAGGTGGTAGTGATCAAGTATATGACGATAAGTTTTCTGGGCGTCTTGCGGACGGTACTAATTCTAGATCACCTAATAAAAGTTATAACGGTAACCTTGAAGAAGAAGCTAAAGACATATTTGATTATTCAGGATTCGATTACGACGACGTTTACGGTGGTTACGGTAATACTGAAGAACCTGAAGACGGACCATTCGGACCAGCAGGAGCTTAACTTTTTAATCTTTGATAAAATTCAGTGTAATTAGGCAACGTTTCACCCTTAATTCTTGAAATAAAAACGTCTGCTTCTTTGCAAGAATCAAAATATTCTTCAATAACATTACCATCTGAACCTTTAAATGTATATTTTACGCTTTTTTCAAGCTTTTTAATATATGTTAATGTATAAAAAACTCCAGGTATAAATTTTCTTGTATCGAATTTTTCCGTAACTACCGGTCTACCAGGGATGGTGGGGCCGCCAATTTTGGCGGCTCCCATTGATACTGGAATACTAAATGTCGTATTAAGAATATAGTGCATGTTCTTGATAAATGTATTCGTTTACTGACCTAGGTGGTACATGTTTATCTCCACCCATCTTATTGTTAAGATAAACTGATTCATACATCTCAGATATGTAGTTTTTAAATGCAAGAGGTTTAATCCATGAACTATCTTTTTCGATATCAATACCTAACTTTTCAGCTTTTGCTGATACATAGTTTACTGCTTCGAATAGACAAATCCAACGAGAAACTTCTTCATCTGACATATCACTTAGACGTTTTTGATTCGATAACTTTTGCATACCCCTCTATTATAGCACCAATCCGTCCTACGTCAAAGTTAAAATTACTTAGCTTGGTATTTTTAATTGCATTTTCAATCACCCCTAAATTAAGCTTTAGGATATTGTCATTTGTTCTAATTTTATCTTTATTCTGAATTAAAATATCATCAAAAATACACTTTATAAAATTCTCTAAAAGTTTTTCTTTATTTTTTACATCTAGAGTAGCTTCAGCAGACATAATCCCTTTTATGTACGCATCTTTTAAAAATGTATCATCGTACTTTTCTTTTTTCTCCTCTACCTTTTCAGGTTGAACAGACCTACTATCTTGTTCATTAAATGTTAAACTATCATTCATAATCTTGATTAGTTACAAAATTAAATTTTTCAAACGGATCACCATCGATAGGTGTGGTTTTCAAGAAA
>MDSZ01033973.1_pt1 | contig 14867 bp, 12 predicted proteins | sample 811201 | NCBI WGS metagenome assembly MDSZ01 (sample SAMN05326647, study PRJNA326480) | marine metagenome | isolation source: seawater | place: Indian Ocean: North | collected 2010
GAAGTTTCTGTTGAAACTGCCGATGGTACTCAAATTATAGGACAGCTTGAATTAGTCCGATTCCCTAACCCTGCCGGACTAAAGTCACAAGGTGGTAATTTATACACTGAAACTGAAGCAAGCGGACCACCTGAAATCGGTGCACCAGGTGAGAATGGTTTTGGAGTGCTGCAGCAAGGATACCTTGAGATGTCGAATGTCAATGTAGTTGAAGAAATGGTGAATATGATCGTCGCTCAAAGAGCTTATGAAATAAATTCCAAATCGATCCAAACATCAGACGATATGCTTGCAAGGGTAAATCAGCTCAAACGATGATTTTTCTTAGGATTAAGTTTTTTTTATTAGGCTCACTATGCCTTTCATATGGTGATGTGTCTAATCTTCTTAAGCCCATCAACTTTAATGGTGCTGGCACAAACAATAGTATAACTGGTACCCATACTTCTGCTTTGATCGCACCAAAGTCTAGTACAAGTGGCTTTCCGCGTTATCGTTCTGAAGCAAATACCGACAGAGAGATTTCATTAGGAATATCCGAAATCGAACAAAAACTCAGTATTTCTCTTCAAAATCGTTATCAAAGTGGAGGTACTATATCCGTGAAATTAACTCGTTCATGGGTGCCGTTAAAGGTGACTTCAAAATTCGTTTTGAAGATTATTGATTGTATGCCAGACGAACTTGCAGCAAGCTCTTTCATTAGGTTTGAAATTTGGGATGAGGGTAAATTAGTCACTAGAGCAGGTGAACCAGTAAGAGTTTCGCATTTTGTTGATGTCTATGTTGCCAAACAAAAACTACTTCGAGGAGTCAATCTCTCTCCAAACTCGTTTTCAATTCAATCTGTTGATATGCTTAGAAAGCATGCGGGAGCAGTTCCTGCCTCCTCCTCTTTAAGTAGCTATGAGCTTTCTTCTTCCGTTAATGTGGGTTCACCTTTGAAATGGAATAATCTTAACAAAATTAACTTAGTTAAGAAAGGTGAGGTTGTAGATGTTTTTGCTGCTGGCGATGGAATCTACATCACAATGAAAGGAGTCTGCCTTGATGACGGAGTACAAGGTGGAACCGTAAGAATCAAAAACTTATCTTCAGATAAAGAATTTCATGCAAAAGTTTTAAACAAAAATAGCGTTAAGGTGAACCTCTGATAATTTATGAAATTCCTTCTATTCTTACTTTCATTTTCCATTTTTTCTACGGGATTTAGTGCATCTCTATGGAATAAGAGTAATGCTGTAAAGAGAGGCCTTTACTCTGGTAAACGGGCATATCAGGTTGGAGACTTAATTACAATTGATGTTGCAGAGAGTTCTTCCCTTGCTGCATCTCAAAATTCAGTTAGGAATCGTCAATCTCAAATTGAAAATGCAGTTCAGCAATTTCTTTTCGCTAATAGTGGATTAGGTACTCACAATGGCGGTCTGCCAGGTACTCAAATTGAGACTGACAGTTCTAATCAAGGAGGCGGTTCAATCGCTAATACTCAGGATCTGAAAGGGAGGGTAAGTGTAGTAATTATAGATGTTCTCCCAAATGATGTGCTTGTAATTGAAGGAGCGAGAATGGTAACTTTTTCCGGGGAAAGCTATTTCGCTGTGCTGAAAGGGATGGTGCGGGTAGAGGACATTGGTTTCGGTTTCAAAGATGGCCTCAGGTACAGAAACATTGTTTCGTCTCAATTTATTGCCGATGCCCAAATTGAATTTGTTTCTAAAGGTAGCCTTAATGATGCTCAAAAGGAGTCATGGTACCAGCGACTAGCATCAGTTCTTAATCCTTTTTAGTATGAAATTTTCGCTTTCTATTTTTCTATTCCTATTATCCTCAATTGTTTCACTTGAAGCAGCAAGGATAAAGGATTTAACAGATGTACGTGGGAGCCGCAGCAATCAAATTAGGGGATACGGAATTGTAACTGGTTTAAATGGTCAGGGCGACTCCCGTATTGAGTATACCGAGTTAGGAATACTTAATGCACTGGAAAATTTTGGAATTAGAGCAGATAAAGCAGATAAATCCAGAAATATTGCCGCAGTGATCGTAACTGCTGACATTGGTCCCTTTGCCAAAGAGGGAACGCGTATGGATGTTACTGTATCTTCGATCGGTAACGCCGATTCTCTCCAGGGCGGAATTCTTTTGCAAACTCCACTTTTTGGACCAGATAACAAAATCGCATACGCAGTGGCACAAGGTCCCGTATCAGTAGGCGGGCTTTCCGCTGGTAACGCTGGCGGTGCAAATGTTCAAGTTAATCATCCAACTGTTGGTATTGTCAGTAATGGCGGAATTGTTGAGGTAGAGATTGAAAGTAATCTCATGCAGGGAAATTCGATTGATTTCTTACTTCGATCCCCTGATTCAGCAACCGCTGTCAAAATGGCAGATGCAATCAATGCTTTATTTCCTGCCACTTCATTGGCAAAAGACTCTGGCGTTGTGAATGTTAATGTGCCTCCTCAGTATAGAGGGCAACTCACCAATTTCTTAGCAGCTATTGGCGAGGTTGATGTAAAGCCAGAAGTTCCTGCTAGAGTGATTATTAATGAAAGGACTGGCACAATTGTTGCCACTGAAAATGTAAGGATTTCCCCAGTCGCAGTTAGCAACAGCAACATTACCATTTTCCTTAACCCCACAACCGGAGTGAGCCAACCTCTTCCTTTTTCTCAAGGTGCTACAACCATCCTGGAAGGCGAGAATGCTGAGCTAATTGAAGAAATTGGTCGCTTTGAAACTCTCGAGGAATTAGATCCAGACGGGGCATCCACCGTTAATGATTTAGCCTCAGCTTTAAACAAACTTGGACTTACTACCCGAGAGATGGCATCGATTCTTCAATCAATTAAAAATGCAGGGGCATTACAAGCCGAGCTGATTATAAACTAAGACAATCATGGAAGTTAGTAATTCCAACAACAATTATGTGGGTATGGATACATCCATGCTTATGGAGATGGCCTATTCCAAAAACATTTCAGAACAGCAAAGAAATGCGGCGGTGAGTCAGCAGTTTGAGTCTGTCTTAGTTAAACAATTTTTAAAAGAAGCACTTAAGCCTATGTTTAAAGGGGTATTCAATGAAGATGCGGGTGCTCACAGAATGTATCGTCATTTCTTTACTGATGCCATTTCTGAAAGTATTGCACAGGGTGGGGGATTTGGGGTGTCAAACATTCTGCAACAACAGCTTAACCAAAAATTTTCCTCCAACAATAGTGTTGGTGATTCTAATCTATCCGAGAAAGGTAAAGTTGATTGATGGTTCAATTCACTGGCAGTCAAAACACAAGCCTTTGCTTTGATTGGGAAGATCTTCTTGAACTCCTAAGAGATGAATTACAGGAGTACGGGGGCCTTATTGGTTTACTTAACGCTCAACAGCAAAGCATTTTAAATCGCAGACCCGAAAGCCTTCTTGAAATAAATCAATCTGTTCAGACTCAATTGGAAGCAAGCCAAATATTACACCGCAAAAGAAGCGGTTTTGTTTCCAATTTAGCGGAAAATTATGGTCAACCTAACTCTTCAACACTCAGCGAACTTGTGACTTACTTCCCAGAAGTTACTCAACCGATGTTTCAGAGCATTATTGATGAAATAAATTCTTTAATTTCTCAGGTAAGAAGTAAGATTGAACAAAATCAAAGACTCCTAAAACGTTTAACTGAAGTCACTGACCAATTACTATCCATGGCAGACCCATCTTCAAGCAGTAAGGTTTACAACGCAAAGGGAGATTTGAATCGATTGGATCGTGGGCAATCGAGCCTCAACGAAACAGCATAGTTCATAGTATGTCGCTTTTAGGAGAAATTAGTAAAAACAGTGAGGCTCTTCGCTATCATGCGAAAACTGCTGAAATTGCTGGTCAGAACCTAGCCCATGTTAATGATGAAACATACGCTAGACAAAGGGTTTTAGCCCGTGAAGGCGTTATGTATGGATCCCATGGCGGATTACAGACTTCCGGTCTTGAAGCGGGCGGTCTTGATCATGCGAGAAGCAGATTACTCGATGATAGAGTTATAGTAGAATTCGGGCAGACATCATCCCTGGAAGCCAGAAAAGAGATCCTTGATTTGTTGCAGGCTGCAATGGGTGAAAACTTAACGAGTAACAGCGTTAACGCAGGTTTGGATGAAGATCATGATAGCATCCTTGCTCCAGGCAGCCTTTCAAGAGCACTGAATGATTTTTTTAATTCCTTCCATGATTTATCCGTAGCACCAAACGATGCTACCACTAAACAGGATATCCTTAATAAGGTAAAAACTTTAGTTAACCGGTTTAACGAAACAGGAGACAATCTAGATCGAATCGATAGTGATCTGAATACAACGATTGAGAGATCAGTTGATGATGTAAATAGACTGCTTGCTCAAATTCACGAAGTTAATAAGCAGGTCAGGCGTTTTGAATTACAAGATTCTGGCAAGGCAGTTAGTTACAGAGATCGCAGGCAGGCATTGCTGGAAGAACTGGCTGGTTACATGAATTTCACTTTTGAAGATGATGTTGATCCTACCACCAATAAGGTTTCAGGTTTCTTAAATTTATTTGTTGATTCAAGTGACGGTAGAAAGATCAATTTGCTTGATCCTACAGGTCCGAAGACTCTGACTAATAGTTGGGATCAAAAACTTACTTTAGGGGAGTCACTTATAGCAAGGGATCTTGAAATTAAAAACAATGCCAAGCCTGATGGTGACCCATCTATAATAGATCCACAGGAAGTAATAAACATTGCAAACCAGCAAGCATCTCGGATGAATCCCAACGGTCGTGATGCCGTTGTTCAGGCAAAGATTACCTCTGATGGTAAACTGGGCAGAGTTGAAGTCATTGATGGTGGCACTCTTTACGATGATTCTGATTCACCAATACTCTTAACCTTTGTTCCTCCCATCCCGTTGATTGGTGATGATGAGGCAGGCAATTTAGATCCCAACCTTAATGGACAAGTAGACCCGAATGGACTTCTGGCGGGACAACCTGTTGACGAGGGTAATGAGATTAGTGCTGTAACCGGGGGAGAAATTGAGTTAGCAGATGCAGCGTCTACATCGATACAAAATATTGCCAGAAAAGAAGGCGATGTTTTTTATTTTGAAAAGCCTGATGGTAAGCTCGGTTTATGGCAGGCACTCGAAGATACCATTAGTGGCTTAGATCCAAATGCCAGTGACCAATTTATGGAAATATCTGACTGGCCTAATGGGAAGGTAGATGAAACCAAAAGAAAGTTTTCCGATATCGAAAGCTTTTCAAAGGGCGATCAGATATATTACGAGGGAAAGTACTACCAAGCAAGTCAGGACTCAGTTGTGGTGGCTACCCAAGCGACTGAGCTTACTGAAAGAAGCTACCCTTTGAATTCGGTTTTCCTTCATGAAGGCAATTATTACCAAGCTTTGTCAAACCTTCCAAAAGGGTTGAATCTTGCCAATGTTGACGGAAGTGCAGTTGGTGATGTGATACAACTTAAATCTGAGAATGCTGATGGATTGACTGGTAATGTAATTTTGCTAGGGGAGAATTTGCCAGAAAATGACCCCGTAAATTATCCAAGCAAAACCCTACCGCTGGCTGATGGAGATGAGTTGTTAAAAGGTGATGTTATTTCACACAATAACTCCTATTTCATTTTCATGGATGACCAAGTTGGAACTTTGGACTCAACAAACCCACTACATTCAAAGTATCTTAACGCTGATTTTAATCCGGAAAATTCAAGCGACTTTACTAAAATCAATGCTTGGGTAGATTCTTCAGTAAAGGTTTTGGATCAGACACAAACTGAGCTAGAACTGCAGATTGATGAAATTTATTATCATCAAGGCAAATACTTTGTAGTAAATGATGCACCTTACAACTCCGAGACTGATGCATATCACATTTTTCTTGATGATGCAGAGGCAGTTGCATCATTTGACCCATTTGATGATCAATGGTCAGACTATATTTATGAATTTTCACCACAGGTTGCTGATCCTTTGGTCAACCCTGATCCTAACGACTTGAATTCTCTGAAGATCCTTAGAAGAAGTGCACCGACAGGGCATGATGTTTCGGAGTTTGGTCCTTGGGTTGAGGTTAATTTAGGTATAGCTGAGGCAGTTATCAAAGGAGGTGAAATAAAGGATTTCAAAATCATTAATGAAGGAAATGGTCTGCCTTCGGAGAATTCAGTATTTTTAGATGGTACTGCTGCTGGAGTTGCCACTGAATTGAATTTAGAAACGGGAGCTATATCCGGTTATCAAAATGGAAAAGATGATGTAGATAAGTTCCGTAAGGGCTTGAATGCTTTAGTTGCGGATTTTGTTTCAGAAGTTAATTCTATTTATAACCCTACTGATGAACCAGGTGGATATTTGTTTGGATTTGATGCTTTTCTTACCAGACCAATCATGGGACCAAATACTTTTATTGAAGAAACATATGGACTATACGGAAAAGAAGGAAATGGTGATTTAAAATTGTTTGAAGAAGAGGTGAGTATGACACTGCCTTATGCTGAGAGTGACACATTTACCATTGTTCAAAGCAGCAATATTTTACCAAAGGAGTTAGAACAGGGATGGGATCTTGAAAATTCCGGCATTGCCTGGTTTAGGGGTGGTGATAATTTTGGGCTTCAAATTGAGGATGTCGGTGTACAGTCAAACTTTTATGCTTCGGCTAGGCGGATGCAACATACGACAATCGACTATGATGCCTCTTATCCTGGGGAAGATCGTATCTTAACTCCTGATGACCCAAATAATGATGACGGCCGTTTTTGGCTGAGGGGTTATGAAAATATTCCTTTTCGTATTGAAGATGGTTCCACAATGTATGTACAGGGTGATAATTTTCAGTTTGATGCGGTGCTTTCGAATGAGTGGAACTTAGCAAAAGCACTTCGTGTTGATGATGGTTTGACTGCCGAAAATATCAAGAGTTCTGAAGATTTGCCCGAAGGTTCCAATGATACCGCCTTCCAAATCAGTAAACTCTCTGATGGTCAATTCACAGATATGATTTCAGTTATTAATGCTGATTTGGGTAATGAAATGGGTGACTTAAACGATAACTTAGAACATCAGAAATCTATCGAAAATCTTCTCTTGGATCAAAGAAGAGCTGTAAGTTCAGTTTCAATAGACGAGGAGGTTGCCGATTTGATGCAATTCCAGCGATCTTTTCAGGCATCTTCAAGAGTGTTAAATACTCTCGACAAGATGCTCGAGTTGGTTGTAATGGGGCTTGTTAAATAATGCGAATCCCAAATCTTAGCGTTTCTGATAGTGTAACGAGAACTATCCGTGACTTGGAACTCAAACGGTTCGAATTAGACCAGCAAATATCTACTGGTCAAAAAATTAAGTACCCCGAAGACGACGGCTTACGAGTTGGTAAATTGATTAATCTTGAGTCGGAAAAGGCAAAACTTTCACAGTATAAAAGAAATTCTTCCCAAGCTAAAGAATTTCTAACAGCGGGACATTTAAACTTGGATCATCTTCGCCAACTTAATCAACGAGCAATAGAAATTGCCCGTGTTGCAGGCACCGAATTAAATCAATCTGCTGCAGAGACCTACGGGTATGAAATTTCTGAACTCGTAGAAGAAGCACTTAATAGACTTAATGCCTCTCACCGCGGCACCGCTCTTTTCGCAGGTAATGAACTGAAACCAAACTTTGGGAATTCCGAAGTTCTCATTGGAAATGAATTAAAGACAACCATTTCTCTTAATGACAGTCTTGTTGGAACTACAAGTGCTGATGGAGATCGTATCATTTCAGAGGGAGAGCAGGTCATTTTTAAAGTTAATGGAAGAGAATATGTTGTTGAGGCAACCAAGGATGGATTGACGACTTCCAAAACCCTGGAAATTGTCAGGGATTTAATAAATAACGATACAGGTAGTTTGGATAAATCACCCCGTCTACCAGATCCTTCCTCTCCTGATCCTGATTTTCCATGGTACAGAGCATTTGTAAGAGGAGGGGAATCACCCAATAACAGAAATACAAACATTACACTTTCCTCAGAGATTTCCACCAATGGAGATCTTTTGGTTTACGGTAATGTAGGGGAGGATTATCATGCATCAGTAAGCTATCTTTCTCAATGGAATCCTTCTACTTATTTCCCTGAACAGGTTGAAGAAAAAATTGCGGATAAAACAGAAGCTCGTTTCCCAGGAAAAACATTTGATGATTTAAATGAGAATGAAAAGGATTTGATAAGGCAGGAAGTTTTTGAAGTTGGCACACAAACCTTTGATCAATCCCAGTTTGATATCGTTTTAGATAGTAAAGCAGTTCACCTTTACAGGTCTGATTATTCCCAAAGAACTCCATCTGTAATCGTACAAGGGTGGTCAGACTTGGATGTAGCCGATCAGGATACGGTATGGCGGAAAGCTTTTGACGAATTTTTTAATGATGGAGACTTAGTTTTTGATCTTACTGACCAGGAAGTTTTCGATCTTACTGGAGAACCTCAAGTAGGGGCACCTAACCTCGGCGGATATTATAGTTTTCAGAGTTATCAAGATACTTCTGAAGCCTCGCTTCCTGTCAAAGGCTATCTTAAGCCAATGGAACTTAATTCGGAAGGCGTTTGGAGAAGATCTGTCGCACAGACTGATGACATTGAAATTACTGATACAGCTAATTTTTATGTCGCTGGAAGTAAAATCGTTAACGGACAACCTGTTAATGAATTTGATAGCTTGAAAGTTGAAGAGTATGCTATTCAAAATCGAAAACGACCTGAAGGTTCGGCACCTGTTATGAGTTGGAGTCGTGATGTCTCGGTAACGACTGACTCTATTAAAGGGGCAACAACCTTGGATATTGAGCACTCTGATCCTTGGAAAAGGTTGTCGCGCTACGAACTTGGAGATTTGGTCGTTTATAACGGAGACCTTTGGGAGTCGCAGATAGATGCAAATTTTAATCGCAAGCCCGGTCTTGGAGGAAACTTTTGGAAAAAAATCCCTTCAGACTACCAAGTGGAAAGAGAAGATTGGAACTTAGAATCAAATGGTGTTGAAAATAAAATATTTTTCTTAGCTCCCGATGGCAGGTTATTTGATGAGCAATTGGATGCTCAATATCACACTGAAGACATACTGCTGGAGTCCAAAACTTATGAAAACTCTATTGCAGATTTAGCTATCGATGCAGCGGCACTTGTGAAAGAAATTGTTTATCCAGTGGCCCAATTTTCAGTTCAGGGTTCCGAGTCCTCTGCAATGACTATTTTTGACCAAACAAATCACAAATACAGACTCGTTGCAACTAGCGGGGATGGTGAAATTGTTGACGGTAATTTTGTTAAGGGTGATATCGTCGATTCTACTGCTGATCCATCTGCTTTAACTAATGGTGCTATTGTGCTCCATGAAGGTCGTTATTTTTTGGTGACTGACGATACTAATTTAGATTCAACATTGTGGAATTCATTAAATGAGACTAACTTAGAAGATGGCGGTATGCTTTTACTTGCTAACGGTTTGCCGAAGCAAGGTTTTGAGACAGTTCTTATGAATGGTGCTAGTGTTTCAGGAAAGAAAGGAGATATAATTTTCAATCGTTCTTACGACACAAACAATAACAACGAACCAATCGATCGATATTTTGTTGCGAATGCAGACTTTCAAGATCAATCATCATTATTAGGAAACGCACTTTTTAATGAGGTTTCAGCTTCAGTTTCTGAACAAGGGGCAGCTTGGTCGTCAAGTGAATCATATTCTTCAGGACAGATTGTCTATTACAAAGGTTCTTATTATCAATCCAGAGTGGATGACCTCAAAAATGTCATCACAGTAGAAGATGAACTCGGAAATTTTCAGGGACAGTTCGCAGTATTTCCGGATGACGATTTTTATGTGAATGAAAATGGACAGACAGTCAAAAACACCTTTTGGGCAAAGCTTTCGGATGAAGGTGATTTGAATCATGTTTTGAGTTTCAGCACTTTGAATGAAAATAAACCTGGCATACGCATACCCGAATCAGGAGCAAAAGGGACTGACGCTTCTGCTGAAGCTGTCGTTGACGCAAATGGTGAAGTAGTCGGACTGCGCATCCTAGACAGAGGTAAATATTTCTTTGGTTCTTCAACCAACTCCACAACAATTCATTCAGACTTCCAAAATGTAGAAATTGATCTTGCAGATGGAAGTCTCTTGTCTGCTAAAATTATTTGGCAGGAGGATAACACAAATGGTTCGTTCTTTATATCAGGGTTTGAACAACTGTCAGTTGTTAGTGGGCAAAACACTTCATCAACCCTGACACCAAAGGAAGGTGATACTTTTTCTTTTGCCACTGGTACTAAAACATTCTTGGATCATAGAGATGCTGATGGTAACCTCTTAAATGTGTCTTATATGGGAGGTAATGAAAGCTCAAGTTCTACTGTTGGAACGAGTACCGACTTATCTTTTTTACTTGATGCATCAAACGAAGGCACTAAAGAATTAGGCAATGTAGTTAACTCTTTAATTGATTTAAGAAAAGGTTTATCCAATCATTCATCTACAGATTTTGCTGAAGAGGTATACACAGCAGAAAAAAAATTGTCTCTCCTCGAAGATGAGATTGTGAACAAAATGGGTGAGCTGACTGCTTCAATGGTGAGGATTGAAACGGTAAACTCTCATGATGAAGAATATTCTATGTCAATTGATAAGCAGATTTCGAATGACTTAGAAATTGATCTATCAGAAGCAATAATGAGACTCACCCGTATTTCGACTTCTTACCAAGCTGCTATGCAAGTTGGTTCTCAAATGTTGAATAACTCCTTATTGAATTATCTTTGATTTTTGATGAAATTAAAGATTGATGAAGATTCTAATAATCCCGAAATTGGGAACTCTGAGTCGAGAAATCGCTTAAAGCTACCGCAAGGGCTTTTTGGTTTCGGTGATTTAAGGGAGATGGAACTACTTTTTGACCAAGAAGAGCTTCCTTTTATGTGGCTAAGAGAGGATAAAAAAGATGGGTTGGCATTTATCGTTTTAGAACCTGGAGGCATTATCCCAGAATATTCTGTTGAAATTACAGACGCAGATGTTGAAGTTCTCGGTGTTACTGGACCAGAGGATACTATGATTTTGAACATTGTTACCCTTTCACCCGAACAGCCTGGCGTTATTTCACTAAATCTTGTCGGACCAATTATAGTTAATCGTCTAACATTAGTAGCAAAGCAATGCATCATTAACAATCATGAGCAGTTCTCCGCTCGACATGTTCTTGATCTTAACGACGGATCGTAATGAATAAGTTTCTCGCCATATGCTTGTTTTGTCCAGAAAAGTAGATCAAGGGATTAGTATTGGTGATCAAATCGAAATTTCGATCACTAAAATTGAGGGAGACTCTGTCAAAATAGGTATTTCTGCACCTCGTTCGATTTCTATTTTAAGAAAAGAAATTCTGGATGAAATGCAAAGCTCTAATATAGCTGCTGCAGTTTCTAGCCCTGCTGAGTCATTAGGAAAACTCAAGAGTACTTTGGCTGCCGATTCTGCTAAGAAATTGATTGAGAGAGTTAGAGCTAAAAAAGCAGAGCAGAAAAAATGAAACAACTTATATCTTGGTAAATGGCTGTATTCAGACCATTTAAAGCTGTAAGACCATTACCTGAGCAAGCTCACTTGGTTGCTTCCAGACCTTACGATGTACTAAGTTCTTTAGAAGCAAGGAGGGAAGCCGAAGGAAATCCACTATCTTTTCTACGTGTTATCAAACCTGAGATTGAGCTTCCAATCAGCATCGACCCATATTCTGATGAAGTTTATGAAAAAGGGGCTGAAGTTTACAATAATTTCAAAAAAGATGATGTCTTAGTTCAAGATTCATCTAAGAACTTCTATATTTATCGATTAACCATGGAAGGAAGAACTCAAACTGGCCTTGTGGGTTGTTGTCATTTTGAGGAATACTTTGAGGGAAAGATTAAAAAACATGAGTTAACACGGGTCGCAAAGGAAGAAGATCGCGTGAAACATGTCGATACTCTGAACGCCAATGCTGAGCCAGTATTTTTTTCTTATCGAGCAAATCAGGAAATTGATTCTATGCTCGAAAACTTAGTTTTAGAGAAACCTGTGTACGATTTTGTAGCTGCTGACCAAATCCGACATGAGCTTTGGATTATAGATAATGCTTCCCTGGTTTCCAAATTAGAAAAGTTATTTTCGGATATTCCTTATTTGTATGTAGCTGACGGTCATCACCGCACTGCTGCTGCTGCAAGAATCGGCGAGAGAAGAAAAAAACAAAATCCTGATCATACTGGTGACGAAGAGTACAATCTTTTTTTAGCAGTTTTGTTTTCAGATCAAGAGCTTGAGATTTTTGACTACAACAGGGTAATTAAAGATCTCAATGGTTTGAGTCCTACTGAGTTTATTGAAAAGATAAGTAGAAACTTTTCTTTACTTCAGAAAAGTGAAAAAGCCATAAAACCGCTGCGAAAAGGTGATTTTTCGGTTTATCTTGATAAGAACTGGTATCTATTTTCGCCATTATTGAGGGAATTTGAAAACGATCCTGTTAAGAATTTGGATGTTAGTTATCTATCTGATTACATTTTTGAGCCGATTCTTGGAATCTCTGACCAAAGAACCGACGATAGAATTGATTTTGTAGGAGGAATTCGCGGATTGGAAGAGTTAGCGAGAAGGGTGGACTCTGGCGATATGGCAGTTGCATTTGCTTTGTTTCCAGTATCTATGGACGAACTACTAAATGTTGCAGATGAAGGAAAAATTATGCCTCCTAAATCTACTTGGTTCGAACCCAAACTTCGTAGTGGATTGTTTGTACATGAATTGAGTTAGAACAGCTATTGCTATTCAACTGATTCATCCAAGGGAGTTTTCCATTAGATGAGATTACTAATTCTGAGTTCTAAAACAGGGGGAGGGCATGAGATGCGTGCATCTGCTATTTCCGATATATCATCTTCTCTTGGAATTAAAACCGAAGTAATTCGCCCCCTTGAAGAGGGTTCGAGCATAGATAAATTTGGGTCAAATCTTTATAATTGGATACAAAAGTTTTATCCAAGACTTCACAAAATATATTTTCATTTTTTGGAGATAGCATCTTTGCATCATAAATCTTCAATGATCTTTTCAGTGAAAAATTATGAAAAGAAAATTTTAGAATTCTCACCTGATTTAGTTATCAGTGTACATGCTCATTTGAATCATGGTTTTAGGGATATAATTTGTGAAAATATTAAGCTCCCTAATGTGCCAAAATTTGTAGTTTGTTGTGGAGAATTATCTAATGGTTCTGGTTTTAGTAATCATTGGGTAAATCCTAAAATTGATGAGTTTTGGTGTCCTTTTGAAGATTCACTGAATGCTGCAGTAAGTAGGGGGATGCCATTTCAAAAATCATTTGTTGTAGGACCGCTCCTTCGCGAACCCTTTTATTCTATTCCCTCAAAGAAAGAAATTGATGATTTTATCCTTAAATATCGACTTAAAAAGGATTTGGGGATTTGTTTACTTGGCACCGGTGCAAATGGAGTACAAAATCACATTAAAGCCATTCGGAGTCTGCGGCAATCTTCATACAAAGGTCAAATATTTGCCCTTTGTGGTAATAATGGCAAACTTCAATCAAAATTAATTGAACAAAACCAATATAATTCTTTAATCATCAGGCCAGTAGGAAGGCTTTGTGCAAAAGAAATGTCTGTTCTCATGCACCTTTCTTCATGGATTTATGGTAGACCAGGTGCTGGTTTGACTACCGAAGCACTGGTTGCTAATAGATCAATGGTTTTCGACACAAATAAGGGAGTTATGCCACAAGAAGAAAATAATCTTAATTTTTGGAGAGATAATTGCCAAAAATTAACGATTGCAAATGGTCCCCGGGAATTAGGTTTGTTGTGTAAGCAAACGATGCCTCCATTTAAAACGAGGAAATCTTTCTCTACCAAGTTAATAGCTGAAAAACTACTGTCTCTTAAGAATCAAATTGATGCAAATTGAGAATAAAAGAGTACAGGCTTGGGCAATTTCTAGGTCGTTACATGCCGCAAATAAGTTCTTTCAGGAGCACAATAAAATTAATAATTTGCTCTCTCTTAAGCCATTTTTAAAAGACAGTTGCAGTATCGGGTTAGGGCAGTTCGCACCCTTGGTTTTTAAGGATTCGAATTTGATAAAGAATGTTAATGGAGCTTTTTCTTTTCCTGAATTTCGATTTATTTTTAATTCACCTATACAGTCTCTTCTTAAAATTCAGAGAATTTTTAATCTAATCAAAAACCTACATTCTCAATCAAACTCAGAAAAACAACTCTGTTTTTTGCTTTATGTGGGATTGGAGGCTACGGTTTCGTATTTGAATTTTGACGATAGGTTTAAAGGCTTTGAAGAAGGAGGATGTATTCAGTTTTTGCTTGGAAAAAAGGAAATCGGACTTGCCTTTCTGTTAAAAAATGAAAAGGGGCTTTGGGTAAATAGGGTTGGACAATTTCAAGGAAATCCAAATGTGAAATTGATTTTTAAAGATGTTAAATTGGGAATTGATGCATGTGCAGGTAAATTAGATGACAAGGTAGCGTTGTCATCTGGTGATTTTATTGCAAAAGGTAGAATTCCTCTCCTTGATTTTGTAGGCTATGCATCCAGAGTAGCTTTTTCGGAAATATCAATTTTAAAATAAAATGGAATTTATAAAATCAAATTCTCTTTTTGATAGGGCAGTAAAAGTAATCCCTTCAGGAAGTTACGGACATACTTCTCCGGTTGGATCACTTCCAACGCATTTTCCCAAATTCGCTGAAAGAGGAAGTGGTTACAAGTTTTGGGATATTGA
>MDSZ01103654.1_pt1 | contig 14867 bp, 11 predicted proteins | sample 811201 | NCBI WGS metagenome assembly MDSZ01 (sample SAMN05326647, study PRJNA326480) | marine metagenome | isolation source: seawater | place: Indian Ocean: North | collected 2010
ATCTAATCTATCCAACGAAACAATTTCCCAATCTGTGTTCTTCAAAAGATAATTAATCATATGATGTCCAATAAAACCTGCTCCACCTGTAATTAATATTTTCTTTGCCATTTACTTAAGGATGATTATATTTTTTATGTTTAACTTTCAATATATATAAATTATCTACTAATAATTATATTTTTTTTTCATAAATCTAACATAATTTTTATAAATTCTGTAATTGTCATAAAAATTTTTTGATTTTGATAAATAATTTATAAAATTTTTTTCATAAATTAGTGATAATTTTTGATTTTTTATAAAATCTAGATAATTAAATTTTTCATATTCTTTTGGATAGGCAACGAAACTTAGTGTCATCATTTTTCTAGAGACATTTTTATCTGGAACACCTGCTTTATGATAGCATCTTGAAGTATTGCATATTAAGGCGTCTCCTTTTAAATTTGTATTTTTAAAAATTTCAAAATTATCTGTTGTGTGATCATAATCATATCTATTTTTATATTTTGTTTCTTTCAGAAATTCATTTTTTTTATTGTTAGGTATAATATTTGTAGGTCCTTGATTTGATGATACGTCTTCAAGAGAAATGAAGATCTTGAACAAAGTACAACGATTATTATCTACATGATAAAAGTTAGAGTATTTCTGAGTATTTTCTTCAAAGTTGTAATTTTGAGCTATTTTAATGTTTGCCAAAAATATATTTGATTTATAAATTTTTGATAAATCTTCAAGAGTTTTTTTTAATTGATTATTACATAAGTCATATACTTGATTTTCTACATATTCATCAATTTCATACAATTTTAAGTATTCTGTATTTTTTGTTAACTTAAGATTAGAAATATGATTGTTAATTTTCTCAACAAATCCGCTAAAATTGCTATTTATCTTTTCATATCCTAGCCTAAAAAAATTATTATTTATATCTTTACATATTTTTTTTAAATAAAAATAGTCAAATAAGACATATGATATAGATTTACTTTTCATCCTTTTTTCGAATTTATTCAGGACATAAGAAAATATTTTATTTAAAATCATTTTACTGTAATTTATTCACAATTAATACTTATCATAATTTACTTTTAAAAGATCATGTAATTTTGTTGCATTTAAATTTCGATTTTTTGAAGATAATTTGTAAATATTTCTTAAATATTCAATAGATTTACCGAGTTGTTCATTAAGTAGCTCCTCTTTTTTTATAGATTTAAAGAAATTAATGTTCAGTATTTTTTTATCATATCTTTTTAAAAAAAGGTATCTAGAGTAAATTTTTCCGGTATCACATTTACTACCAAAATCTAAAAAATAATTATTATTATAAAATGGAGAATGGTAAACTTGTAATTTATTTTCAAATCTCTCCCATTCAAAATTTTTAAAATTTAAACAAATTTTAATAAATATATGTCTAAAAAAATTTTGTAGAAAATAATATTTTTCGTAAAGAGAAATTTTATTAAATTTTTCATCAGTAATTAGTGCTTCAAAAAGTTGTATACAATTTTCAATAGGTTTTTCAGTGTTATTAAAATTATACAATTTTTCCCAATAATATTTTTTAAGTAAGTTAAAATTATCCGTCATTTTATTTTCTTGGCTATTAATTATTTCATTTTTTCTTATCAAGCCAAAGCCGTAAAAAATTAATTTTGGAAAAAATAATTTTCTAATAGCTCTAATGGGATGTCTAATCATTTTGGTTAGTGAAAAAATTTTAGTTTTTTCATAAATATTAATTATTTTTTTATCAAGATTTTTAATAATCATTTTCCTGTTTATTTTATTAATTTTAAATTCGCTAGAAAATAAATTATATTTATCTTTCTGATGAAATGAACCTACGATAAAAAGATTAAAATTTACATTTATCTTTTTTAAGTTTGAAATATCTTTTTCGTATTTTTTTAAATCAAAGCTGCCATTCCAAATAAAAATAATAAACTTATAGTTTTCGTAGTTTTTTATTAAATTAATTTTGTTGATAAATGTTTGATCTGTCAAAATTATTTTTGAAAATTTACCTTTTTCAGCAAATTTAAAATCTATGGAATCAAAATTGAAAACTAAATCACAAAAATATATCACATCCAGTGCTCTCATATCTGGAACCATCACATATGCTTCTTTTGATATAATTAAATCATTCATAAATTTTAATTATATGTTTAAAATTTTACATTTAAAATTAATTTGTATAAAAATTTTTTTAAATTATAAGCAATTAATTATGAAAAAATTTAAAAGAACAATCATTGTATATTCTAATGCATCTAAAATGGGGCATAGAGATCTATATGAAACTAATTTTTACTCAAATATGGAAAAATATTTCAATGTAATTTGGTTGTTCGATGGAGAACCTATAAAAAACTTTAAAAAAAAAAGAAAAAATTATTTTGTTATTAAATTAAAACAAAATATAAGATTTTTGTTTTGGACATATCTATTTTACTTAGAGGAAATTATTATAAAAAAAAATCAGCATCCTAATATTTATAAAAACTCAAGATTATATATAAATAAATTGCATAAAAAAATTATTGAAATAATTTATTTATTAAAATTAGATAAAATCGTAAAAATATTATTTGATTTTATTTTGTATAAAACTACAGAAAATTATAATTTTTTTTCAAATGCAGATTTTTTTATAAGTATCAGCACTGGAAAAGATTTATTAGCAGATGATTTAGCCAGAAATGCAAAAAAAAAAAAATATTCCTTACTTTTTTATACCTGCTGGATGGGATCATATATCTGGAAAACCTATACTAGTAAGACCTGATAAAATTATGGTATGGGGAAAACAAACTAAACAATTGTGCAAAAATATACATAATTTTAAATCTGAAATAATTGGATCATTCAAATTTGACATCTATAAAAAAAATATTTCAAAAATTCACGCATTAAAAAAACTAAAATTAGATCATAATTTTAAATATATATTAGTATGCGGATCTGTTGTTGTTTTTAATGAACATAAATTGATTAATAAAATTCTTAAATATTTAAAAAATAAAAAAATGAAAAACTATAGAATTATTTATAAACCTCATCCATTTGCTATGAAAAGAATATTCGATGAAAAGATAAATTTTGGCAGTCCTAATAAAGTTATATTTTCACATAAAATAAAAAAAGAGTTTAAGTTAGAAGATTACCCGTATTTATTAAAAAGTATGGAAGGAATAATTACTCCATATTCAACAATGATAGTGGAGTCTCTGTATAACAAAGTACCTTGTATGGCCGTTGGTTATTCCGAAAAAAATCAGTATGGTTTTGATTGGAGACTACACACTCTAGTAGCTCCGCATTTAAAGATATTAAAAAATAAAAAATTTATAATTAATTGTTTGGATGAAAATACGTTTACAAAAAAATTTGAAAAATTTTTAAAAGTTATGAGTAATAAGAAACTAAATTTATTAATGAAAAAATTTACTGATCAAATCGTTTATACTTCAGATAAAACTTTCAACCACAGAATTATTGAAAAAATACAAAAATTTTCGTCAGACTCTTAGAATGTATTTTAAAAATTAAAATCATATGTTTTATAATGTTTTTCAATTAAATCTAAAGTTTGTTTCATCTGTCTTTTGTAATCATAAAAAGATTTAACTTTTAGAGTCACGGCAAAATAGGTTGAAATCATAAGTAGTAAAATTATTAAATCATCTTCTAAATATCTTTTTTCAAAATAATTTTTTGAATATTTAGAATATTTAAAAGTTTTTTTTATTTTTATTAAATAAATAAAAAATAGCTTGACAAATTTAAAAATTAAAAATTCATTGAAATATGCAAGATATTCAATATTTTTAATTGATTTATTTTTAATATCATTCTTTTCGTAATTAGTTGAAACTTTAGTAAAGATAGAAACTTTATTAATATAATCTTTATGATTTGATACCAGATTATTATAATCTAAAAATAAAACTCTCTCTTTTATATTTATGTAATTATATAAAATCTTATTATAATCTAAAATTTTGTAATTAGTTATACTTTTAACATTAATAGTCTGATTACTTAAAAAATCATCGTCTCCACTAATAAAATTTTTAAAACTATTAATTAATCCATGTTTTACTCTTTCTTTATAAAATGAAAAAAGTAAATCTGGCTGACTTCGGTATCCTATAATGTATTTAGGTTTATTAAATATTTTTTCCATTAAATCAAATCTTTCATTTTTGTCTTTAAATCCATCAAAAAAACTTCCAAATAAACCTTCATACGAAATTATAATGTTACTTTCATGAATTTTATCAAGTTCTTTATTGAATGTTTCTAAATCTATTTTTTTTTTTATTAAGTCAATAAGATTTTGAACAATCTTTTCATTTTTCCATTTAGTAGATATAAAATAATTTTTATCATTAATATTTTCAAAAAAATTTTTTTGTAAATAAGTAGAACCTGTTTTATACAAACCAATATGTATAATAAAATTTTTTTTATTCATAAATATTATATTTAATTAATAAATTTAAAATTTCTATTTAATAAGTTTTTTTGATAAATAAAATTAAATTTATTTATAATATATATTGTAAGTTTAATAATATTAAACTATAGGTTAGATTAACTTTCATATTATAATGGTGAATAACAAAACAATTTTCTTAACAGGTGGTACGGGTTCTTTTGGGCAATTTTTTACCAAAAAAACTTTAAGTGAAAAAAATATTAAAAAATTAATCATTTTTTCCAGAGACGAGATGAAGCAATGGCTTATGAAGAATGAAATTAAAGATAAAAGATTAGAGTTTGTCATTGGAGATATTAGAGACAAAGAAAGAATTGAAGAGACTACAAAAAATGTTGATATAATAATTCATGCAGCTGCAACAAAAATTGTACCTACCGCAGAAGAATTTCCAAGCGAATGTATAAAAACTAATGTTTTTGGTGCTATGAATCTGATTACTGCAGCAAAAAAAAATAATGTTAAAAATGTTATAGCATTATCAACTGATAAAGCTTGTAACCCTGTAAATTTATATGGTGCAACAAAATTAACTTCAGATAAACTTTTTGTCTCTAGTAATGAATTTAAAAAAAATGCAACTAAATTTTCAGTTGTTAGATATGGGAATGTAATTAATTCTAGAGGTTCTGTTATACCTTTTTTTAAATCATTCGGTAAAAATTCTACAATACCCATAACACATAAAGATATGACAAGATTTATGATAACTCTAAACGATGCTGTTGATTTAGTGTATTATTCTTTAAAAGAAATGATTGGTGGAGAAATATTTGTAAAAAAAGCTCCTTCTATTAATATTCTAGATATTGCTAAAGCAATTCATAAAAAATTAAATATTAAAATAATTGGTGTAAGACCAGGAGAAAAAATTCACGAGGAAATGATCAATATTAATGATTCAAGAAATACTTATGAATACAAAGAAATATTTAAAATTTTACCAGAATTAGCAAGTCAAAGAGTAAAAAAAAAAATGATTAAGAATGGAAAAAAAGTAAAGGAAAACTTTCAATATATTTCTAATGATAATAAAAATTGGATTTCTTCAAGTGAATTAAAAAAAATTCTGGAAAAGTATATTTAATAAATGTTTCATAAATTTATCTATCTTTTAGGTAAAAAATATCTCTACTATTCGTTTCTTGTTTTTGTTTTATTAATTTTAACTGCTTTATTAGAAATTATCGGAATTGGGTTGATACCATTATTTATCTCATATTTGTTTGATCCAGATATTTTAATTAAAAATATATCAAACAATCTTGATTATGACTTTATACATAATTTTTTATCTTATATTAAAGATATTAACCTGATTTATTTAGGGTCTCTCACAATTTTTAGTATTTTTTTAATTAAAAACTTAATTATTCTTTTATCAACTTTTGTAGAAACGAAATTAGTCTCAAAAGTTAAATCAAACAATTCTAAAAAACTTTTGCAATATTACTTGTATTTACCAATAATATATCATTTAAAAAAAAATCCTTCTCAATTAATAAGAAATATACAAATAGGAGTTTCAAATTCCTCAGAATTTATAATTATATTTATCAAAATATTTAAAGAAACAGTTGTTTTGTTATTTTTATTAATTTTATTATTATTCACAGATTATAAAGTAACATTAGCCTGTCTTTTCGTATTTACTTTTACATTATTTATTTATCTAAAATTTATTAAAAAGGATTTAGAAAAAAGGGGAGCAAAACAAAATTTATTTAAATCGAATGAAATTAAAATTCTTAGACAAACACTTAGTTCTTTAAAGGAAACTAAAGTCTACGGAATTAAAGATAAATTTATATCCCAGTTTAAGGATAATATTAGTTTACAATTAAAAAATGTAATTTTTTTTAGGGTTGTTCAATCAATACCACGATTATTATTAGAGCAAGTTACAATTAGTGTAATTTTATTGATAACTGTTTATTTATTTATTGTAACAAAAGATAAGAGTACTGTTCTACCAGTTCTTACACTATTTACTCTTAGTTCTCTTAGAATGATACCAGGATTAAATTCTATAGCTTTAAGTATTGCATCATATAAATTTAGAAAGGCATCATTTGATATAATTTATGATGAGTTTAAAAGAATTGATAAAATTAAAGTCGATACTAATAGTAATCAAAAAATTAGTTTTAAAAATAAAATATATCTCTCTGAAATTAGCTATTTTTATAATAACAAAAAAAAAATACTTAATAAAGTAAACCTTGGCATAAATAAAAACAAAATGACAAGCATTATTGGAAAATCAGGTGCAGGAAAAACAACGCTTTTAAATATAATTTTAGGCTTAATAAAACCAAAATCTGGTAAAATTTATATTGATAACAAAGAAGTGAATCTTAATAACACTAATTGGCAAAAGTTAATTGGATATGTGCCTCAAGATGTTTATTTACTTGATGACTCTATAAGAAGAAATATAATTTTTGGTAGGAAATGCGAAACTAAAGATGAAAAAAAAATTGACAAAATTTTAAAATTATTAAATTTAAATGAAGTGGTTGATAGACTAAATAATGAATTAAGTAATACTGTTGGAGATAAAGGAAGTAGGCTTTCTGGTGGAGAAAAACAGAGAGTAGGTATAGCAAGAGCTTTATACTCTAGTCCAGAAATATTAGTATTAGATGAAGCAACTTCATCTTTAGATAATGATCTAGAGGAGCAAATTATTAAGAATATTAAAGAAAAATTTAGCAAATGTACAATCTTAAGTATTTCACATAGAAAAATTCCTTTAAAATATTCAGATAATATTTTTATAATGAAAAATTCAAAGCTAAAAAAAATTAGGAATTCAATAAATTACTGATGAAAAAAATTTTAATAATTGGTTCTTCAGGCTTATTAGGAATTAATTTTATAAGTAAATTAAGAGATAAATATAATTTAATTTGCAACCAACATAAGCAAAAATTAAATATTCATTCTAATATAGTAAAAATAAACCTATTTAACAAAAAAAATATTGAAAGTGTAATTTTATCAACCAAACCAAATATAATTTTAAATTGCTCTGGTCTGACTGATTTAAAAAAATGTGAAAAAAATAAAAAATTAGCTTACAATTTAAATTTTTTAATTACTAAAAATTTATGTGACGTTATAAAAAATTTAAATATTAGACTTGTTCATATTTCAACTGATCATTTATTTGATGGCAAAAAATTAGGTTTTTACAGAGAAAATGATAAAAAAAATCCACTTAATACATACAGTTTGACTAAATCAAAATCTGAGGAAGAAATAAAAAAAAAATTAAAAAACTTTTTAATAATCAGAACTAATTTTTTCGGCTGGGGGACTAATTATAGAAGTTCAATAACAGATTATATAATACAAAATTTAATACAAAATAAAAAAGTTTTTTTAAGTAAGGAAATTATATTTAACCCAATTTACATTGGGAGTTTAATAGATTTGATAGATTATTTAATTTCAAAAAATAAAAGAGGTATTTATAACCTATCTACAAATAATCAAATAAGTAAATTTGATTTCGGATTAAAAATTGCAAAGCATTTTAATCTAAACGATAAATTAATTAAGGCTTCTGAAGATAAAAAGGTTTTAAAACCAAAAAATATGGCGTTATTAAATAATAAAATTAAGAAATTTATACCTTCAAATTTTTTTAGTTTAGAAAAAAATATCAAAAAATTTAAAAATGATTTTGAAAAATCACATATAAAACAATTTTATAAATTTCATCCATATGGTAAGCATCATCTATTTAGATCAGATATTAAAGAAGTAAATAAAGTTTTGTTTTCTAATAATCTAACTCAAGGACCAAAGATCGATGAGTTTGAAAAAAAAATTGCTAATTTTGTAGGCTCTAAATATGCAGTTGCCGTTTCAAGCTGTTCTGCAGGTTTACATCTTGCATGTAAAGTAGCAGGTTTAAATAAATCAAACAAGTTCATCACAAGTCCAAATACATTTGTTTCTACCGCTAATGCAGGCTTGCATTGTGGTTCAAAAGTGATCTTTTCTGATATTAGTCTAAAAACTGGAAATTTAGATTTTGAAATATTAAAAAATTTATTGAAAAAAGAAAAAAATGTAAAAGCAATTATACCTGTTCACTTTAGCGGAATGCCGTTTAATACAAAAATATTAAAAAATTACCTAAGAAAAAAAAAAATTTTTATAATTGAAGATGCGGCACACGCATTAGGTTCTAAATATAATGATGGTAGCATGGTTGGTTGTTGTAAGTACAGTGATATGACAGTTTTTTCTTTTCATCCTGTAAAATCAATTGCATGTGGTGAAGGAGGTATAATTACAACAAATGATTATGATATATATCTAAATTTAAAAAAATTAAGATCACATGGCATCGAAAAAGCTCCATTAAATAATTATAATAAGACTAAAAAAAGAAATAATTTATATTCAACATGGTATTATGAAATGCAGGAACTTGGTTATCATTATAGATTAACAGATATACAGGCTTCTTTAGGAATTTCTCAACTAAAAAATATTGATAAGTTTATAAATAAAAGAAGATTGCTTGCCGAAAATTATGATAAAAAATTAAGTAAAATTAATAACATATCTATTTTAAATTATAATAATAGAAAAATAAGCTCTAATCACATTTATGTGATCTTGATAGATTTTAAAAAGATTAACTTAAGCAGAACCAATTTTATGAAAAACTTATTATATTTAGGTATTGGATCACAATTACATTATATACCTGTTTTTTTACATCCATTTTACAAAAGATTAAATAAAATCCACACAAAAAATTTTGTAAATACTACGCATTATTTTAATTCTGCATTATCAATTCCCCTATATTATGGGTTAAAAATAAGTGAACAAAATAAAATAATTAAATCTTTAATAAAAGTGCTAAATTGAAAATTATTTTAGGAACAGCAAATTTCAATCTCAATTATGGTTTTCAACATAATAAAATTAAAAAAAAAGAGATAAAATATATAAAAAAATATATTAAGGGTAAAATCAACACAATAGATTCTGCAGAAAGTTATAAACACAAAAAAGAATTTTCACTTCACAAAAATATAAAAGTCAATTCTAAGGTATCAAACTTCAATACTCAAAGTCAAAATGATTGTAATAAATTATTAAAAAAAAAAATTAAGACTATATTGAAAAGTCACAATATAAAAAAAATTAACACACTATTCTTACATAGACCTGAAGAAATTTTAAAGAATAAAACAGGTGATTTTTTAATAAATTCATTATTACAATCAAAAAGGCAAAACTTAATTTCAAAAATAGGTTATTCCGTCTATAATCCTTTTGAAGCTATTCAATTAATAAAAAAACATAGGCCTGACATTATTCAAATTCCTTTCAATGTTTTTGATAGAAGATTAATTGATCCTAAATTTATAAATTTATTAGAAAAAGATAGAATAAAAATACAGATAAGATCTATTTTTTTACAAGGCTTACTCACAAATAAGAATGCGTATAATTTAAAAAAATTTTGTAAGTTTAAGTTACAATTAAAGGAATGGCATTCTTGGGTTGAAAAGAATGGTTTAGTGCCAGAAGAAGCTGCTATAAATTTTGTTCTAAATTATAAAAAAAAGTTTGATAGTATTTTATTAGGTATAGATAACTTTGAGCAACTAAAAAAAAACATGTATTATATTAAAAATAGAAAAAAAATCGAATTTCCTAAATTTAAAATAATCAAAAAAAATATACTTGATCCTAGAAAATGGTAAATTTAGTAAAAAAATTACTTAAAAAAATAAACTCAAAACGTGAAATACAGAAATATATAAATAGTAGAAAATTTAAACATCTCCAGCATGAAACTAATCTTAAGATTAATGAAAACCTAAATAAAATTAATTACTATAAAGATAATTACATAGAAAAATTTTTTTTTAAAAATTTTAATAACCAAAATGAAATAATTACCCAATATATATTAAATAATATAAATTGGAAAAACCTTCAAAAGAAAATAATAATCGGTAAATATAAAGCAGTCTCTTTACCTGCTAACTTATCTTTTTTAAAAAATTTATCAATAAACATTAAAATAAATTTTTTTTTGTCATTTGTAACATTTTATCTTTTTGTTATAAAAAGTTTTTTGTTTGGAGTTATTTATTACTTTTGGAAAATAATAACCTTTTTTATTGGTAAAAAGAATTATCAAACTGCAATTAGAGATTCATCCTTTTTTTTAGGAATTAATAAAAATTGTATTAATGATAACTTTAGTAATGATTTAAACACGTATGGTTTATCAGATTGGTTTTTTAAAGATTTTAATCAAGAAAAAAACAAATCTTTTTTTTTCCATAATTGCAAAGATAAAAAAAAAACAAAGAATCCAAAGTTCTTTTTCATTTCTTCGCCTATAAATATTATAAAAGTTAAAACTCTATTATATTTTGTATTTTTTGGTTTTTTTTTAATATTATTTTCTTTAATTCATTTGCTTTTATTTAAATGGAAGTTACCGTTATTTTTAAAAGAATTATTAAGTTCGAATATTATAAGAAATACACCAGATGAGTTCTTATCAAAAAACTATTTCTTTAATAACAGTTCATGGGTTTTTCGTCCACTTTGGACTTATGAAGCAGAAAAAAAAAATTCAAATGTTATAATGTTTTTTTATGCATCTAATATAGAATCTATTAAAAAAGATGATGAAAACACACTAAAACCAATTAATTTCTATAGCCTTATGACCTGGAAAAATTATTATGTATGGGATAATCATCATGAGAATACTTTAAAGAGTTTTTTAAAACAAAAAAATTATTCTCATGATAGCATATTTAAACTGGTAGGCCCAATTCCATTTGAAGATAAACCTTTAAATTTTGGTTTAAAAAATGAGCACATAAATATAGTTATATTTGATATCCCTTTATACAGGCGAGCTAACTCATATTATTTTGATTTTGAGACTTCTTTCTATACTTACGAAAATATAAAAAAATTTTACTTTGATATATTAGAAATATTTAATGAAAAAGATCTAAAAAATGTAAAATTATTTCTCAAGACTAAGAGGAGCATAAATACTAATATTCATGACAAGAGATATAAAAAACTAATATCGAAGTTAAGTAATAGCATTGAAATAATTGACCCGCATGTCTCAGCCATAAAACTTGCAAAAAATTTTGATGCATGTATATCATTACCTTTTACTTCAACATCAAGAATATTTGATAATCTTGGAAAAAAAGCTGTATATTTTGACCCTGTTGGATATTTTAAAAAAAAACACAAGGCTGCAAAAAATATTCAAATATTAAACAATGATGAATTAAAAAATTGGGTCTTTAAAATTAAAAATGAAATTAAACAAAAATAAAAATTGGATATATGCAAAAAATATTATCCCGGGTGGAAATATGCTTATATCTAAAAGATCAGATTTCTTGCTACCAGATTACTGGCCATCTTACTATAAAAAAGCAAAAGGATGTTTTGTATGGGATCTAAACAATAATAAACTACTTGATATGTATTTTGGTGTTGGCACAAATATTCATGGGTACACAAACAATAAAATTGATAAACGAATACATGAAGTCATTAAAAATTCAAATATGTCATCTTTAAATTCATATGATGAAGTATTGCTAGCAAAAGAACTAATAAAAATTCATAAGTGGCCATCGATGGCAAAATTTTCTAGAAGTGGGGGAGAGGCTAATGCTATAGCAATTAGAATAGCGAGAGCATCCTCAAAAAATAAAAATATAGCTTTTTGTGGTTACCACGGTTGGCATGATTGGTACTTATCTTCGACCTTAAATAAAAATAATTCATTAAGTAATCATTTAATTCCAGGCATCGATAGTTCAGGGATACCACATCAACTTAAAAATACTGCTTTTCCATTCCAATATAATAATTTTGAAATGTTAAAAAAAATTGTCAAAGAAAAAAAAATCGGCATTATAAAAATGGAAGTTCAGCGTAATTATTATCCAAAAAATAACTTTTTACAAAAAGTCAGAAGATTGGCGACTAAAAATAAAATTATTTTAATTTTCGATGAATGCACAACTGGTTTTCGGGAAAATCTTGGTGGCTTACACTTAAAATACAAAGTTTACCCAGATATGTTAATTTTGGGTAAAGCTCTAGGGAATGGTTATGCTATAAATGCTGTTTTAGGAAAAAGGAATATAATGCAAGCTGCAAATAAAACATTTATAAGTAGTACATTTTGGACAGAAAGAATTGGTTATGCAGCAGCACTTGCTTGTTTAAAAGAAATGAAGAAAAAAAGCTTTTTTAAAAAAATTATCAAAACAGGGAAATATATTAAAAAAGGTTGGAGCGAGCTAGCTAAAAAAAATAAAATAAAAATTGAAATTACTGGAATAGATCCAATACCAATTTTTAATTTCGAAAATAAAATTAATATTGAGGCATCAACATATCTGACGCAAGAAATGTTGAAAAAAAATATTATAGCAACAAATTGTATATATGTTTCCATTGCACATACAAAAAAGTATATTGATCTTTACTTAAGAGAGTTAGATAAAATATTTTTCAAGATATCGAAAAACAAACATAATTTAAAAAAATTTATAAAAGGTCCTTTAAAACAAAGATCCTTAAAAAGAGTTAATTAATGAAATTTTCCACAAAAATTATTTGTGAGGTTGCCCAGGGATATGAGGGAAATCCAAAATTAGCTGAAATGCTTCTAGAGTCTTCATTTAAAACAAATGCTGATATAGTAAAATTCCAATTAGTTTATGCCGATGAACTATCTACTAAATCTTACAAGTACTACAAACTTTTTAAAAAATTAGAAATGAAAGAAAAAATATGGAGAAACTTAGTTGGAAAAGCAAAAAAAAATAAAATCAAGTTTTACTTTGATATATTTGGAGACAAAAGTTTCAATATTGCAAAAAAATTGAAAGTTGATGGAGTTAAAATTACATCAACAGATTTTTTTAATATTAAATTAATTAAAAAATCTTTAAATTATTTTGATCAAGTTTTACTTTGTGTTTCTGGAGTTAAAAAAAATGAATTAATCCCATATATTAGTAGGTTAAAAAATACACAAAAATTAGTATTGATGTATGGATTCCAGTCAGAACCAACTAAAATAAAGGATAACAATTTGTATAGAATATATGAGTTAAAAAAAATATTCCCTCGGCATAAAATTGGTTTTATGGATCATACTCATGGAGACTCAGAATATTCCAATTTACCTTCAATTTTATCTTTAGGATTAGGTGTAGATTATTTAGAGAAACATATAACACTTGATCGAGAGTTAAAATTAGAAGATTATATTTCTGCGTTAACACCTAATAAATTTAAAAATTTTGTAAAGTTATTTAAAAAAGCTGAAGCAGCTTTAGGTAAGATAGGATTTAAATTAAGTAAAGAAGAGTTAAAATATAAAAAATTAGCTTCAAAAAATTTAGTCTCAAAGAAAAAAATTAGAAAGGGGTCAAAAGTGAGCCTCAACGATTTATTACTTAAAAGAGTAAAAAATAATAACAAAATACTAGAAAATCCAGATACAATTATTGGCAAGATTGCAAAAAAAGAAATCCAAAAAAATAAACCTTTAAAAGGTTCTTTCTTTAAATGAGAAAATTAGTTGCCTGTTTAGCCTGCAGAAATGAAGGATCTCGTCTGTATGGAAAGCCATTACAAAATTTGGATATAAAAAAAAAAATTTCTATTCTCCAATACATTATTGATTGTCTTAAAAAAACTAGAGAAATTAATTCTATTATTTTAGCAATTAGTAATAATATTCAGAACAAAATTTATGAAGAAATTGCAAAAAAAAATAATATTAATTTTATATATGGCCATGAGATAAATGTATTATCAAGACTAGTTAAAAGTTGTGAAAAAGAAAAAGGAACTGATTTGTTTAGAATTACAACAGAATCACCATTCTTTTTGTTTGAAAAAATACCACAGCTATGGAAAATGCATATTAAAAATAATTATGATCTCACTACTATAGATGATGTTCCGGATGGAAGTGGTTTTGAGATTGTAAATTTAAAAGCTTATAAATTCTCTTTAAAAAATGGCAAAAAAAAACATAAGTCTGAATTTTGTTCACTTTATATTAGGGAGAATAAAAAAAAATTTAATTTTTATAAATATAATATTGAAAATATATACAAAAGAAAAGATCTGAGATTGACAGCAGACTATCCAGAGGATTTAATTGTTCTAAGGGAAATTTACTCTAATTTCAAAAAAAAATATCCAAAGATTCCTCTAAAAAGTATAATTAAATTTCTTGATAAAAAAAAAAATCTAAAAAAATTAATAAGCAAATATACTAATGAAA
>MDSZ01053351.1_pt1 | contig 14864 bp, 15 predicted proteins | sample 811201 | NCBI WGS metagenome assembly MDSZ01 (sample SAMN05326647, study PRJNA326480) | marine metagenome | isolation source: seawater | place: Indian Ocean: North | collected 2010
TAATAAAGGCTTCTTATACTCAATAATTTTAACCTCACCTATAGCCACACCCTCTTGTAACTGTACATTCTGATCTGTAATTTTATTAGCAGATATAACAACTCCTGTAATTTCAACCGCACCATAGCCAACAAAAGTTGCTTTTACAGTATAATTTCCTGGCTCAAGTGGCTTAATCGTATAATTTCCATCAAAATCAGTAGTTGTACCACCAATCTGGTTACCATTTCTTTCCGCAACAATATTTGCAAAAGGAATAGGCTCTCCAGTCATCGCGTCAGTAATTACCCCCTTTAAAGTACCTGTTTGCGCAAATGCAAGAGTAGTAATTGACAATAATACTACTGATAAATAAATTTTTCTGAACATACTGTTTCGTTTAATTATTTAAAGTTCGTAAAGATATAAATCTTTCGATTATATATAGAAAAAATATGATTTATTTTAACTAAAATTGCATGCATGAATAAATTTATATATATCATTATTTTTGGTACAATATTTTATAGCTGTAATGACGACAATTGCTATATACAAGACGTTTATGTAAATAAAGTTATTGACCTTAGTCTACCAGCATATAATAAAATATCAACAGAAGGAAATTCAATGTTTATAGATGGTGGTGTAGAAGGTATAATTATATTTCATGGAATAGGAAACAACTATAAAATATATGATAGAAACTGTAGCTACGAACCATGTCTTCCGTGCTCCAAAATTGACTCAGTAGAATCTGGAATTGCGTATTGCGGATGCTGTACTTCTGTATTTGATATCAACAACTCCGGTAATCCCATAAACGCTCCCGCTCTTTTACCGTTAAAGTCTTATAATTACATCTTAGATAATAATATTCTAAGAATATTTAATTAGTTCGACCCTAATTTAACTAGTTTTTTCCTTATATTATGACCAGGGAGTGATATGTCCAAATAATAAATACCATCTGATAACATCCCAATGTCCTGAGAACTGAATTGATAAGGAAATCTTGTTGATTTAACAACTCTACGAGTAATTTCTCTACCATACAAATCCACTAACACAAGCATAGCTTCAGAAAAATCTGAGTTTTCCAAGTATATTGTTAAGGGATAACCATCTAAAATAGGATTTGGGCCAATTTTCACAACAGCAGAAGAATGAATTGCCTCAGAACTTACGAAAGGACTTAAAAAAACTGATTCAGACGCATAAGTACATCCAAATTCATCAGTAGCTACAATATAATACGATCCTGTATATTGTGCAGGAAAGAAAGAGTGATTAGCACCACTTATTAATCCATTATTATCATACCATTGTAGATTGGAATACAACGCAGAGTCTACCATCCATGCTGTTGAACCATTATCATCTAAAATTGGACGATAAGTACTATCGCATATTACCACTAAAACATCTAAAGAAGCAGAAGAACATCCATATTCATTTATAACAACTAAAGAATACACACCGGAAGTTGTAGGCTCTATAGAAGTATCTATCGACCCTGGTATTGGACTATTATAATAGTACCACTGCATTGCAATTGAATCATTTGATGTATAAATTAAATTGTTTAATGTATCGTAAACTAAGCTAGGGGTTTGCGGATAATCATAAACATTAATTGTATCTGTTGATGTTACTGTATTAGCCGGAACTTCCATTACAGTATAATTTATAGAGAGACCCCCTCCATTTGTTGAAAAAGTACCAGCTTGTTGAGCTGGCGTAAAAGTAAGCGCTCCACAATTTTCAGTACTGGTAAATGGCCAAAAATCATCATTATCCCACACTTCTATAGTAACATCCTGTCCTGTTAGCTGTAATGGATTAGAAATATTTATAAACAAAGGAAATGGCTGCGTAATGTAATTACTACTATTAATTTGCTGTACCACAGCTGATTGAGTGCTAATAGTATAAAATAAATCAACATCTCCTGTAACAAAATTGTCTGTACAAGTACCCATTACAACTTCAATACTCTCTAAAAAATAAACCGGATTTGTCTGCACAGCCGAATACTGAACGATATATTGTCCTGGCTGAGTGTATATTTGATCAACTGGCTGTGCTAAATTACTTGAATTACCATTTCCAAAATCCCAAAAATAAGAAAGCATACCAGAATTGTTATTTGAAAAACTAACTGTAACAGGAGCACATCCTGAAGGGTTTGTCATAGCAAAACCAGCATTAGAAGCTGTAGAAGTGTCAGGCAATACAACCAAAGGGAGTGTAAAAGAAATATTTTCAGGCCCCACCAAAGATGATAAACTGTGAGTAGCGACTAAATTAACCTCTACATCAAAATATCCAGGAATCAATGCAGTGCCCGAGATTTTAACGCAACCATATTGCGTTACCGTAGGATCATAATGACAATTATTTACTGAATTATTACACTCCCAAGTTAAACCCAAGGGCAATGATATTGATATAATATGAAAATCCTCAAAAGTAACAGTCACCCCTCCATCTACTGTATCTAATGGCAAGAAAAATGTCATGTCTTCATCATAAAATTGGCCAACATAGGCATTAGGTAGTGTATCAGGATCTAATCCATAATTTGCATTAGATGGAAAATAAGTATAATCTATTGTGCACTGTGCAGAAACAACAAAATAAGCCGTAAAAAATACAAAAACAGATAATAGTCTTTTCATATGTTCTTATTTTATAGAGTACAATATTACACTATTTTAATGAATATAACAAAAACAAAAAAAAGCTTAACACAATACATGCTATTTCAACTAGAAAATTTATTAAATAAGGCTTAATATCTGTAATATTCAGGCTTATAAGGTCCATCGACTTTAACTCCAATATATTCTGCCTGATCAGGACGTAAAGTTTCCAATTCTACACCAATCTTTGAAAGATGTAATCTAGCTACCTTTTCATCCAAATGTTTTGGTAGCATATATACTTTATTTTCATAAGCATGTGAATTACTCCAAAGTTCTATTTGTGCTAAAACTTGATTAGTAAATGAATTTGACATAACAAAGGAAGGGTGACCTGTTGCACAACCTAAATTAACTAACCTACCTTCTGCAAGTAGAATAATATCTTTACCATCAACAGTATACATGTCTACTTGAGACTTTATTGTATTCTTAGTGTGCCCCCAATGTTTATTTAACCATGCCACATCAATCTCGTTGTCAAAATGACCTATATTACATACAATAGTTTTATCTTTCATATTTTTAAAATGATGACCTTGAATAATATCCTTATTACCTGTAGTAGTTACTACAATATCAGCATATTTACATGCGTCATCCATTCTCTTAACAGCAAAACCATCCATAGCAGCTTGGAGAGCACAAATTGGATCAATTTCTGTAATTATTACTCTAGCTCCAGCGCCCCTAAGTGAAGCAGCTGAACCCTTGCCAACATCGCCATATCCTGCAACAACAGCAACTTTACCAGCCATCATAATATCAGTTGCTCTCCTTATAGCATCTACTAAAGATTCTTTACAACCATATTTATTATCAAACTTTGACTTAGTAACAGAGTCATTGATATTAATAGCAGGAAGCTTAAGAGTCCCCTTTTCCATTCTTTCATATAATCTATGAACACCTGTAGTAGTTTCTTCAGAAAGTCCTTTAATTTCTTCTATCATTTGAGGGAACCTGTCAAAAACCATATTTGTCAAATCTCCCCCATCGTCTAAAATCATGTTTAACGATTTACCTCCTTTAAATGCAGTGAGAGTTTGCTCTATACACCAATCAAACTCTTCTTCACTCATCCCTTTCCAAGCAAAAACAGGTACGCCTACAGCAGCAACTGCTGCTGCGGCTTGATCCTGAGTAGAAAATATATTACAAGAAGACCATGCAACCTCTGCTCCTAGATGAACTAATGTTTCTATTAAAACTGCTGTTTGAATTGTCATATGTAAACAACCTGCAATTCTTGCTCCTTTTAACGGCTTAGTCTCTCCAAATTCTTCACGAATAGTCATTAGACCTGGCATCTCTGCTTCTGCTAATCTTATTTCTTTCCTACCCCATTCAGCTAGTGAGATGTCTTTAACTTTATATTTCATAGTCTCTAATTCCATAATTTATTTTTAATAGGTGCAAATATACGCATAATTATTACTTTAGCACAGAATAATAGAGTATGCCCATTCACAAAATAATACGCAAAAAAAAATACCAACTTGGTATTTGGAATATAACTGAAGAGACAAGTCATCTTTTAAGATTATCTAAAATGGAATCTACCCCAAAATTCAAAACAGAAAAACGAATAAAAGAATTTCTTTCATGCAGATTGTTAGTTCATGAGCTAAGGCCTCAAATGCTTATTAATTATAATAAATATGGTGCGCCTGAAGCTAATACTAATGACTTTGTTTCAATATCCCATTCCAAAAACATGTCGGCAGTTATTCTTAGTAAGAATAAAGTTGGATTAGATATTGAAAAAATTAGTCAAAAAGCCCTTAATTTATCTTCAAAGTTTATGTCAAAAGATATTCATGCTCCAGTTTCCACAGCAAAAGCGACGTTAATTTGGTGTTGCAAAGAAGCTATATATAAATGGAATCAAAAGGGAAATATTAATTTTATATCAGATATTAAGATTATACCATTTAAAATTAAGCAGCATGGAAAAATAAATGCTATATTCAGAAATAAATCTTTAACATTATATTATGAAAAAGTAAATACGCATTTTTTGGTGTATATTTGCCAATGAGATCAACAATATTAAATTAATGTTATCTAAATATGAATATATATAGAAAGATAATCTCAAATAAAACAGCAAATAAAAAATCTTTTGCCCTGTTAATTGATCCTGACAAGCAGAATTCAGATCAGCTACTAACTATTGTTGAAAAAGCAAACCAAACGAATACAGATTACCTTTTCGTAGGTGGAAGCCTGCTTACAAATGATAGTTTAGATGTTTGCCTAAACACTCTTAAAGATAATACAAATATTCCTATAGTACTTTTTCCTGGAAATGCCATGCAAGTTAATAACAAAGCAGATGCAATACTATTTTTGTCATTAATTTCAGGAAGAAATGCAGAAATGCTTATTGGGAAACAAGTAATAACTGCCCCAATATTAAAGCGATCATCATTAGAAATTCTTCCTACTGGATACATGCTAATTGATAGCGGAAAACCAACAACAGTGTCTTATATGAGTAATACAACACCTATTCCTCACCATAAAAATACGATAGCTACATGTACTGCAATAGCAGGAGAAATGTTAGGCTTAAAAATTATATTTATGGATGGCGGAAGTGGTGCTGAAAACCCAATATCAAAAAACATGATAGAAGAAGTTAGCAAATCTATTGATATCCCTTTAATTATTGGGGGAGGTATCAGATCTGGTAAAAAAGCAGCAGACATGTGTAAGGCGGGTGCGGATATTATTGTAGTAGGCAATGCAATTGAGAAAGACCTCAGTCTAATTACAGAAATTTCAACAGCAATTCACAGTTATAAATAATAATGAATGAACGAAATATTTCATTTTATTTCTAATCTAGATTTTAACTGGAGTTATATAGAGAGTATAGCTGTTATCTTTTCAATTACTTATGTCATATTGGCTGCCAAACAAAACTTATGGTGCTGGGCTTTTGCAGCAATTAGTGTTATACTATACATTTACATTTGCTTTAGCGCTCAACTTTTTGCAGAAACTGGACTTCAATGTTTTTATCTTATTATGGCTGCATATGGGTTTTATTCTTGGAAAAAACCTAAAAAAACACTAAGTATCAAACAATTGAAAGCTAGCTCCCATTTGTTAATTATTCTAGTTGGTGGCATACTAGCTTTTTTACTTGGTTTTTATTTCACTACATACACGAGCGCAAAGATTCCAATAGTAGATTCTTTTACAACAATATTCTCTATAATTGCAACTTACATGATCACCCAAAAAATCCTTGAAAACTGGCTCTATTGGATTATAATTGATGCCGTTTCAATTTATCTCTATTTTAGTAGAGAACTCCATCTTACTTCTATGCTATTCTTGTTGTATACAATTATTGCAATTTTCGGATATTTCTCTTGGATACGAAAAATAGATGTTGAGGCCTAAAATTATTATAACTGGACCCGAGAGTAGTGGAAAAACTACTCTATGTCAGGCTCTTTCTAAACATTTCAAAATTCCATTCTCAAAAGAATATGCTCGTCAATACCTTAACGTGATTAAAAAAAAATATACCCAAACAGATTTATTAATAATTGCAAAAACACAATTAAAATCTGAAAAAGAAGCTGCAATTTTAGACACTGATTTAATCACAATTAAAATTTGGAGTAATGAAAAATACGGAAAATGTGACAAATGGATATTAGAGCAAATTAACAAACAAAAAAATAAAAATAGAATTTATCTACTATGTAAACCTGATTTACCCTGGCAAGATGACCCTCTAAGAGAAAACCCAAAAGATAGAATGCGGTTATTTGAAATTTATAAGAAAGAGCTCTCTAATCTGGGTCATAATTACTATATTATATCTAAAAAAAATAGAGATTATAAATATTTAGCAAAAAGATTATCTAAAAAAATTTTGATCTAAACTCTATTACTTTATTTTTGTACTAAATCTTTAAAGGGGTGCCTAAAGGCTGAGATCATACCCATTGAACCTGATCTGGTAATTCAGAATAGGGATAATGAGTTACTAAAAAGTAAAATAAGTATTTTACCCTTTTATACTTGTTAAAATCTAAAATAAGTAAAACTATGTTAAATAAAATATTTATTATATTCGTTCTAGTAAACATACCACTATTATGCTTTGCACAAGCACAGAATGATTCGATAAAAATTAAAAAAACATTAACTGAAGTAACGGTAAATGCACTAAGAGCTGGCGAGAAAACACCGGTGACATTTACAAATATTAGTAAATCAGAAATTGAAGCAGGTAATACAGGACAAGATCTACCTTATATAATACAACTCACTCCATCAATCGTTACAACTTCCGATGCTGGAGCTGGAATTGGATATACAAGTTTTCGCATAAGAGGATCTGACCCAACTAGAATTAATGTTACAATTAACGGAATACCTTTAAATGATTCAGAAAGCCAAGGAGTATGGTGGGTTAACATGCCTGACTTCAGCTCATCAATTGAAAACATCCAAATTCAGAGAGGAGTTGGCACTTCGACAAATGGGGCAAGTGCATTTGGAGCTACTGTTAATCTAAAAACAGATGAACTAAATAGAAATCCATATTTTATAACAAATAATACTATGGGAAGTTTCTCTACAATTAAAAATAATATAAAGTTTGGCACAGGAACACTTAATGAAAAATTCAATTTTGAAGGGCGTTTGTCTAAAATTAGCTCCGATGGATATATAGATAGAGCAACAGCTGATTTAAAGTCGTTGTTTTTGCAGGCGAGTTATTTGAGTAAAGACGGGATTTTAAAAGCAATCTTATTCAGTGGAAATGAAAAAACCTATCAAGCTTGGAATGGTGTTCCTTTAAGTTATTTAGATACCAATAGAACTTTCAATTCTTATACTTACAAAAATGAAATAGATGACTACACACAATCTCATTATCAACTACATTATATTAAAAAAATAAATGATTTTTCCACATTTAATGTTGCTATGCATTACACTAATGGAAAAGGATATTATGAGCAAGAAAAATTAGATGAGAACTTTTCTGATTATGGGCTGCCAAATATTATATTTTCTAATGATACTATTTTTACAACAGATTTAATAAGAAGAAAATGGTTAAATAATGATTTTGGAGGAATTACTTACGAATTAAATCATAAAATCAAATTGTTACATTTGACAATAGGTGGAGCAAATAACAAATACTCAGGCCAACACTATGGCAACATTATATGGGCGCGAAATGCATCAAATAGTAATTTAAATTACCAATACTATTGGAATAAAGCAGAAAAATTGGATCATAATTTTTATACAAAAATAAATTATACATATTCATCATCTACGAACTTATACATTGATTTACAAGGAAGACTAATTAACTATTTATTTGAAGGGATAGATGCAATAGGTAATCCAGCAACGCAAGAAGTGGTACTACCATTTTTTAATCCTAAGATTGGTCTTTACCATACCTTTAATCCTTCACAATCAATCTATCTGTCATTTGGCGTAGCAAACAAAGAGCCAAATAGAAATGATTACATTGAGAGTACTCCAAATTCTAGGCCAAAACACGAAACTCTCTACGACACTGAAATTGGTTATAAGCAAAAAGGAAAAAATTTAAAACTAAACATTAATATATACAACATGCATTATAATAATCAATTAGCTCTAACAGGTCAAATAAATGATGTAGGAGCTTATACAAGAACTAATGTAGAACAATCATATAGAACCGGTATGGAAATCGAAGCAAATTATAGAGTAAGTAATAAATTAACATGGCAAGGTAATATGACACTAAGCCAAAATAAAATTGTTGAGCATACAGCTTACATTGATAACTGGGATACTGGCACCCAAGAAGAGGTAAATTACACAAATACTGACTTAGCTTTTTCTCCAGAAATTATATGGTCTTCAATTTTTAGCTATGATCTAAATACAAATATGTTTGTTGATGTAATTAGCAAATATGTTGGAAAACAGTTCATTGATAACACTTCATCAGAATATAGAATGTTAGAAGATTATCTTATAAATAATCTGCGTATATCTTATAATTGGAAAAACAAAAATTTCTCCACTACCAAAATAACCTTACAAATTAATAATTTGCTAAATAATGAATATGAAAGTAATGCTTGGGTATATCGTTTTATATCTGATAGCTGGGACCCCAGAGGAAGTGATCCTTATATAAATATTGATGCAGAAAGAGGATATAATATGGCAGGGTACTTTCCACAGGCTACACGAAATTACTTATTAGCAATAACATTAGGCTTCTAATATTAAAAACGAATAATTAAATATTAAATGAGAAGTCAGCTCATATAAATTGCTTTTTATTATTTTTGTAAACAAATAATTTTTCATGCAATATAATACAATGAAAGACCATCTTACAATGCCAGAATACGGAAGGCATGTGCAAAATATGATTAATCACGCCATTGGTCTTAAAAAAAAACAAGAACAACAAGATTGCGTAGATGCTATTATAGCTTTCATGGGGCAAATGAATCCGCATTTACGCGATGTTAAAGAGTTTACACATAAACTTTGGGATCATTTACATATTATGTCAGACTTTCAACTTGAGGTAAAATCTCCATATCCGAAACCTCAGAAAGAAAAGTTAATTGAAAAACCCGAACCAATGCAATACCCAGGTAATAAAATCAGATTTTCATATTATGGAATTTCAATACCAAATATGATTGAAACAGCACTGAAAATGCAAGGCGTTGAAAAAGAAGTTATGACAGGAATGATAGCTAACCAAATGAAAAAATCATATATCCTATTTAATGAAAGCTCAGTTGACAATAATATAATAAAACTACACTTACAACAGTTATCAAACGGTAAACTAAAACTTGCGGATGATTTTCAATTTATTCGTTCAGCATCTGTAAGACAAGCAAAAAGCAATCACAAAAAGAATAATGGTAAAAAGAAAAACTTTAAAAAGAATTATAAAAAGTCAAATTAAATGACAACATTTAAAGTTAAAGGAGGCGTCAGGCTAAAAGGAGAATTGCATCCGCAAGGAGCAAAAAATGAAGCATTACAAGTATTATGTGCGGTCTTACTTACACCAGAAGAAATTGTAATGGAGAATATACCAGATATTCGTGATGTAAATATTCTAATAGACCTTTTACGAGACTTAAATGTTAAAGTAAAAAAAATTAATAAATCTACTTATACTTTTCAAGCAAATGATATAAATATAGATTACTTATCTTCTGATGATTACAAAACAAAAAGCAGCACCATCAGGGGGTCTATTATGATAGTAGGTCCTCTTTTAGCTCGATATGGCAAGGGATACATACCCAAACCTGGTGGAGATAAAATTGGTAGAAGAAGATTAGACACTCACTTTGTTGGGTTTGAAAATTTAGGCGCTAAATTTATTTATGATAATAAGCAAGAGTTTTACAAAGTAAGTGCTAATGAATTGAAAGGATCTTATATGTTACTTGAGGAAGCATCTGTAACTGGAACTGCAAATATAATTATGACCGCAGTAATGGCAAAAGGAAAAACAACCATATACAATGCTGCTTGCGAACCCTACTTGCAACAATTATGCAAAATGCTAAATTCTATGGGGGCAAAGATCTCTGGTATTGGGTCAAACCTAATCTATATTGAAGGAGTAGAATATTTAAGTGGATGTACACATAGAATCTTGCCAGATATGATTGAAATTGGCTCATTCATTGGACTTGCAGCTATAACAAAATCAGAGATTACGATTAAAAATGTAGCATATAATGAACTTGGCATAATTCCATCTGTTTTTTCCAAGTTAGGTATTAAAATGGAATTGAAAGGAGATGACATCTTTATTCCGTCTCAAGAGGAGTATGAGATACAGTCATTTATTGATGGGTCAATATTAACAATATCAGATGCTCCATGGCCAGGATTCACCCCTGATTTATTAAGCATTATTTTAGTAGTTGCTTCACAAGCTAAAGGAAGTGTACTAATTCATCAAAAAATGTTTGAATCTAGACTATTCTTTGTAGACAAACTAATTGATATGGGAGCCCAAATTATTTTATGTGATCCGCATAGGGCCACTGTAATTGGTTTAAATCATCAATTTAAATTTAAACCAACAAAAATGACCTCTCCAGATATTAGAGCTGGAGTTTCATTACTTTTAGCGGCTCTGGCAGCTGAGGGAGAAAGTACAATTGAAAATGTAGAACAAATTGACAGAGGGTATCAAAATATTGACTCTAGACTAAATGCTATAGGGGCACAAATCACTAGAATTGAATAAATTTAATTTTACAGAAATTATAAACAAAGTAGAATATGAAAAAAATAGCAGCTTTTATAATTACAAATTGTTTAATGGTCACGTTGATTTTTGGACAAGAAATAGGCCTCAAAATAGGTGATATTGCTCCTGAATTAGATTATAATAATCCTAAAGGGGAAAAAATGAAACTTTCTAGCCTAAGAGGCAAACTAGTTCTGATTGATTTCTGGGCAAGCTGGTGTGGACCATGTAGAAGGGAAAATCCAAATATTGTTGATACTTATAAAAAATACACAAAAACAAAATTTAAAAATGGAAATGGATTTGAAATATATTCTTTATCATTAGATAAAAACCAAACAGCATGGGTAAAAGCTATTAATCAAGATCAGTTATTTTGGGAATACCATGTTTCTGATCTAGGAGGATGGCAATCAGAAGGTTCAAATAAATATGGAATTCGTTCAATACCAAGTAATGTATTAATTAATGGAGACGGTATCATAATTGCACATGATTTAAAAGGCCCTGCACTGCAACGATTTTTAGAATCTCAAAAAAAATAAACTGACAAATTGTCTTTCTATCACATTCTGGCAAAGTATTTGCACTAAACCATAAGAGTGTAAACTATTAAAACTATGAGTAAAAAGAAAAAACAAAAAGAAAAATCTGCTAATAGCAAAAAAGCAGAAGAAGTAACAAATAAAAAGAATGAAAATGCTAGTTCAGCAACTGACACGGAGTTATTAGCAATTGAAAAAGATAAAAATCTTAGACTGTTTGCGGAATTTGAAAACTTTAGAAAAAGAACCGCGAAAGAGAGAATAGAACTTTTCAGTACTGCAAATAAAGACATAATGACTAGTTTGCTGCCAATTCTGGATAATTTTGAACGTTCCATAAAAGCAAATAATTATTCCGATGATGATGGTCCTGTATTAATATATAAACAACTATTATCAGAACTTGAAAAAAAGGGATTAAAAAAAATGGAAGATCCTATTGGAAAAGAACTTGATACAGATTTTCATGAAGCAATAAGTAATATTCCAGCACCCAAAAAGAAAGATAAAGGAAAGATAATTGATGTTACTGAAAAAGGCTATTTACTTGGTGATAAAGTGTTGCGTTATGCCAAAGTAGTAGTCGCAAATAAATAATAAGAAATGTCTAAAAGAGATTATTACGAAGTTTTAGGAGTTGGAAAAAATGCTGATTCAAAAGAAATAAAAAAAGCATATAGAAAGTTGGCTGTGAAATATCATCCTGATAAAAATCCTAATGACAAACAAGCTGAAGAAAAATTTAAAGAAGCTGCTGAAGCATATGATGTATTGAGCTCTGCTGAAAAACGACAAAGATACGATCAATTTGGCCATGCTGGAATGAGTGGGGCTGGCGCAGGTGGCTTTGGTGGAGGAGGCATGAACATGGAAGATATATTTAGTCAATTTGGAGACATCTTTGGTGGCGGAGGTTTTGGCGGATTTGGTGGTGGAAGTAGAGGGGGTAGAAGAGTTCAAAAAGGAACAAACCTTCGAATAAGACTATCTTTAAATCTTAAAGAAGTAGCAGAAGGAATAGAGAAAAAAATTAAAGTAAATCGTTTAGTAAATGCTAAGGGGGTAACATTTAAAACATGTCCTCACTGCGGTGGAACTGGACATATTACTAAAATTAGTAATACTATTTTAGGGCAAATGCAAACTCAAAGCCCTTGTCCTCATTGTGGTGGAACTGGAAAAATAATTGATAATCGACCAGCCGGATCTGATTCCAATGGAATGATTAAAGAAAGTGAAACAGTTAAAATTACAATTCCTGCTGGAGTAGAAGATGGAATGCAACTTAAGGTAAGCGGGAAAGGAAACGCTGCACCTTTCGAAGGAGTAAATGGTGATCTAATAGTACTTATATCTATTGAAGAACATAAAGAATTAATTCGTGATGGGCAAAACCTGCATTATGATCACTATGTAAGTTTTTCAGATGCTGCTCTTGGAAATTCATGTGAAATACCCACTGTAACAGGAAAAGTTAAAATCAAACTTGATGAAGGTATTCAAAGCGGTAAAATCCTTAGATTAAAAGGAAAGGGATTACCGTCAGTTAATAGCTATGGATATGGCGACTTACTGGTACATATTAATGTTTGGACTCCTCAAAAATTATCAAAAGAGGAGAAAAAGTTTTTTGAATCAAGTAGAAAATCAAAAGCTTTTCAACCTAATCCAACTACTAAAGACAAATCATTTTTTGATCGAGTAAAAGAAATGTTTGGATAAAATTATGAAAGACAATCTCCTTACAGTAGAAGGTGTAACTAAAAAATATGGAGATTATACTGCTCTAGACAATGTAAATATTTCGGTACCAACAGGTAGTATATATGGATTATTAGGTCCAAATGGAGCTGGGAAAACTACCTTAATGCGTATTATTAATCAAATTACTGGCCCAGATACTGGAAGAGTGATATTTGATGGGGAAATCTTACAACCACACCATATCACAAAAATTGGATATATGCCAGAAGAAAGGGGGCTATACAAGAAAATGAAAGTTGGTGAACAAGCCCTGTACTTGGCTCAACTCAAAGGTATGAACCATGACAAAGCACTAGAAAAACTTAAATACTGGTTTACAAAGCTAAACATTGTGCAATGGTGGAGTAAAAAGGTGGAGGAGCTTAGCAAGGGAATGGCTCAAAAAATTCAATTTATAGTTACAGTAATACATAAACCAAAACTTTTAATTTTTGATGAACCATTTTCTGGTTTTGACCCAATTAATGCAGCAATCATAAGAAAAGAAATCTTAAACCTAAGTCAAAAAGGAACCACAATTATTTTCTCTACACACAGAATGGAATCAGTAGAAGAAATCTGTGATCACATTGCTCTTATCAATAAATCAAAAACAATATTAGAAGGAAAAATTGAAATTATAAAAGAACAATTCACTAATAATAATTATGAGGTAATAACTAAAAATAACAAGCTAAATAATACTAATCTATACGATGTAATAAGCTGCCAAGAATATAAATCTAAAATTATACTAAAAGAAGGAATAAGTGGCAAAGAAGCATTAAACTATATAAATAAAAAATATGATATAGTTTCTTTCAGGAAAGAAAATCCGACTATGGAAGAAATATTCATTAACGCTGTGAATAATGCATAAAATATTACTAGTCATACAAAGAGAATACCTTGTAAGGGTGAGGCAAAAATCTTTTATAGTGATGACGATTCTAGCTCCTTTACTTATGGCTGCTCTCATAATCGCTCCTGTTTATCTAGCCAGTCAAAGTCAAGAAGAGCGTTTTATAGCGGTAAATCAGAATCAGCAATTTAATTTAGAAAACACAGAGTTTGTACGTTTTACGACAATACCAGATCTTGAAGTAAATAGCTTAAAAGAAAATTTCCTAAAAAGTCCATATTACGCACTACTGCATATAGAGGGCTCAGAGTTTACACTATACTCGGATCAACAAATTAGCATAAATGTAATTGATGTAATTACAAGGCAACTTAATCATATCATAGAAATAAATAATCTCAGAAATGCAGGAATTGATCCAAAAATTATTGAAAATGCTAAGGAAGAGGTAAAAATAACCACCAAAATAATAGATGAACAGGGAAGAAGCACAAAATCACATTCTGAAGCGAGCATTGGAATTGGTTTTACTTCAGGTGTACTTATATATATGTTTATTTTTATGTATGGAACTATGGTAATGAGAGGTGTTATCGAGGAAAAAACAAGCCGAATAATTGAAGTTATTATCTCCTCTATAAAACCCTTCCAACTTATGATGGGAAAAATATTAGGAGTAGCTCTTGTTGGTATTACACAATTTATACTATGGATACTACTAACTATCCTAATATCTA
>MDSZ01201761.1_pt1 | contig 14863 bp, 13 predicted proteins | sample 811201 | NCBI WGS metagenome assembly MDSZ01 (sample SAMN05326647, study PRJNA326480) | marine metagenome | isolation source: seawater | place: Indian Ocean: North | collected 2010
AAAAAATAATCCAAGCCAAATTAAAGAGCAATTTTTAAAAAGTTTCTTTTTAAGATCAGGAAGAATACCTTTAGCAAAAAATAACTCAAAATTGCTTACTTCCAAAGGCAAAAATCTTTTAGATAGGCTGTCTACTGAAAGATATCTCAAAGACCCTTTAAAAAACCTGAAAGAAAATAATTTATATTCTACATATTTGGATCTTTATGATAGTTTTCATTGGCAAGGAGCTACTGTGGCAACTCTTTACCATGCTTGTGAAGCTCATAATCTACGATGTAGTCTACCCTTTCATGATTCTTATTATTTAGAATTTCTGTCCAAGATGCCTGAGTCCTGGGGGAGAGGTCTTGAATTAAGGCCTACAAAATTTCCTCTGAAATGGATGCTAGAAAACAGGATTAGATATCCATATCTTTTACAACAAGGAGCTCATTCTTATACTTATGATGTTGACCCTACATTCTCCCACGCTGGAGAAATTGTAAATCACTCATTTCTAAGTAAATTATGGAGAGAAAATTTAAGTACAAATCGTTACTTAAATTTTTTAGAAAAAGAATATTTTGATTTAAATTACGTCGTGCCTTTGGTTAACAGATATATTTCTGGAGAGGAACTTTTTGGCGAGGAACTTAATGACGTCTACAATATTTCTTTTCAAGATATGATCAATTTCTCTTAATGAAAAAAGAAGTTTTTATAGATCGTATATCTATTTTTAATTTTTTTGCTTTGTTAAGTCTTCGAAAAACACATGATTTTTTTCTTCTTGATAGTGAAAGATTCAGCAACGTAATTTTATTAAAAGTTCTGTCTTTCCTTAAAATTCATTATGAAGAAAAGAAATTTGTTTTAGGAGAATTAAAAAGTACCTCAGGGCTAAATCTATATACTTCATCTTTTAAGATTTCGTCAGAACTAGCTTTTGATATAGCAAATAAAATGACACAAAAGGATTTTATAAAAAATCTAAATAATAAACTCGGCAACAAAACTATAGAACTATTTTTAGCAAAAAAAATAGTTCATTACTTAACTTACTATACAAATAGAATTTTAGCTTCCAAAAATTTATCAAAAAAATCTAATCCAGTCATCTTCCTATCAAGACCAGAAATTTTTGATGGTGATGAGCTTCATAATAAATTTAAAAATGAAAGTTTAAGATTTTATTTCAATCCATTTTCAAATCCAGGACCTTTCATAGAAAAAAGATTTTCAGTAAATTATTTTTTTATTTTTTCCTTCATTAGGTTTTTTTTCAGAAAGATCTTTATATTTTTTAATTATTTTTTATTCTATAGAAGAGATTTATCACTTCTTAAAAAAGAGATCTCAGTAATGAGTCCTTTTGAAAATGAGCCTGGATACAGTGAAGGTTATAAAAGCCAATCCTTTTGGAAAAAAAATCACAGATCTGAAAAATACCTTCTTTTTTCAGAAAGCTTAAAGGATTATGATTTTAAAAAAAAATATGATGAATGCGAGATAATTAATGATGTAGATAACTTCTATATAAAAAAAAATATCCCAAAAACAAAGCAAAATATTGAAATTAATAAAGTAAAAAGAGTAATTTTGCATAAATTATTTTTTGGTAAAAATAATTTATCTCGCCACCTTCTTTTTGAAATATATAAGCTCTTTGATAGGGCTAATCAATTAATCTATGTCGTTGAGTTTTTTGGAATTAAAAATTTCTTTTTTTACAGAACTGACTTTTTGATAACTGACGCCATTCAATTAATTTCAAATAAAATAAATGTGACTACTTTCTGTTTTCAATATTCTGATATGAACTTTCCCACACCCCTCATGATGACATCATCTGACTATTTATTTTTATTTTCAGACTTTTATGAAAACATTTTTTCAAAAGAGAGAATTAAACCAAAAAACTTTATTTCAAATGGTTATCCTCATGATTTTTCAATGAGAGAAAATTTATTAGAAATACGAGAAATCAGAGAAGACTTAGAAGCAAATGGAGTTAAATTTGTAATATCTTTTTTTAATGAGTCTGAGCAGTTAGGAAAATGGGCTCATCACGATAGGAGTTTTAATACAAAAACTATTGAATTTTTTGCTGAATTAATTTTAAAGAATAAAAATATAGGATTAATTTTAAAACCTCAAAAAAGTATTCATTCTCTTGATAGATATAAAAATAGCGAAGTTATAAAAAATGCCCTGAAGACTGGAAGAATTAAAGAACTAAACAAAAGTTCATTAAGTAAAAATACTTATAACTTAAATTTGTGTTATCCGAGTATGGCTGCCTTAGCCTCTGATTTATCAGTAGGTATTGCTCATGGAGGAACTGCTGCAATTGAATCTGCATTAACAAAAACTAAAACTGTTCTTTTAAATCTTTCAAATGATCACTTTGTTTGGTCAGAAGTAATGAAAAATGAAAATATAGTATTCACTTCTTTAGATCATTTAGAAATAGAAATAAAATCTCTATTGGAAACTAATAAAAGTTCTAATTTGGGTGATTGGAGCAATGTTATTCATAACTTTGATAAATTCAGAGATTCAAATGGTTATGAAAGGATTTATTCGTTTTTAAAGGCAAACTGAATTACTTTTCTTATCAGAAATTTAATTTTCATATTATATAATTTTTCTAAGTATAATAAGCTTTAATAACTTTTGTCAGTATCAAAATTTTCTTAATACTTTCAAATTTAATTTTTTACCTTAAGAAATAGAAGCTTAATATAAATTATTTTTGAAAAACAAAATGTCAAAAAAATCTATCTTAAATACTGGAGACAACATAAAAAAGGGCAGGGGATCTTGGAACTTCGATTCAGGAGTTGCAAAAAAATTTGATTTGCATATAAAAAAATCAATTCCTATGTATGAGGAATGCTATCAAATCATTACAGATTCAAGTGACTATTTTATAAAGGATAAATCAACCGTGTATGACTTAGGATGTTCTACAGGAAATTTAATTAAAAAATTAAGTAACCATCATAAACATAAAAAAAATTTAGATTTCATTGGAATAGATTCTTCTAGTGAAATGATTTCATTTGCAAAAAAAAATAAAGTACTAAATTCAAAATTTACTACCAGGGACATCAACAAAGTTAAATTTAAAAAAAATTCCATGACTGTTTTGTTTTACACGCTTCAGTTTATAGATATTGCTAAAAGACAAGATCTTATTAACAAAATTTATGATTCTTTAGAGAAGGGTGGAGCTTTATTTTTATTCGAAAAGGTTCGAGCATCAGATGGAAGGTTTCAGGATATTATGTCTTCAGCTTATGAGGAATTTAAAATAAGAAATAAATTTTCAGATGAAGAAATTATGTCAAAAAAAAGATCGCTTATAGGTGTTTTGGAGCCATTTAGTTCTCAGGACAACTTAGACATTCTTAATAAAGCTGGATTTGTGGATATAAATACAATCTTTAAATATATTTCTTTTGAGGGATTTCTTGCAATTAAATAATCTGCAAACCAATAACCCAGATATAGATGATCGGTTGGTATTTGATGAGTTACTGCCTGATATTAAAAAATATTTTTTAGAATCTAGTCCTAATGCAAATAGTTCAGATCTTTGGGTTAGAAGGATGGAAAAGTCAAAAAATTTATTTTTAAAAAAAAATGAATTAAATAAGGATTTTTTTAGAAATTTTAGAAGTATTAGAAAAAGATTAATTGCTGATACCCCAAAATCAAGAAATTTTTTTGAAAATTTTTTTTATAGGCATGATGTAGAACAAGCTAAATTCCAGTTTAGGAAGGTTTTATCTGAAGATGGCTTTAGTAAATCAACAATGCTTAAAACTATGGAAAAATTCAAGTTTGATCTTGTAGGAAATCCAGGATACATAATAGATTCAAATTATATTTATAGCGAAAGATACATTCGTCATTGCTACTACATAAATTTATTTGAGAATTTTATTAGCCCAAAATTAAAGAGAGAAAGATATTTTTTATTTGATATTGGAGGGGGTTATGGAATATTTGATAATTTTATTTTGAAATTAGATAAAAAAATAAAACCTATTATAGTAGATTTTCCTGAGCAACTTTTTACAGCTTCATATTATTTGAAAATGAATAATCCAGATATAAAAATAAACAATATCTCAGAATGTATGAATACTAAAGTTATCTCCAAAGAGTACTTAGATAACTTTGATGCATGTTTAATTCCTGCAGAAAAGTTTCAAAACATTAAAGTAAATGAAAATATAATTATTACCAATTTCAATTCGTTTGGAGAAATAAGTATAAAAGTTTTAAACGAATATCAAAATTCTTATGCTTTTAGTAATCTAGATTTTATCTTTACTCATAATAGACTTGATGCATTTCCGACTTATGAAGATAAAGTCTCTATTTTTGATTATAAATTAGAAAGATATAATTGCATTTTGAAGGAAATGTCTCCAATACATGACTATGTTTATCAAAAAAAAGGATTATTTTCTCTTAAGAAGGTTCCTTTTGGATCAAGATGCTTTACATATATAGGGTCATCGAAAAATATAAATGAAATCTAAATATAATTAATATATGAGATGGCTTTTGAAATTAATCCCAAATAATCGATAAAACATTGCGACAATCCTATTTAGAAGATGCATTCTATTAAAATTTTTTCTTATTGGTTTTATATACTTTAAAAAACTTTTTATCTTCACTAAAAGCTCTTTCTCCATCAATTCAATACATCTGTCGATTAAGTCAAATCTTCTATAGATTAAAAGAATTTTAAGGTAATTATATAAATCATCATCACTAACATTTTCACTAAAAACTTTTTCAGGAGATTTTAAAAATAAAGCATCAGCAAAAATATATTGGCCAATATCCATATGTTTTTTTCTAAGCCACCTTCTAGTTCCTACAAAGTCTATAAACTCCAAATCAAGATCATCTAAAAATTTACAAACATCTCCAAACAAAGGTTGCGACTTATACATATTAAGAAATTCTACTTCTACTTCAACGCCTAAAGTTCGTTTGAGAGTTTCCTTAGCCCCTTTAAGAACTTCAAGTTCTGCTCCTTGAATATCTAGCTTTATAAAATGAGGGGAAAGAATAGGCAAATTATCAATTTTTTTTGCTGGAATCTTAAAACTATCAACTATGTTAAATCTTTCAGAATTAGGAAATTTGTCTAAAAAATTTCTATTTGGTAAATAAACTGAAGATGTGAGAGGTTCTTGGCAAGAATGTATTTCTATTTCTTTCTCTTCAGACCATAAAGCAGACTGTAAAATATTAAAGGATTTAAATTGATTATTATCTTCTAATAATTCAAAAGATCTTTTATCTGGTTCAAAACCTGTATAGTTGAGATCGAATGATATGAATTCCCAGCGTTTTTCTAGTCCTCCTGCAGCTCCAACATCTGTGTAATTCAAACCCTGATTAGAAGGAAGATTATTTATAGATTTTTTTAAATGTTTTTTTTCGTTAAAACCAAAAAATTTAATGAATAATCTTGCAACGGATAAAAAAAATTTATACATAAAAATATTTAGAAAATCTTATTATATTATTTAATTAGATGATTCATATATATTTATAGTGATGAGCATTAAATCAAAATAACTAGATAGATAGTATAAAATCTCCTTTGTGTTGAGTTCGAATTTCAAGAAAAGCCTTAAATTAAATTTAGACGAAGAAAGTTATTTAAAAATTTTAAGTGAAGATGATTTTAGTAAAGATTATTTAAACTGGATGAAAGATTATGAAATCACTAAATTTACTGAACAATCGGATGTTTCTCATAATACGCAGAATTTAAAAAAATTTATCAGAGAAAAGTTCGTATCTTCATGTGATTTATTATTTGGCATATTTGTTCAATCTAAACATATCGGCAATATTAAATTGGGTCCAATATCATGGAATCATTTATCTTCTGACGTTTCTTACATCATTGGAAATAAAGATTTTTGGAATAAGGGTATAGCAACTTTAGCGGTTTCAAAAACAGTAGAATTTGGTTTTAACGAACTTGGTCTAAAAAAGATAAATGCAGGTTATTACGAAAATAACATCGGCTCTCAAAGAGTTCTCTCTAAGTGTGGTTTTTCAGTAGAAGGGATAAGAAAAAATGAAATTCTCTTCGAGAATAGAAGAATTAATCAAATTTTAGTTGGAATATCTTTTAACGAAAAATGATACAAAAATGTCCTTAAAAATTAGATCTTTAAATAATGCATCTACTCTTTTTGAAAAAGATGATGATATTTTATTAATAGATCCTTGGTTGCTTGGAGACTTATATTACAAATCTTGGTCACCAGTGAAAAAGCTTGAAGACTTATCGTTTTTAGAAAAAGTTAAAAACGTTATCATTACACACCTTCACGAAGATCATTGGGATTTGGATACTCTTAAACTTCTAAAAAATGATGTAAACATCTATTTTCCAGATTTACCAATGAATGGAGTTATTTCTAGAGATTTAAAAAAAATTAATTTAGAAGGAAATACTATAAAAATTGGGGAAAAGTTCAAAATTAGTGAAAACTTCGTCGGAGAGTTTATAGAGCCTCTTAATGGTCTAGCTTTATCAAATAATTACATCAAAGATTATGAAATTGATGCTACTAATATTGATACAGGTATTTTGATAAATGAAAGAAAATCTAAAACTAATCACCTGGTACTATGTGATAACTCTCCTTATGATTTAAAGCGCTTAGATCGTGTTATAGAGAAAAGACCATTAACAACCTTTTTCTATCCATTTAATGGCTTTGCTCAAGATTATCCTCTTTGCTACCAAAATTTATCAACTCAAGAAAAAAAAGAAATTTCTTATGATTTATCTCTAAAAAGAGAAGATTTTTTAATACATGCTATTAAACATTTAAGGCCAGAATATGTTTTTCCTCATTCTTCTGACTTTCTTCAAAATGGTCCTTTTTCTGAGGTGTTTACTGAAATTCATCCACATGAATTTTTATCAAGAAAAGCTTATTCAAAAAGAGTCCAGTCTTTATTAGATTCTATAGGTATAGAATCAAAATCAGATTATTTAGAAATGGAAGATCAAGCTACTTTTAGAGTGGATAAATCTTTAAAAATAGATAGAGATATATTTAAATCGAAAACTTGTTCTCATAAGCTCGATATAGATTATCCAAAAAATTCTTTTGATAAAAAATTTGAAATAAAAGATCTTCTGGAAGAAAGTTTAAAAGAAATGTTTAAAAGAACATCCAGATACAAATTAAATCTATCTGGTCTTGAAGACTGGGTATTTGAGATAAATATAAATCAAAAAGAAACTTATTATCTGGACTTTGAGTTAAAGAAGTTAGTAACAAAGATAAATAACAAAAAAAACATTCTGACACTAAATACTAATAAAAAGATAATGCTTGCGCTTTTAAATCGAAAAATGCATTGGAATAACGCTCAGATAGGTTCGTTTTTAAGTTGGAAAAGAAATCCCGATATTTTTTGTGATAGTTTATATAAATCTTTAAATTTTCTACATTTATAAAAAAATGTTAAATCTTCTCTCCAATAATCATTTATTTTTTAATTTGATAAAATAGTATATCTAGATCTAACTAGCCTTTGTAAAGAGCTATTAGTTCTTTTTGTGAGATAGTTTTTTTACTTTTTTTGCCAAGAAAATAAACTCCTGAAGGACCATAATAAAGAGATTTTTTACTTATAAGATACTTAAATGGAAAAAGGATTAATCTAAAAAAAATACCTGATAATTTTGCAAATTTATCACTTCTAGTTATAGATAAAATAAAGTACTTTAGAGCCCATACAAGAACTATATCTGGACCTTGATTTCCTCCTATTTTTATTGATTCAAAATTCTTGAAAAGAAATCTATGCCCTAAAACTGTATACCTAGTAAAGTCATAAGCTCCTTCATGAACCTGCTGCATAAAGGGCGTTTCAGCATAAACTAACCCATCACTCTTTAATACTCTGTGAATCTCACTTACAACTTTTATAGGATCTACTACATGCTCCAGAACGGCTTGTATCCAAACACCATCATAAAAATCATTCAATATAGGGATATAGTGAGAATCACATATAAAGTCTACCGAAGGGGTTTTGTAAACATCTGTACCAACAATGGATATTTGTTCATTCGTCCATAATTTTTCAGTACCATTTCCCTTTTCTCCAGATCCAATAACTAAAACTTTAGGGTTATTTGATTTTTTTAAAACCTCTTTCACAAATAGTTCGCAATTTTTTGTTGTTGTTTTACTTGTAGGAGATAAAGCTTTATAAAAAAAATTTTCTAGATGAGATTTTCTTTTGATGTAGCTTTTAATTGAATTTGAATCAAATAGAGTATCAGTAAAATCTGAACTAATTAAAACAGGAGTATTATCTAAAATTTTGAATGAGTAGTCTTTTTTAGAATGATTACATAATTTATTCGAACAAAAAATTTCTTTTTTTTTAATTTTAAGTTCTGATTTACATAATGGACATATGAAAGGTATGTATCTATGGTTTTCCATTAAATTTTTATTTAAAGCGTCACCTTGAAATATTTGTATAAATAAGGACTTAACTTAGTTTTGAAAATACCAAAATAATAATTCTTATTTTCTATTTCATATACTTTTTTTATTTGCTCAGTCATGAGATTGTAAACAAGCACAATTCTAGTTGATTCATTATTTCCCTCATAGGAATGCCATGTATTATTTTCTTTTCTAGAGAATAGTAGAGCTCTATTTTTTAACCATTTTATCTCAAACTTTCCATTACCCTTGCTATCTTTGTAAAGAAAAGTCCCATTGTTTTCTGAGGGATCTAAGTAAATTACACAGCTTAAAAGCTTATTAGGAGAATCTGAATGTATTGGAAACTTATAGTTTTTACCTGTCAAAACAATATCCATTTCAGAGTAATCATAAATTTTAATTTTTTCCTTACACAATTCTTCTAATATCGAGATGCATTTAGAATGATATTTTTCATGTAATTTTTTAACTTGTTCTTTAGTTAAAGATGAATTTTTGATTTCACCTTTTTTGAAAAAATGCTTGTATATTTTTACTTCGTTAGGAGATATTTTATTCACCTCGCTAGGATTCAAAGAATTTAAGATAATTTTTAAATCTTGAGTTTCAAGAAAATTATCAATTACTTTATATTCAAAAGGCTCAAACATTTGATTCTTTTTTTAAATAATTTTCTATGTACTTGATATCTTTTGGGGCATCAACCGAAAGGCCAATATCTTCTACTTTAACCATTTTCACGATTAACTCATTTTCTAAAAATCTTAACATTTCTATGCCTTCGGAAATTTCAAGTTTTCCGGGTTTTAAACTTTTAAATTTTTTTAAAGCACTTTTTTTAAATGCATACAAACCAAGTTGTTGAAAAAAAATATGATTCGAAGTTTTTGGATAAGGTATGGGGCTTCTAGAATAGTAAATAGCTTCAAATTTATTATTAAATATGACTTTAACCACATCAGTGTCAATTACTTTATAAGATTCTCTGATTTCAGTATAAGCATTACTTGTGGCAATGTTTTTACTTTTAATTAGTTCTTTTATTACTTTATCGATTGAATCGGGATCAATAAGGGGTTCGTCCCCTTGAATATTTACGAATATATCAGCTTCTATATCTTGAATAACGTTTGCTATTCTGTCGGTTCCAGTATGACATTTAACCTTCTTTAAAATGCATTCCATCGAATGAGATAAACATTCATCTTGGATTCTTTCATCATCTGTGACAACAATAACATCATTTAGTAATTTAGATTTTTTAGCCTGCTCATAAACTCTTCTAATCATTGATTTACCTAATATGTTAGCTAAGGGCTTTCCTACAAAACGTGTAGATCCCCATCTAGCAGGTATCAAACCAATAATTTTTAATTTTTTTTTCAAGTTATAACTTTCGGTAGCTCAGATATATTTTTTAACGAATAAGTTGATTTCATTTTTCCATATCCCCATTCAGCAAAAATAAAATCAATTTTAGCTTTTTCTGCTGCAATTTTATCAACTTCCATGTCTCCAATATAGATAGTTTCTTCGTTACTACAAGAAGTTTGAGACATTGCAAATAAAATTTGGTCAGGCTCAGGTTTTCCATTTAAATTATCCACAGGACACGAGACAATATCAAATTGGGGTAGTTTTGAAGTAATAATTCGTGTTCTTGAATTATCTTTAGAAGTTACTATGCCTATTTTGTATTTATTTGATTTTTTAAGGTAAAGAAGAGTTTCATAAACTTTGTTATAAAAAATTATATTATCAATAAAGAACATAGATTTTTCTTGGAAATCCATTTCGATTTTTTTTTTATTATTATTAATTCCTAATTCGGAAAGAATATTTTGAAATGGCTTTCCTATAAGTTTGAAATATTCTTCAAAATTAACTTCCAAGGCATATTTCTTTTTAACAAAATTCCATGATAATTTCATATTCTCTTTTGAATCAATTAAAACGCCATCTAGATCGAAAAGGATTAATTTTTTACTTAATTTCATTTTTCGGTGTAAGTATAAATCTTTGAAAGATAAATGTTTAATTTTGCTAAAATACTAATTTAACACCATGTCTTTAAATCAAGAAAAATATGAACAATTATGCGAAACTTGTGATCACATTCTTGAACAGTTTGCAGACAATATCCCCATTTCTTCTCTTCCTTGGTTGCATGTTTTAAATGAACATCCTACAAATCTAATAAAGTATTCTTTTCTTTGGGAAGAAAGGATAGCTTTTAAAGAATACTTACGAAAGGAAATATATTTCTTTGTAATTTATTTTTTTTACAGTTTAATTGCTTCAATTTTAATATATCCATTTAATAAGAAAAAAAAAAATTCTGCACTAAAAACAGATATAGTCTTCTTTTCTCATATTTTTAAAGCGTCTCAGATTGATGATGAAGAGGATTTCTATTTTGGAAATATTCCTTATCTTTTGAAGCAAAATAATATTACCTCTCAAATAATATTACAAAATCATTCAAGGGTACCTACCTTATTTTTAAGTAAAAGATTAAGAAAAAAAAACCAAAGATTTAAAAGCTTTTTAAATATGCCTTCCTTTTTAATTTGTATTAAAAGTTTTATTGAATTAACAAAATCTTATTTAAAACTTAAAAAGCAAATTAAAATGCATCCTGAACCCTTCATTAAAAGAGTTTTAAAAGAGGCATCAATTCAAACTTTATCTATTCAATTCTTTGAAGCATTAGTTTTTAACTATTTATTACAAGACTTACTTCTTAAAACTAAATCAAAAATTGTAATCATAACTTTAGAGGGTCATGCAAAAGAAAAAATGCTTTTCTTTAATTCAAGAAAAGTAAATGAAGAGATTTCTTGTATAGGTTATCAACATACGATTTTGTTTCCTAAGCAAAATTCAATTTTTCGATATTCAAATCCTGATTTTTTACCGGATATCATTTTTACTTCCGGAAAAATAAATGAAGAAGTTATAAGAGATAAGCTACCTGCAACCAAAAAAATTCAAATACAAAATATTGGATCACACAGAATTTCAAATAAAAAAAGACCAATTGAAGCTCAAAGTTTCAAAAAAAATTGTCTATTTTTGCCAGATGGAAATATAGAAGATTTAAAAATCTTTTCAAAATTCATATCTCAAATTCATGATGAAGATTTCACTTTTACAGTAAGACTTCATCCGGCGTTTAAGTTAGAAGAGCTTAAAAAAAAATATAAATTATTTTTGAAGTATCCAAAAAATATATCCTTTTCTTCCCAAAAAAATATTAATAAAGATTTTGAAAAAAGCAATTGGGTAGTTTATAGAGGTTCTGGAGCGGCAATTTTTGCTATTCAAAATGGATTGAGGCCAATTTATTTAAAATCGCCTAAGGAATCTTTATCAATAGACCCTTTAAATAATATTTCAAATGGAAAAAAAATAATTTCTACATATTCTGACTTAATAAACATTATTAATTTCGATAGAAGCTTGTCCATAAAAGAATTTAACAACCAACTTGACGAAATAAAAAGATACGGTCTTGAATTTTTTGAACCTTTAAATTTTCCAAAAATATTAAGTAAAGTAAAAAAAAATTTATGAAAAAAAATAAAAAAAATTATTCAAATTTAGTTATTTTAAATATTTCTCTAGACCATTTTTTAAAGTCATCAGATACAATCTAAAATGTAAATAATGAAATGAATTTTTTTAAGCAATTTTTGAAATCATCAATCGGATTTTTTTTTAGGTTTAATCCTTTTTTTAGAATTAGCCTTAAGAAAAAATTAACTATTTTCGTTTTCCACGAAGTATCTAATAAACAAAGTAAATTTCTTTTTCAAAATAATATAGCCCACACAATTCAAAGTTTTACTAAACAAATAAATTGGATCAACAAAAATTTTAATGTAATAAGCCCAGAATATTTAACCCAAAATAAAGCTTTCCCTGATTATTCCGCAGTTATTACTTTTGATGATGGTTATCTTGGTACTTTTGATAACGGATTAAAAATCCTTAAGGAAAAAAATATTCCAGCAATAGTTTTCATAAATTCAAAACCTTTAAGAGAAAGAAAACCAAACATTGCAGCAATTGCAAATTATTTAGAGAAAGATAATGAATTTTTAAGATTTGCTAAGGAAGAAGGCTTAGAATCTCCATTTCATTTATCAATCTCACCTAATTTATTGAAAAAATACATGAAATCAAAAGATTCTATTGAAATAGAAAATAAAGCATATTTATTTCAAGGAGAAATTGCCTCGATTGAGACATTATTTCAATGGGAGAGCAGTAACTTATTCTTCTATGGTAATCACCTATACGATCACTGGAATGCAAATGCATTGTCCAGTGATGAATTTAAAAATGAATATCAAAAGAATGAAGAATTTCTTTCGCAATTTAAAAATTATTTAAACCTATTTGCTTTTACAAATGGCAAACCAGGAACCTGTTTTACTCAAGAACATGTTGATATGTTGAAAACATTATCAGCAGAAAAAGTTTTCTCATCATCTAATGGAATAAATAGAGATCTTTCCGGTTATCTTTTTGGACGTCTTTGTACATTTGACTCGGATAAATCTGAAAATAATTTATGGTTTAGATTAGGCGTAACAAATTCAAGATTTAAATCTTAAAATGAGTTCTTTGAAAGTTTCCGTAGTAATTCCTACTTTAGGAGAAATAATACTAAAAGATACTCTAGAACATTTAAACAGTGGCAGTATTATTCCTGATGAAATTTTACTTTGCATCCCCAAGGGATATAAATTAAATTTTGATTATTCAAAATTTGATAATTTAGAAGTTGTTTTCACAGAAAAAGCAGGTCAAGTTTATCAGCGAATAGAAGGATTCAAATTAGCAAAAAATAAGTTCGTCTTACAAATGGATAGTGATTTGTTTTTAGAAAAATACTGTTTAGAAAACTTATTGAAAACAATACAAAATAATCATAAATCATGTGTGGGACCTAAATTATATAATTTAAAATCTAATAAGTATTTTTCTACATGCATTCCCAAAGATGAAAAAAATTTTTCTCTATATGATAGGTTTTTCTTTATAAACATAAATGGCAGTGAAGGTTTCAAACCAGGAATGATTTCAAAATCAGGTGAACCAATGGGTGTAATGGAAAATGGAGAGTTTAAAAATTTAGATTGGTTGCCAGGTGCTTGCATTTTACATCAAAAAGAAAATCTGATTTTAAAGGATTACTATCCATTTCAAGGCAAAGCATATGCAGAAGATATTTATCATTCTTTAGAACTAAAAAAAGAGGGTATAAATCTAATAAGAGATAAAAAAGCTATTTGCCACGTAGATCTCTCAAGCAGTCAAGCTAAAAATATATTTTTGTATCTCAAAATTATTTATAGTTCTCTTAATGCAAGAAAACTTTACAGAAAAAAAACAAATTCAAGTAATTTAAGATTCTATAGTTTTATGTTTCTGAGTTTTTTAGGGTCTTTAAAAAAATTTATGACTAATAATGGATAGATTTTTAGATAGATTGTTTCTGCCTCTAATGCTCGTAAAACTTGTAGTTGCAGCTAATACCTTCAAAATTTTTTCTATAGATTTGGGCTTTCTTCTTTTTATTAGTTCTATATTTCTTGCGCTTTTAGTACTAATTCAAACTCCTTATGCCTTTACTGGCTTGATTTTATTTCTCTTAAGTTTTGCATTCTTTTTTATAGAGATATTTTCAGGAGATATTTTGTTTACAACTTTAAAAACAATTTTCTTAGATTTATTATTTTTATTAGCAGGAGCTAAAATATTTATAACTAATCCAAACTTGATTTCACGACAGCTTTTTTTCTTTTTCTTTCTTTGCATTCCGGTCATGATATTGCAAATAACAGGAGCTTCATCATTTTTTATGTTCTGGAATACCGATTATCTTCACTCTCCTGAAATATTATCTCGAGAAGAGCTTGGAACTTTCAAAATTATAGAAGTATATCCAACTTTGTTTCGTGACAGTGATGAATTATATTTGATGATTGGACAAGGGAGACCCGCAGGGCTTCTTCATGCAAACAATCTTTTATCTTATTTGGTTTGTATTGGTATCGCTTTAAATGCTGCTTTTAATAGCAAAAAACGAAATTTAGAATCTCAAGATTACATATTGGCTGTAATTTCTGTATTAACGATGAGTCTAACTGTTAACTTAATCTATTTGCTATCTTTATTTTATTTTCTTTCAGAAAATTATATAAAGACACTTAAACTTATAATAACTTTTTCATTTGTTTTTTTGTGTTACTACTTTTTTTTCCCAGGCATAGTAGAGAACTTTTTTTCTGAAACAAACTTATTTTCAAGAATTTTTTCAAGATTTTATGAATTTG
>MDSZ01016510.1_pt1 | contig 14862 bp, 11 predicted proteins | sample 811201 | NCBI WGS metagenome assembly MDSZ01 (sample SAMN05326647, study PRJNA326480) | marine metagenome | isolation source: seawater | place: Indian Ocean: North | collected 2010
TAATTGTATTGCTTGGAAATATCGCTTTGCCGTTGGTTTCTGATCTTGCCATTGGGACGCCCATCGAAAATCACCGTGTTATCCCCGATGCTCCGGGGAAATTTGTCTACCGATGCATTGACTCCATTTGCGCTGTCACCCAATGAAAGCGTCCCTGAAGAAACCGATTTGTAGGAATTGTAATAACTCCTCAACACCGACCATTTCGGTCCCGCGGCAAGCACCCCTTCGTCGAAAATGAAGTCCGTCCCCTCGCGATCGAGCCACTCATTTGCCTTCGGGCCGTTTCTTTGACCGCTCAGATTCGGTTCGAAGTTTTTCATGTAGTGGACTCTTTCCTGGAAAATCCACCCTCCGAAACCCTTGGCATCGAATTCGGAATCCGACAGGGCAAAGGCAGCGCTCAGGTCGCGCTTCAACCCTCCGGCCCGGACGTCGGCAAGGACGCCGTAGGAGTCGGTGGTCAACGAGTGGTAGTTGGCCGCAACCTTGTCCGAGCGTTCGGATTTTTCGACCGGGGATGCAACCGCTTGAGCGTCGAGGGCTGCATAGGAACGCATGTCGAGAATCGCGTCTTTGCCTTGAATCGAGCCGTCGAAAGGCAAATCGAAACCCGGCTCGTCACCCGCGGAAGACAAATCCAAATTGGGTTCTTCGGCAAGGGTCGAGTCTTCATCCAAACGGTTCAAATTGACTTTTGTCTTAACCCCCTCGTCGCCAACCCAATAAGCGTAGATTCCCGTCTTTTCTTCTTTCTCCGAAAGGGGGAAGACCGTCTTTCTGACCTTGATCGGTTCCCCGGCCAAATGTTCTCTCCAATCCTGCGGATTGCTTTCGTCATAAGTATCCAGCAACAAGGGCTTCTTGAGAATCCATACGGTTTCGTTGCTATCCGGATCGCTCACGTCGTCCGGATCGGGCAAACCGATCAGGGGATGAGCGTAGGAACGTTCTCGCAAAGGTTTCGATTCACCGAGAAGACTGTCCGTCTTGACCACCTTTTCATAATCCTCCCACGCATTGTCTTCGGAGCCGTATGGCCGGGCCCGGTCCGCGGCTAGAATCCCGTCAGGAACTCCAAACAAGTTCTGCATGGATTGGAAAATTCCACCGGAAGAAAAAATTCCCAACTTTTTCTGGTAGCCTTCGTTTCCACTGACCAACCAGGCAACCTCGACCTCCGGGTGCGGATCATAATCAGTGTCGTACATGGTCTCTCGATTGCCGACGTTTCCAGTTTCCAAGTTCTTGGGCGTCGGGCTGATCCCCGGGGTAGAGCCATTGTTACTGGCCCGGTGTTTCCAAACTCCCGTCCAGTACCTCTGCCCGAAAGGCAGTTTGTCAATCTGTCCGTTTTCATTCAGATCAACCCCTTCGGTCGGAGTGACGGCCGGATCGTATCGATTTTCGGTATACTGGGCGGTTGTCTCTATCCTTTCGTCGAGCAGATCGGCCGTACCGGAGACCCTGGTGTCCGGCCCAAGGTGTTTTTGGAGCTCACCGAGGGCAACCATCATCCCCATGCGGGCATTCGCCTGAGAAAGGACCCTTTGTTTTCTAAGCTCCGCCAAACTTAGGTCCGTCCCCACCAAACTTACCAAAGAAACGACCAAGAGGAATACCAAGCTCATCAAGGCAAGGGCCAAGACGAGGGCAAATCCTCTTCTTTTGTTATTGGACAAGGCTAAGGGAACGGAAGGCATGTTCTACGAGCTTACTATACAAGGAAGCCCGAAAGGACTGTTTGCGCAACCTAAAAAAAGGAAGTCCTAGCGTTGCAGAATCGATTTAAAGTCTTCCTCCGTAGGCCAATACTTTTCAATTTCCTCGACGGGGGGAATTTCAAGTGGACGAATTACACGGAAACCGACAAAGATGGCATCGGTGTGATACCATACGCTCTTGGGAATTTGCGGGTCTTGTTGTTTCCACGCCTCTTCCGATCCGATTCGGGCAGCGCTCCGGTGACTTGAGGCACCATCGTCCCAGGAACCACCCTTGACCACCCTCGGGTAGACGGTATTCGGCGCGACGAGAGGATTGACTTTCAATGTTTTGGGAGCCTTCTCCGGGGGAGGCGCGTACTGATCGAGCACCCACTCCCAAACATTTCCATGCATATCGTAAAGCCCGAGCGGATTAGGGGTTTTCTGACCAATTTTCTGATATTTGAAGCGACTGTTTCCGACATGCCAGGAATGAGAGGACAGTTCTTTGGAGTCATCGCCGAAACTGTAGGCGGTCTTGGTACCGGCCTTGCAGGCGTATTCCCATTCCGCCTCGGTAGGCAATCGATAAAATCTTCCAGTACGGGCGCTCAGCCACATGGAGTACATTTTGGCCGAGAGTTGTGTCATGCAAATCGCAGGATGACCACTCTTCCCCATGCCAAAAGACATGTCGACATAGGGAGGAGTAGGCTTCGTCACGGCATCGACAAGATCATCTCTCTGGGTATTTTTCGTCTTGTTGTACTCGCGGTTGCTCTTATCCAAGCTGAGCATCCAAAGTTCGTACTCGTCCCAAGTCACTTCATGTTTGCCCATCCAAAAGCTGGAAACCTTTACCGGATGCGCCGGAAACTCGTTTTTGCTACGCTTGGGATCATCGGTGGGGCTTCCCATGACAAATTCGCCACCCTTGACAGGAAGCATTTCAAAGCTAACCCCAGATGTCTTGATCTCCTCCTTATAATCTGTGAATTCCTGCTTGTCCTTTCCTGCCGCAAAGCCAAGTTCGCGATACAGATCCTTTGGCAACATTCCAAGCACGGAGGAGTTTTTCTTCTTCGGGAGCAACTTGGCGGATTCCGGCCAATCGGCCCCTTCCTCAATCCAGCGCCGGAGCATGAACAGGTCGGTCGCGGAAAGAGGATCGTTGCCCTCGGGAGGCATGACCAGTTCGTCATCTTCAGGAAGCGTGCACAAGACCCAAAAATCACTATCAAGGGGTTCACCCGGGACAAGCACCGTTTCAGAAGCGAAGGCATGCTCGAAGGTATCGAGCCTGAGTTTCCCCTTCACCTTCTTTTCATAATGACAGGCGACGCAATTGAGCTCAATGATGGGTTGCACGTGTTCGACAAAATCCACCTGCTTGGGAAGCCTTTTCTGTGGCGTAAGTTTTTCCTTGTCCGGCCACTTCGCACCTTCCTTGATCCAATCGTGGAGGATTTTTTTCTCAAACTTGGTTAACGGATAGTCTTTGTCCTCATTTTTTATCGGAGGCATGAAAAGGTCATCGTCGGAAGGAAGCGTAGTCGTCCAATAAAGCGAACTGTCCTCAGGCTTGCCCGGGACAATGACTTCGTCGCCCGCAAAGGCGGACGCTTTGTCATCAAACCGGATCTTTCCTTTGGCGTTGTCTTCACGGTGACAACTTACGCAGTTGTGCTCCAATATTGGCTTAACGTCCCTGATGAACTCGATTTCACCAAGGGCGCTTACAACGGGAAAAAAGAAAAAACAGGCTATGTGCCAAGAGAAAATGGGATATTTCATATATTGGAAGATAATAGGCTTGTAGTAGAATATCTCAAAATTAAACCTTTAGGAAAAGAACAAAGAAGCTGTTTACGACGTTTTTATTATGCAATGCGGAATTTTATTACTGTTTTTCGGTTTTTTGATAACTTGTCACGGGTATCAAGTTTTCGAGAAGGATTGCATGGGCACGAAGTTCATCGTGCTTATCGACGAAGATGACAAGAAAAAAGCCGAACAAGCCGCCGCCGCCGCCTTCAAGGAAGGACAGAGACTCAATATGGTGCTCAGTGATTACGAGAGCGCGAGCGAGCTTTTTCGGTTTTCAGAAAGTTCCGGGTCCGGGACGAAATTCGCGCTTTCCGACGACCTGTTCAAGGTTCTAAGTCACGGGCAGGAGTTATCCCGGCAAACCGACGGTAGCTTTGACGTCACGGTCGGACCGCTTTCCCGTCTCTGGCGGATTGCCCGTTTGCGCAAGAAAATGCCCCCCAAGGAAAAACTGACCTCTGCGAAGAGTCGAGTTGGATACCAGAACCTGCTGCTTTCCGCAAAGAACCGAACGGGTTCGCTGACTACCTCCGGCATGGCGCTTGACCTCGGAGGGATTGCGAAGGGCTATGCCGCGGACATGATGCTGCAAACGCTAAGGAAGAAAGGCGTGGAAAGATGCATGATCGATGCCGGGGGCGATTTGGTGGTGGGATCTCCGCCTCGAGGGGAAAAAGGATGGAAGGTGAAGATCGGTGGTCGAAAGCACCCGGACTTGCCAACCCTCCACCTATCTGACGTCGCGGTAGCTACTTCCGGAGATTTGGAACAGTTCGTCCACTTGAATGGAAAAAGGTACTCCCATCTTATCGACCCGACCTCCGGGCTCGGATTAACCTCCCAATGCCAAGTCACGGTTATCGCCCCTTCCGGAATGGAGGCGGACTCACTGGCTTCCGCCTGCTTGGTTCTGGGTCTGCCAAAATCAAAAACACTGCTTGAGCGCAAAGATGGGACAAGCGCCTATTACCTCACGAAAAGTGATGCTGGCACAAACTGTACCCAAATCGGAATGAAGTGAGGGAAAGCATTTTCTCTTGTCATCAATGTAACATTTGTACATTTTGTGCCTTTACCCTCAATTTACTATGTCAAGAATTTGCGCAATAACAGGAAAACGGCCCCGAGTAGGCGGGCGTATCATACGTAAGGGAGTCAGCAAGAAATCCGGTGGCATTGGCTTGCAGCTCGTCAAGGTCAACAAAAGGAAATTCCGGCCCAACGTGCAACGCATCCGGGTCAAGCTTCCCAGCGGTCAAGTAAAGAGAATGTGGGTTTGCGCCAAGGCGATCAAAGCGGGCAAGATCCAAAAAGCCTGAGGCGTCAAGCTACCCTCCTTGCGGTTTTTACGTTAGGAAGGCCTCGTCATGAGTGAGGAGATTCGTTACATGCACCGCTACAAGGGATGCATGGAAACCGAATTGGTCTTGGGAGACCGGTGGCTAAAGTTCATTTACGCATCACCATTCGGGCGTTTGCCTCTTTGGCTGGCAATCAAAAGAGCGTGGTTTTCAAAGTGGTACGGAAGAAAAATGAGCCGGCCGGAAAGCAAGTCCAGAATAGCCCCTTTTATTGAAGAATTCCAAGTCGACGAGGAGGAATTGGCGGAACCGGTTGAGACCCATGGCTGCTTCAATGATTTTTTCATCCGCAAGCTTAAGAAAGAAGCCCGTCCGATATGCGAGGGGTCCGATGAGATCGCATTTCCTGCCGACGGCCGGCATTTGGGGTTTCAGCGCATTTCCGAGACCTCCTCTATTTTCGTCAAAGGTCAAAATTTCGATCTTCCCTCGCTCTTTGGTTCTCAAGAACTCTCAAAGCCATATGAAAACGGCTCTTTGGTCATCAGCAGGCTTTGCCCCGTGGACTATCACAGGTTTCATTTCCCCGCCGAAGGCTTCGCATCCAAGCCCGTCTTGATCAACGGTCCGCTATACTCAGTCAACCCGATAGCCCTCAGAAAAAACATCTCCATTCTTTGGGAAAACAAGCGCTATCTGAACTTCTGCGACAGTCCTCAGGTTGGCCGAATCGCCCAATTTCTCGTTGGAGCAACCTGCGTGGGCTCGGTTACTCTCACCGCCGATCTGCCTTGCGAGGTCAGTAAAGGAGAGGAATTCGGATATTTTTCTTTCGGTGGCTCCACTGTCTTGACTTTATTCGAAGAAAATAAGGTCGCATTAAGTGACGACCTCTTGGAAAGTTCTTCCCGGTGCATCGAGCTATATGCGCGCATGGGAGATGAGATGGGAACGCTCTGCCAAAAGTAATCTCTCTCCTTGCGCAAAAGCAAAGATGGAAGTAAGGATTAGTTAACCGCCAACGCCCGAATGCAAAATTTGATGACCGCCAAATCACAAAGTCGTGGGTTTACCCTCCTCGAACTGCTCGTCGCCGTCTCCGTAACAGCGCTACTTGCAGCCATGCTTTTGAACATAACCTCCCAAGTCTTGACGAGCCAAACCCAAGCGTCCGGAGATTTGGAGACCAACCAGGCGGCTCAGTTCATTCTGGACCGCATACAGGAAGACCTTCAGTGCGCCGTTTATCGCAACGACGGAAACGTCTGGTTAGCCGCCACCATATTGAATGACACCGAAAACAGCGGTAGCTGGAACAATGCAGACGGAGCAACAAAACCCAGCACGACCTCAGTCCGGCTAACTGCTGAAGATTGGGAGGATGCCCCGGAAGACCCGGTTGCCGAAGCCAACAACCAATGGCCCTTGATCGACTCGAGATTCGGGGTAGGGGGTACTTGGTTACGCTTTTTTTCTCAAGCCCCTGAACTAGACCCCAATGCAGAGAACACCGGCGGAGTAAGGGCAATTGGATATCAAATCTTGCGATACGGACTTACGGGTTCGGAAACCTCAATGCCTAAATACCAACTTTTCAGGTCAGACGTATCCACCGCGGAAACTTTCGAAGCAGGCTATGACCTTCACCCTGTGAGCGGGGCTTATCGCTCTAGTGCAAAGGGGGGCAGCCGGGCGCCGCAAAATATCGTAAACCCCATTTTCAATGACGGAAGAGGTCCTTCCACTGATTTTTCACTGGCCGCCAACGTCATAGACTTCGGAATCCGAGCCTATTTGATTGAGAAAAACAATGAGGGCACGGGGTTCCTTAGGCAAATCTTCCCTGACGTAAACGCGACCTCTTCAGGAAGCGCATTCAGTAACGAGTTGCTGGCAACCAACAACCCGACCTACAGAACCAATGCAAACGAAGAACTCTACGCCTTCCCTGAGGTTGTCGACATAATGGTGAGAATCCTGACAACTGAGGGCGCATCCGCTATCTCGGCCTATGAAGAGGGACTGGTCAAGGCTCCCGACGGTTTTTCTTCAGACGAATATTGGTGGGACATTGCCGAGCGCAATTCCGAAGTATACGTTCGCAGAATAAGAGTGCTCCCGTCAGGCATCTAGTTCGGTAACTGCGGATTTATACAAAGCCCTTCTGTTTGCGATATTTAAGCGGGGTAACCCCCATTTGCTTACGGAAATGTTGGGTAAAGGAGCTTTGGTCGTAAAACCCATTGTCCTTGGCAATGTCAGAGAGTTTATTGCCGGTAGTCAATAAATCGTCGCAGGCGGCTTCAATTCGCGTTCTCGTAATGAATTGCATTGGCGCCACACCGAAAAGTTCGACGAAACCACGATGTAGCTTTCGGTGATTCAGTCTGGATACCTTGATAAGATCGGCTATCGCCAACTCAGTCCTGAAATTCTTGCGAATATAGCTAACCGCCCGTCCGATCTCATCGTCCCGTTCCCATTTCAATTCGCCGTCTCCGTAAGGCCGGACGGTACCGATGATTCCAACTACCTCGCCATTGCGGTCAAACAAGGGGTACTTGTTCGTCAGATACCAATCAGGCAGTCCTTGACTATTAAAAACCAACTCCAAGATGTTGAGCATCGGCTTTTTACTTTCAATGACCAAGCGGTCATCCCGGCGGAAGTGCTCGGCCAACCTGGGGGGAAACAAATCGAAATCGGTTTTCCCTAACAATTCCCGTTCGCTCGAAAGCCCGAGCCGTGGTAGAAACCCTTCGTTTACGGAAACTAACCTGTGGTTTGCGTCCTTAACAAAAAAGGAAACTCCGGGAATGTTATCGAAAAGAATCTTAATCTGAACGGAATCACAGTTAGAGGATTCAAACCAATCCCCCAAAATGCAAGGGGTCGTCCCGGGAATAGACTTTTCGGCATTCATTATTTTTATGTCAATACTGCCAATAGATAAAACTTACAATAACTTTCCAAGAATGCACCAATGGAGTAATGTCTGATTTTCAATATAAAACCGAGAAAGAAATGAGTTCAACTCAAAACTCATTAAATTATACCAGAGCAACTTATGGAATGCCAAGGGTGCTTCGGCCCCTTAAAACAGCACCAACTAGAGGTAAAAACGTCATATGAAAATAATTTCGCTTGATCCCCTTTTTTATGCAATTTCTAGCCTTCGCAACCCACGCCTCCAACGAAAATGACACGGCTAGCAATTTTTTATTCCAGCAGTTTCGACCGGCTTATGCGGATTGAACCAAAATAGGGTTCAACTGGGAAACCGGTGTCCCGAATATTCCGGGCTTTAGCTCAAGACCTTTATTCCAGGTTGAGTTTTTTCAGCTTGGGACGGATCACAAAGGTGCAATATCCTTCGTTTGGATTTTTCTTATAGTAATCCTGATGGTAGTCCTCTGCAGGATAAAATACCGGAGCCTCGACAATTTCGGTAACCACCGGATCAATGAATTTTTCGGTGAGATTTTTCTTCCAGGCAACCGCAAGCTTTCGTTGTTCCTTACTCAAATACATAATGGTTGAACGATACTGAGTACCTACGTCAGCCCCTTGCCTGTTCAAGGTGGTGGGATCGTGGCACTCTCCAAAAACAGAGAGGATTTTCTGGAAGCTTATCACGGTCGGGTCATAAACAATCTTAATCACTTCCGCGTGACCAGTAGTCCCGGTGCAAATTTCCTTATAGGTCGGGTTTTTCGTAGCTCCTCCGGCGTATCCGGAAACGACTTCCTTTACACCATCGAACATTTCGAAAACAGCTTCCGTACACCAAAAGCATCCGCCTCCTATAATTGCGACTTCCTCCTTCTTTGGCACTTCTCCGGATGACTTTTTTGTCTCGTTATTCATAATTTCAGGGTCTCGCCCAAGTTCTTGGTTTTCCAGCGATAATTGTTCGTCACCTGTTTTGCATGAAACCAACGTCATCAAACCAAGCACAAAGATTCGTATCAATCTATCATTCATTGTCCGTACTCCTTTCCCGTAATCCATTCGTGACCACTTGTTAATAATAATTTATCAGCTGCCAAAGGGCCCCATGTTCCGGCAGAATAACTTTCCAAGCCCCGTCTTCCTTGGCTTGACCAATATTCCAGGACAGGGCTAAGCAAACCCCATGAGGTTTCGGCTTCGTCTCCCCTGATGAATAGCGTACCATCCCCATTAAGCGCATCAAGGATCAACCGCTCGTAGGCTTCGGGGGTATTCGATCCGAAAGTAGTTTCATAACCAAAAGCAAGCTTGATGGGTTGAAGCTTCGTTTCCAGTCCCGGGGTTTTGGAATTGAGGTAAAGGGTCACGCCCTCGTTAGGTTGGATTCTTATGACCAACAAGTTGGGCGCTACGTTAAAACGCTTTCCTTCGCCGAAAAGAATGGCTGGCGGCCTGCCAAACTGAACGACGATCTCACTTGCTTTCATGGCCAGCCGCTTTCCTGAACGAATGTAAAAAGGCACGCCCTTCCACCTCCAGTTGTCCAAGGACAGGCGCAACGCAGTATAGGTCTCGGTAAACGAATCCTCCGGAATTCCCTCTTCCTCCAAATAACCGTTTGCCCTTTTGCTTCCAACCAGTCCCTCGGTGTAGACCCCTCTTACGACTTCCGGGTCATCTCCCTCCAACACAAGAGGCTTCAAGGCCTTCAAGGCCTTCACTTTCTCGTCCCTGATGGCCTCGGGGTCAAGGGAGGACGGAGGTTCCATGGCAGTAAGAGCGAGGAGTTGCATGACGTGATTCTGAATCATGTCACGCATGGCTCCGCTCTTGTCATAATAACCACCCCGGCTGCCTACTCCCAAATCTTCGGAAACAGTGATTTGAACACTCGAAACGTAATGTCTATTCCATACGGGTTCGAAAATCGCATTGGCAAACCTTTGCACAAGGAGGCTCTGAACGGTTTCCTTGCCCAAGTAGTGATCTATACGAAAAACCTGAGATTCGTCGAATCTCCGGTTGATCACCTCATTAAGTTCATGGGCGCTAGTCAGATCCCTCCCGAAAGGTTTTTCAATAATTACCTTGGACGCAGTGTTTTGGCCTTGGTGACGCTTGGCCAAGCCGCTGGCGCCAAGGTTTTCCAAGATAGGCTTGAAGACGCCGGGAGGCGTGGATACGTAAAAGAGACATTGGGCGGGCGAACCGATTTCTTTCTCAATGACGGAGATCTTTTTCTCCAGCTTCTCAAAACTTTCCAAATCGTCGTAGGGACCCGCATGGAAAGAAATGTTTGCCGACAGCGAATTCCAATTTTCTTCTTCGATTTTTCTTCTGGAATGGGATTCCAGAGATTTTTTCAAGTACTGCCGGAAGGCATCGGCGCTCATTTCGGAGCGACCGTAACCAATCAGGTGGCAGCAACTTGGCAGCAAGCCGTCTTTGGATAGATTGAATATCGCAGGGGCGAGTTTTCTTGCCGTCAAATCACCCGAAGCACCGAATATTACGATTACCGTCGGAGGCGTTGCCTGCGATGAACCAGAAGGAGTGGAGTGAGAATGAGAACTCGTCATGATCAAACCTGATATAAATGAATCAGCTAACGAAATATGGCAACGTTTTCATGGTGAAAAATTTGAGGTTTTCCATCTTCGAGAACAGGCAGATCAATTTCAATAACGTCAAAACGATAGTTTTCGGGAGAAGGCTCGGTGAAGGTAAGATATGCCTTGAAGGCGCGAAGCAGAGTCTTTCTCTTCCGCCTGTCAATTGAATGAAAGCCATTGACCAAAGCGAGTTGCGATCTAGCCCTGATTTCCACAAAGACAAGAATTCCTTCCTTAAGGCAAACAACGTCAATTTCCAACCGCCGGTTCAGAGGACTCCTCCAGTTTGCAGCTTTGATTGAGAATCCCTTGGATTTGAGGAATTTCCTCCCTAACCATTCACCATATCTTCCGCTAAAAGAGGCATCTCCACTTTTCGGACGTTTTCCCAAAGACCAAAAAGTTCTTTCAAGCGCATGCCTGAACCGAGTCTGGAATCTTAGCGCCATTCGTGCTTGGGATACCTGCCCGAGAGTTCTTTTTTGATCTCCGGGTAGGAACCTTTCCAGAAAGCGGGCAAATCCGAAGTCAATTGGCAACTTCTGCCATTAGGCGCAAGAATATCGATAACCAAATCATATTTTCCATACACGATCTTCGGGTTTTCGGCTATATCATACAGGTCCTGAAGATAAGCTGAAACTTGAGCATTTTGGGCATCGTATTTCACGGGATAAGGCCTTTTCCCGTTTTTCAGATCGATAACCTCCGGAACGGCATCGTCGAGGACGAGCAGTTGATCATCTCCGTAAGAACGCTTGACGTAAGGCAAAACCTCTTGGTTGCGGATCGATTTCCAACTGGTTTGCCCCATGCAAATTTCATGATATAACAAATTTACGGACTCCTCATCCAGCGGTTCGATTTCATATTCAGGAAAATTTTTATGCAGAAATTCAATTCTTGCGATAAACCTCTGAACTTGAACGTTCCAGTTTTTCAAGACCAGTTCGCCGGCAGACAAGGCGTTTGCATAGGCAACGGCAACATCCTCATCCGAAACGTCAAAGGACTCCTTCACGGAGAATTTTTGCGTGCCGATCTTTGAATATTTCCTGTTTATTACTTTTCTAGAATCCAAATCCAGATAAACGTCCGATTGCTCAGTAATTTTACCATCAAAAACTTCCCTGATCCAATCCTCTCGAATTTCCGAAACCCATTCCATTTGAAGAGAGACCTTACCCTTGAGCGATTTCTCGACTATTCGCAGGGGCAATACCCATCGGGAACCGGAAATTAACGAGTTGCGAGAAAGATGAACGTTCCGGCCTTCTGTAGTTTCGTAAAGGTTTGTACCCCTGCTTTTTAAAAAACAAAGATTCTGAGGAAAAGCTTCCAGGAGAACTTTGAAGAATGGTTCGTTTTCCGGAAACTGGAATGAAAATTTTCCCCAACCTACTTGCCTGCACATTTGTACGGCTATTTTTTCCGCTTCCATACAACGGAGACCGTGAATTCCTTCATCTCGGCATTTGTCGGGAGAGAAATGATTGGCTTTTGCATAATCGTATGCATGCAACAAGACAAACAGGTCAGACACCGCATCCTTTTCGTCATGGGCATACCATTTGCGATTGGCGTAGTCAGATGCAATTCGGTTACCCGAAAGCGGACCACGATTTTCAAGCATGGCAAAAGTGAGTGCGATTGCCGGCAAGCAATCACGTTCCCTTCCTTCAATCAAGGCCAAGGCAAGCCGGGGATGGAGCGAACATTTGGACATCTCAAGACCCTTTTCGGAAATCCGTTCGCCTTCCGTCATGGCACCGATTTCCATCAACGCGCAGAGAGCGGATTGAAAGGAGACGTCGGGCGGAGCTTCAAACCAATCGAAGGTACTGAGCGTTATTCCGAGAGCGCTTAGTTTGAGAAATATTTCAGATAAATCCAACCGCTGGACCTCAGGCAGTTCATATTCGATTCTTCTTTCATGCTCGGCAGCCCCCCACATCCTCAGGCAATACCCCGGAGCCGTTCGCCCTGCCCGACCCGACCTTTGCTCGGCCGAGCTCTTGCTTATCGGTTGCGAAAGCAAAACGTTTACCTTGCGGTTTTGATCGAAACTCGCCTTCTTTGCCCTGCCCGTATCAATCACCACCGTTACGCCTTCGACGGTAACGGACGTTTCTGCAATGTTCGTACTGACAATGACCTTGCGCCTTCCAGATGGTCTCAGGGCCAAGTCCTGGTCTTCAATCCTCATCTCTCCGTACAAACCGCGAACCTCAAGTCCAGAAGACCAGGAAGCGTTATTTATCTCACGAATGGTCCTGGAAATCTCATAGGCTCCATCCATGAAAATGAGTACGTCCCCGTCATGAAGGAGAAGCAGTTTCTTGAGCTGATTTGAAACTTGGTTCCATATCGGATCCCTTGAATTCGGAGTGGCATGGGCAACCTCAACTGGATAAGAGCGGGCAAAAAGCTCGATCGTGCCGCAATCCGAAAGATATTCCGTAATACCCGGAAGTTCCAAAGTGGCAGAAGTTACGATTAGGCGAAGGGAAGGGCGCTGATCCAGGCAGATTCTCTTGGCCAACGCAAAAGATGCATCTAACTGCAAACTGCGTTCGTGAAATTCATCAAAAATAATCAAGCCCACCCGTGAAAGCGTAGGGTCGGAAAAAAACTTTTGGAGCAAAACCCCATCCGTGAGATAAATAATTTTGGTTTTGGCGGAGACCTTGTTCTCAAATCGTACTTGATACCCGACCTCTTCTCCCACCCCGCATCCAAACAACCTTGACACTCTCCGGGCAAGCAACCTCGCCGCCACTCTTCTAGGCTGTACTACCAGTATCTGCCCTTCGACCAATTTGTTTTGAGCAAGCAGGAGAGGCAACCCGACAGACTTGCCCGAGCCGGTGGGTGACTTAATTGCCAAATGCCTAAAGTTGGCCCACGCCTTTTGAATTTCATCAAACTGCGCCGCGACCGGCAAATCATCAAATCCCTCTACTCCCATGAGTAAAAGGATTTTAGAACTCGACCCAAATTTACAACCAAAAACGGGGAAGGGCGCGACTGCGCCCTCCTATCCGACAACCAGAACCAGCTGACTTAAGCGATCTTAACTTGGACAGCTTTGGGTTTCTTGCTTTTGGGCAGAACCACTTTCAGTATACCGGATTCTAGTTTCGCAGTGACTTTACCCTTTTCGCAGGAGTCAGGAACTTCAATGCTATGGTTAAACGGTTTCTTACCAAAACCTTCCTCGCTTTCCGTTTCCTCACAAGAGGCCGAAACCGTTAGGTTCGAACCTTCCAATGAAACGGATATTTCCTTCCTGCTAAAACCAGGCAACAAGAATTTAACTTCATAAAGATCGTCTTGTTCAAGCACCCTGTAATTCGCCGATCGCGCAGATTGAACCGGTTCTTGAGAAAAGAACCATTCAGAGGGCTGACGCGTTCCATCCATCGCTCGTAAAAACGAATCAACGGCTAGGGAGAGTGGATAGTTTTTATTTATTTTCATAATATTTATTGGATTAAGTTAGAATTCAAAGCCTTAATTGCATTTTATGTGCCGCCCTATAAAAACCCTAAGTACTTGTTAGTCTAATCTTTACAATATTGCCGAAAAACATGAATGCGCCTTTTTGTCACACTCATTCTCTCTAAATGGAGCATGCGTGCCATAGCGGCACCATTCTGGCGGTCGAGGTTTCCCTTAAAAAAGGGATTTGTAAGTCTCAAGCAATCGTTGGGCTGTTTTATCTCCCTTTTGGGCGGCTACGCTCAACCATTCCTTCGCTATGGCAGGGTCTCTTTTTGCTCCCTTTCCGGTCAATGCCATCAAGCCCACAAAACGAGCGGCGACCGGATTGCCCCCCCTCGCCAGAGGCAGAAAAAGCTCATGTGCCTTTGCATAGTCTTGTGGCAACCCGACACCCGTATAATATTTTCGAGCCCTTGCCAGAACCTCTTCATCATTCAAGGATGAATTCGCGGTCGTCACGCCCTGGGGCTGGGTCGAAGGTTGTGATATCTTCGATGGATCAAAGCCTTCCCGTTTCTTCAAATACTCCTTTGCCATTACGTGGTCTTGCGACGCAGCTTCCTTTAAGAGCCTCAACCCTTCGTTCGTATTTTTGCGGATTCCGCCTTCTCCTTCAATCAGAAGAAGGCCCAGGGAATATTTTGCCTCGGAAAAATCCTGCATAACGGCGAGCTTCAACCACTGAGAGGCCTTCAGGTCATCCTTGGGAACACCATCCCCGTTATAGTATGCCATTCCAAGGTTGAACCGAGCGGTCAGCGACTTTGCGACCACGGCTTTGGAGAGCAAAGTGATGCCTTCCTTTATATCTCTCTTCAATAACCCGGGCAATCCCTTCAGGTAAAGTGTCCCAATCGTTGCCTGGGCTTGAGGATAGCCCAACTCGGCTGACTTCTTAAATCGCTCAAGAGCCCGCTTGACGTCGGTAGGTATGACCTGAAAATTGATTTCGCCCATACA
>MDSZ01182092.1_pt1 | contig 14859 bp, 18 predicted proteins | sample 811201 | NCBI WGS metagenome assembly MDSZ01 (sample SAMN05326647, study PRJNA326480) | marine metagenome | isolation source: seawater | place: Indian Ocean: North | collected 2010
GACAAAGTACCATCGGCGCTGAAGGACTTAACTTCCGAGTTCGGGATGGGATCGGGTGTGGCCCCTTCGCAATAATCACCAGGCAAAGCTTTATATTATCTTTAAAATAATATGTAAATAGTTAAGAAAATGGCTTTAAATGTGATTTATGGTGGGCGTGATAAGAATTGAACTTATGGCCTCTACGATGTCAACGTAGCGTTCTACCACTGAACTACACGCCCATATAAAAAATTAACTTTTAACTAATTTTTTTATCAAAATATTTAACATATAAATTGGATTTTGAAAGAAACCCTTTGTTAAAATTACTAAACCTTTAAGATAGGATTTATTAAATTTTATTTCATCATTTGATTTAATAATTGATAAGTTAGAACTTACTCTTTTTAAAAGTTTTTTTTTATTATTAGAAAATTTTTGTACATAATTTATATGATAGTTAAGAAGTTTTTCTATCGCATTATGATACTTTTCAAAATTTCTAGAGAAAGATTTTTTATGATAAAGATGTTTGCCTAAAACTTGATGAAAAAATTTAAATTTAGCATGATTTAAAGCTAAATTTAAAAAAAAATCATAATCTTCTACAGAAGCGAATTCCTTTTTCTCAGAAAATAAAATTTTATTTTTTCTAAGAAAACTTTTTTTTACAATTGTAGCCGATGTAGATATACAATTACCATCTAAAATTAATTTTTTATAGAAGTTATTTGTGTAAGGGCCATATTGAAAAATTTTTTTTTTTTTAGTTTCCTCATAAAATATTTCTTCATCATTAGTAATAACATCATACTCTGGATATTTTTTTATAAATTCTTCTAATATATTAAGTTTATTCTCATACCATTCATCGTCTGAGTCAAGAAAAGCTATCCAAGGTGCAATTGAATTTTCAATTCCAATATTTCTAGATTTTCCGATGATGCCAAAATTATTAGACTTTATATATTTTAAATAATTTCCTTTATATTTTTTCACCACTTCTTCTGTATCATCAGAAGAGAAGTTATCAATTACAATGATTTCGTAATTTTTTTTTTGTAATAAAACAGAATTAATAGCTCTCTCTAAATATTTAGATTGATTATAAGTTGGAATAATCACTGAAAATAAAAGATTTGTGTTCATTTAAAATTTTTTTTTGTGAATTGAATTAATCCTTTTAACTCTTGAAAAAAATATTCATCTTTTAAATTTTTGAATTGAGTTTGATATTTACTAGAAAAATAAGTTTTCTGAACTTTTTTTAATTTTGGATATTTAAACAATAATTTATTTTTCTTATTATTAATAGTTTTGATTATTATATTGCAAATTTCTGTTATTCTTATATTTTTTTCTGAACAATAATTAATTATCTTTGGAAATTTTTTTAAACTGCTTATCTTTGAAATTAATCTATAAATAAATTTATTAAAACTTTCTATACTGCTATAATTTCGATAACTGTCTTCTTCAGAATTTACTTGAAATTTATTTTTAGTTATTAAGTCTTTAACGATTGAATTAATTAAAAGTCTCCAACAATTTTTACTTTTAAAATATGGATAACCAAATAGATTGCAAACTCTTAATACTACAACTTTGGTTGTTTTTGAATTTTTTTTGAGCAAATTTTGCTCACCTCTTATTTTACTTAAGGTATAATTATTATTTTTATTTAATTTTCCGCCTTCAAATATTTTGCCCTGTTTCATTTTATAAACATGAAAAGTAGAAAGAAATATAAATAATTTCACTTTATTAATTTCTGCTGCATTAAATAGTTTTAAAGGATACAAAGAATTAACTCTTAAGGCCATTTTTTTTGACTTACTTCCATGGGAATCTAAACCTGCACAATTGATTATTACATCGACATTTTTACATACTTTGTTAAGATTTTCTTTTGAATTCCAATTTATTTTTTTTAAATTTTTTGATTTAACTCGTGAACATAAAATTACTTTAAATTTCTTTTTTTTTAAATAATCTTTTAGTCTTCCTGCAAGAAAACCTTTACCTCCAGTAATTAAAATATTCATCACTTTTTCCAATTATATGGGATAGATTGATCTAAAGCAGGCCTTCGAATTATTTCATCATCTCTATGAGGTAAGGTTGCACAATTAGCGACTATTGATTGTCTTTCTGCTTCACCTTTGAAGCCGTTCCAAATTAAAGGTGGAACTGTTACTAAGCAATAATTTTTTGGTGTTAAAATTAATTCTTGGATTTTTCCTTTAGTTTTACTTTCAGGTCTATCATCATAAAGAACAAATTTCACTTTTCCCTCTATGCACACATAATTTAATGTCATTTCTTTATGCATGTGCCACGCTTTTATTGATTGTGGATTTGTAAAGGAAAAATAAATTTCACCAAATCTTTTAAAGACTTTACTGTCCTCTCTTAGCATATGCATTACTTTTCCTCTTTCATCTTCTATTTGTTTAAGAGGAGTTATAATCACACCTTCAATCATTAAAATAATCTCTTATTTGAATTTCTGTAATTTTTTTTGTATTTTTTTTTCTTACATAAAAATCATACCATTCAGCTGTTTTATATAATCCTTGTAGCATTGACCATCTTGTTGACCATTTTAAATATTTATTAGCTTTATAAGAATTTAACTTAAGTAAATTTGCTTCTTTAAATTTCCCTTTTTTAAAAATAATTTTAATTTTCTTTTTTGAGTAAATTTTATTTATTATAATTTTTGCAACTTCAATGACTTTTCTTGTTTCTTTATGTCTTGGCCCAAAATTCCATGATCCAGAAAATTTTTTGGGTGAGTTATAAAGTTTTCTAGCTAAAATTAAATATCCAGAAATTGGCTCTAAAACATGTTGCCAGGGTCTTGTTGAATTTGGACTTCGTATTATCATTTTTTTTTTTTTAATAATCGTCTTTACGCAATCTGGTATAATTCTATTTTTAGACCAATCACCTCCACCAATTACATTTCCGGCTCTAGCTGTGGCAATACCAATATTTTTTTCCTTATCAAAAAATGAACGCATATAAGCTTCGAATGCTAATTCAACTGAAGCTTTTGAAGAACTATATGGATCTTTTCCACCTAGTTCATCATTTTCCTTGTAGCCTCTTAAAATTTCTTTATTTAGATAACATTTGTCAGATGTAATGACGACTACCGATTTTATCTTTAATCTTCTTGTAATTTCAAAAATATTTACGGAACCTATAAAATTTGTTTTAAATGTATTAAGAGGGCTCAAATATGAATCCGATACAAGCGGTTGGGCTGCTAAATGAAAAATTAATTGAGGTTTTGCAATTTTAATTTCATGACTTAATTTTTTAAAATTACTTATATCACCATAAATATTTTTAACTTTTTTGAAATTAAGAAAACTTTCATAACTTTTTTTCTTATCATCATTTAATGAATATCCCGTTATTTTTGCATTAAATTTAAGTAATACTGCTGTGAGCCATCTGCCTTTGAAACCTGTGTGACCCGTTATAAAAATTTTCTTATTTTTATAAAAATTTGCTAGTTCATCCATGGAGCTTTTTTTTTATTAATGAGATTTTTAAGAAATTCTTTATCTCTTGGTGTATCCATACACTGCCAAAAACCGTTATGTTTGAAGCCTACAAGTTGTTTTTTTTTAGAAAGTTTGATCATTGGTGATCTTTCTAGCATTTCATTTCCTTTTCCTAAAAATTTAAAAATTTCTTTTTTAAAAACGAAAAAACCTCCATTAATCCAACTATTAGTAATTTGTGGTTTTTCTTTAAATTTTTTTATTAATGATCCTCTCATCTTTACTTCACCAAATCTAACTGGAGGTCTCACAATTGTCATAGTTGCTACTTTTTTATTTCTTAGATGAAATTTTTCTAATTTATTTAAATTTTGATTTGTTAAACCATCGCCATATGTCAACATAAAATTTTCTTCTTCTTTTAAATATTTTTTTAGTTTTAGTAATCTACCGCCCGTAAGTGTATTAGCCCCGGTGTCTACACATTTTATTGAAATCAAAAAACTTTTTTTTTTAAAGTAATTTTTTATTAATTTTCCTTTATATCCTAAAGCAAGTATAAAATCTTTATATCCAAATTTTTTGTAATAATTAATAATATGAAGAACTATAGGATCTTTGTTTAATTTAACCATTGGTTTTGGTAGAATTTTTGTTTCAAACCCTAATCTTGTACCTTTTCCTCCACACAAAATAACTACCTTCATAAGATCATTTTTTAATTAATTTTTTAATCGTATTAGCTACAAAACTTAATTCTTCTTCTCCTAATGCAGGATATAAACCAATCCAAAAAGTATTTTGCATTACAAAGTCGGTATTTTGTAGATTACCTGAAACTTTGAATGTCTTTCCAATATATGCAGGTTGCTTTGTTAAATTCCCTGAAAATAATAATCTAGTTCCAATTTTATTTTCATTTAAGCCATAAATTAAATCTCTTCTTGCTATCTTTAAATTATCTTTTAATGAAATAGGAAAACCAAACCAAGATGGGTCGGAGTCTATTTCTTTTTCCGGTAAAATTAAAATATCGTCTAATTCTGATAATTCTTTTTTTAAATATTCAAAATTTTTTTTTCTTTTTATTATAAATTTTTCAAGTTTATTTAATTGCGCTAAGCCACATGCAGCTTGCATATCCGTTATTTTCATGTTGTAACCTATATGAGAATAAATATATTTATGATCATATCCTTCAGGTAATTCTCCAAGCTTCCACTCAAATCTTTTTTTACAAGTATTCTCTTCACCAGGTTCACAGTAACAATCTCTTCCCCAGTCTCTAAAAGACTCTGCTATTCTTTTAATTCTATAATTGTTTGTAAAAACTGCTCCACCTTCACCCATAGTGATATGATGTGCTGGATAAAAACTTAATGTAGCTACGTCTCCAAATGTTCCTGTTAATTGTCCACCGAATTTTGAACCAAGAGCATCGCAATTGTCTTCTACTAACCAAAGATTATATTTATCACAAATTTCTCTTACAACTTTAAGATTGAAAGGATTTCCTAAAGTATGAGCTAGCATTATTGCTTTAGTTTTTTTTGTAATCGCAGACTCGATCAAGTTCTCATCAATATTGTATGTTGATAATTTTACATCAACAAAAACAGGGATTGCTCCGTTTTGAATAATTGGATTAACCGTTGTAGGAAAACCGGCTGCTACGGTGATAACTTCATCACCTGCCTTAATAGCTTTTTCTTTGTGTAATTTAGATGTTAAAGAGGAAAATGCTATCATATTAGCTGACGAACCTGAATTAACAGTAATCAAACTTTTCACTTTCAAGAATCTTGCTAAAGAGTTTTGAAATTCTTTATTAAATCTTCCTGTAGTTAACCAACCATCCAGAGAAGATGATACAAGTTTCTCAATTTCGAGGCCATCTATTACTTTACCTGATGCAGGGATAGCAGTTTCTCCTGGTATAAATTTATTTTTTTTAAATTTTATTCTTGAGAAATCTTTTACTAATTTTATTATTTTATTTTCAAGTTCTTTTAAATTTTTATTTTCCATAATTTTTTTTTATTTGCAATATAGTCTTTATCATCAAAATTTTTAATTTTATTAAAAATTAATTTTCCTTTTGACCTATATTTTTTCCATATTTCTTTTGCAAATTTTTTTACTGTTTTTTTTTTACCAGTAGCAAAATCCCATATTATTGACTTTCTTCTTATTTTAGAATTAAAATTAAGTGCATCTAACAAAGATACAATTACATTATCAATATGACAAAAATCTCTTATTTGTTCTCCTTTTGTCATATGAAAATCTTGATTTTTTTTGGCCGCTGCTATTATAGAGGGCCATAATCTTCTTTGGTTTTCGTTTCTCCCATATACGTGGAATAATCTTAGTACCCTGCAATTAGCACCGTATTTTTTTGCTATTTTTAAACTTATATTACTAAAAAGGTATTTGCTAAATGCATAGTTGTAAAATGGAATTTTTTTTTTTTTGTTAACAATGTTAAATCCTTTTTTTTCACTGGTAATTCTTTTTTCAAAACAAGATCCAACAATAACCCAATCGAGACATCCAGATTTTGCTGCATTGTGAAGCATTTTGGAAGGTAAGGTAACATTAAACTTTAAGCAATTTTTAAATGAAGAATATTTCTTATAAACTCCTTCTGAAGCCAAATGTATTAAAACGTCACATTTTTTAAGTTCATTCCATTTTTTTTTTAATGATCCTTGAAGCCAAATTAAGTTTTTTCTTTTTTTGTTATTTTTTTTTCTGCTTAAAGCATAAACTGTGTGACCTTTATTAATAGCATAATTTAAAAAATTACCTCCAATATAACCAGTCCCTCCTGTTAAAAATATTTTCATTATTTATTTTAAAAGTATTTTTCTTATTAAATATATAAATGGAGAAAGGTAAAAATTTGGAAAAATCATATTTCTAATAATATGTGTGTTTATTTTTATATAATTTGAACCACTTTTCTTGCCAAATATTAATATCTTTATTAGTGCAGGTAAAAAATTTTTAAGAGAACTATTTTTGCAAAAAAAATATTTTTTTACGGGAAGACCAAATTTAAAATAATAATCTAAAGCTTCTGGTATTCTTATTGACTCAATAAATGAATATAAATTTGACCACTCTCTTCTACCTGATAAATTTACGCTCAATCCCTCAGAACAAATATAAGCTTTTGATTTAGCAAAAGCTTTTGAAAAGATCTTGACATGAGGACATGTATTTTCAAAAGTAGAAAATGTTCCAGGTTTTAACAAATTTTTTTTATTAACTACTCCAAGATTTTTAATCCACTTATCTCTCCTAAACACCGAAAGATATAGGCCAAGCAAAAAGTCAAATGAAATTTTAGGATCAATCAAATCATGAAAATTTAAAACTTTATTTTCATATATATTAGAAAATTTTTTCATTTTTTTTGGTAATTTTCTTGTGTTAAATGGTTGATCAAAATTAAAAACGTAATTTGATTTTAATAAATAAGAGTTTAAAAAAAAAAAATCTAATTTTTTATTTCCTAAGATAATTTTATTCAATTTTTTTAAAGAATTAGGCAATAAAAGATCATCATTTCCAATGACCCAAACGAATTCTCCTTTTGCCATCCCTACCGCTGAAATTATATTTTTCCCCATACCGAAATTTTTTTTATTTTTTTTGAACTTTATGTTTATATATTTTTTATATTTTTTTATTATTGGTATAATATTTTCCTCAGAATTATTATCTGATATACACACCTCTAGCTTAAGCTTTGTATATTTCTTTGCTATTTTGATAGAGTTTAGGCAATTATTTAAACAATCAATACGATTGTAGTTTGGAATACAAATTGATAAGAGCATTTTATTTTAATTTTTTACACAATGCTAAAATTTAGGTTTTTTGAGTTGAACTATTTTTTTATCTTTTTTTAAATCTTTAACCATAATATTATATGCTGCCTTTATATTAACCAAAGTAAATTCAACTCCAAAATAACGCTTTTTTTTAATTTTTTTTTATTTATTAAAGCGCCATCCATTCTTTTATTAATAGTTGTCACAAGATTTTTTGATAAATCTCTAACGTACATTTTAATTTTTTTTTTTTTGAGTTTTATTTTTGTTAATAATATTTCCCTCATAAGATTTAAAATATCTATATTTTACTTTAACCTGTTCTTCAGCTACATGGACAAATGTTAATCCATCTTTGTAATCCATCCCAATAAATAAATTTTTTGCGTTATTTTGAATCAAGTATCCAAATGGTGATAATAACCCAAAACAACTTTTGTGTTTAATTTTAGAAATTTTTTTTTTATTTTTTCCCCATATTGCAAATGAATAAATTGGGTTCTGAGATCTTATAAAATCATCTCTTTTTAAGGCTGCGTTACTTAAAGCACCGGTCATTGATTTAGAATTTTTAATATCGAATGGAATACCTTTGCAAAAATCCCAATTAAAAGTTGGAAAAATTATATTCCCATTTTTTCCTACTATTTCGATTAAGTCATTAATTAAATCATTCAAATTATAATTAATTTGTCTCTTTTTTAAATATACTAAAAATTTTAATACATCAGAACTAACTAATATCTTGTCACCTTTTTTTAACCCTAATTTTATTAGGTTATTTTTTAATGTAGATGAAAACATTTAATTAGATTAATAAGCCTCTAGATTTTAAAAGCTTATACTCTTGAGCAATTTTTTTAATTGGCTGATTAATTATTTGTGAAATAAATTCTAAATTTTTTCTTCCGTCTGAATAAGCTAATAAATCCATTCTAAGCTTTACACTTTTGTAGTTCCCTTTTTGTGAAAGTGTTGGGTAAAGATTTCTTTTACCTAAATTCGGTTCACAAAAAATTTTTGTTTTTGGAAAAATAGATTTTTCTAAATCATCTATTATTTTCATAAATACTTTTAATGACTCCATCAACCCTTTTTGAGTTACAACTTTAAAATTATCTTTGTCTGTGTGATATTCCTTATAAAATTTTGATTTTGAAAAAGAGCATATTGGTAAATCAACACTTGGGGAACAATATTGTCTCTCATCTGAACCTCTATCAATATATTCATATTTTTTAAAATTTTTCATTTTTTTTAAGTATTTATCCATATAAAAATCTGATATTGAGTTTCCATCCCTGCTTCTTACATAGCTATAGGCTCTAGTATCTCCAACACATGTTAAATTATAGCCACACAAAATATTTTTTTTCATTTCTTTCTGATATTTTGAAAGATATGCAATTGAACCAATAGTTTCTGGTAATAATACAAACCTATAACTAAACTTTCTTTTTTTATAATTTTTTTTAATATACTTCATTATTGCATTTAGAAGAACTGGTCCTGATAATTCATTATTAACCATTGATGGGTGACAAACGTAAGAACTAAAAAATATTTCCTTTTTTGATTTTCCTTTTAAAATTGCATGACTTAATTTTAAATTTCCATTTTTTAAACTGCTATTGATAAAAGCTCGATAATTTCCTGAGGGTAGTTTTTTTTTTTCTTTTTCAGATAAACAAAACCCCCACCTTTTTTTATAATAACTAGTGACATAAGGTATAGAGTTTGGTTGATCTTTTTGAGTAAAAATATTTTCTAATAATTTTTTTTTGCTCATCCACTTATTTATTGGTGTAGAATAGCCTACTACATGCAAATTTGATTTTTTAAACTCTGCATATTTTTTTCCACTTTCGTGTTGAATATATGAGTTTTTTATGTTCCATTCTTTTGGTATTTTCCAATCAAATACCCTAGAGCCACTTTTAAAATTTATAATTTTAAATTCTGGATTTAACTTTTTAAAATATTTTAATGTTTCTTCGGTGCCTTTACCGGTAATAGATCTACAAATCGGATAAAGGTCTTTAGCCCACTTTATCATCGGAAAATTCATATTATTTTAATTAACTACTCTAAAATTTTATTGTAGTCTTCTTGGTAGGGTATTTTTAATGGTGCATTCTCTTTTTTTAAAAAAGGTATTTTTTGAAGAGGATTATATCTTTCTGTAATAGTAATTCTCGCATGTTGTTTTTTTTTCATTTGATAACCGCAATGAACCATAGAATTAATCATTAACACAGCTGATTTTGATTTAACTTTTAAATTTATTTTTTCATATCTCTCTAAAATTTTTTTATCTATATGTGTATAGTCTTTTGTCCAAGATTTTTTACCAAGTTTTTTATTTTCCAATTTATGCTCAAAAAAACCATCTTTATGAGATCCTTTAAAAACAGTAAGTCCACCAGTTTCTTCATTGGTATCGTAGACTGGCGACCATAACAAAATTCCATCTCTTGATATCATGTTGGTTTCTTGATGAGGCTCGAGGAGAAAATCATTGGTTTCATCATGTACGTGAATACATGGCCTTGCTGAAAAAATTACGTCTGTATCAAAAAATTTTTTCATAAATTTTAAAATATCTTCTGCATGTAAATGCTTAAATAATGTGGTATTATAATTAGCAATATCATACCAATTCCCTTTTAATTTAGAGCTAAAATTTTTGATTTGATAGTATTTTTTAGTTAAGTCGTTTTCTTGATCCTTTTTTATATAGTGCAAGGTCTGTAATAATGAATGTTTAATTTCATCTAAGTCGTTATCAGAAAAAAAATTTTCAAAAATATAAAAGCCGTTTTCTTTGATCTCTTTAATTATTTTATCTTCGTTCCAATTTCTTTTATTCATAATTTAAATCTTAACATTATATTTCTGTAATATTTCAATTCCTTTATTATATGAACTAAAATCAATTATGTCATCTGTCTCCATGCTGATTCCAAAACTTTCCTCCAAGCCAGATATTAAAGTCATATGTCCTATTGAGTCCCATTCGGGGATCTCATTATATTTTAGTGCAGTTGAAAATTTACTTTCATCGATCGAGAGAGACTTTATAAAAACATCTTGATATTTTTGTTTATTTTCCATTTAATTTTTGTAATTTTTTAAAATTTCATTTACAATTTTTTCATACGTAAGTCCATGTTTTTCCTGAAGAAACTTATAAGATCCACCTTTACTATATTTATCATTTATTCCAATAAATAATTGTTTGGGTGAAGATTTCAAAGTGGCTTTATATTCTGCAATTGAACTTCCTAGGCCACCAAATATATTGTGTTCCTCTACAGACACAATAAGTTTAGAATCACACGAGTCATCTATTGCTTTTTTATCAATAGGCTTAATTGTGTGCATATTAATAACCTTTGTAGAGATTTTTTTACTTTCTAAAATTTTTGCTGCTTCCAAACAATTGTTTGCTATTGAACCATTGCAAAAAATTGTAACATCTTTTCCTTTTTTTAACTCAATAGACTTTCCAATTTTAAATTCATAATCTTTATCATATATTATTGGATTATTTGAAGCTCCTGTTAATCTAATATACGTCGAATTATTTGATTTTACCGATGCTTCTAAAGCTTTAACAGTTTCAAGGGAATCTGCTGGAGATATAATATCTATTCCAGGTATAGATCTAAGAGAACCAATATCTTCTATACAGCAATGAGTATATCCTAAAGTCCCAAGTGCTAAGCCACTTCCAATCCCGACCATACAAACTTTCTGTTTCATATAACCAATGTTAACTTTAATTTGTTCGCAACATCTCATTGTTTGAAATGGCGCAAAAGTTGTAGTTATCACATTATAGCCTTCACTAGACAAACCGGCAGCTACACCTATCATATTTTGTTCTGCAATACCTATATCAAGATATTTATCTGGAAAAGTTTTTCTAAATCTATCTAAACCTGCTGACGTTGAAACGTCACAAGTCAGAACCATAAGGTCGCTCATTTCTTTAGCTAGTTCTAATGCAGCAATACCAAATGTTGCCCTCTGCCCAATAGTTGACCACATTTTTATATTTCTCTCATTAATTATCATTTTAATTCTTTTAAAGCGGTATCATATAGTTTTTTAGTTAACACAGAATGGTGCCAATCATTATTATTTTCTGAAAAAGAAAATCCCTTTCCTTTTATTGTTTTAGCTATTATTGCAGTGGGTTTTTCAAAAATGCACTTTGTACTTAGAGCTTTATGTAATTCATCAACGTCATGACCGTTCAATTGGTATACATTCCAGCCAAAACTTTCCCATTTTTCTTTTAAATTTTTTGTATCCATAATTTGTTCACGAGAACCTGTTTGTTGAAAATTGTTGTTGTCTACAATTACAACTAAATTGTCTAATTTGAAATGAACTGCTGCCATAGCTGCTTCCCATACTGATCCCTCGTTGCACTCTCCATCACCTAATATTACATAAACTTTATTATCTTTATTTTGTTTTTTTATTGATAGAGAAACGCCAATACCTAATGATAATCCCATTCCTAAAGATCCGTTAGAAAAATCTATTCCTAACTTTTTATTTATCACCGGGTGACCTAAAAGATTGCTGTCATCTTTTTCAAAAGTTTTAAGTTCATCTCTTTTTATAAATCCTTTTTCACACAACACAGCATAATAAGCTAAACATGCATGTCCTTTACTTAATATAAACCTGTCTCTCTCCGACCATCCAGGATCATTGTTGATTTTCATAATTTTTGAAAATAATACTGACACAATTTCAACGATAGAAAGTGCTCCTCCTAAATGTGCACTACTAGCTCCTGCAGCGAACGCCATTTCTAAAATATTTTTTCTCAACTGAATTGAAAACTTATTTATATTAGATTTATAGTCTTCTTTTTCTGTCATCTCATCCCACCAGTTACATAAATAGTCTCACCCGTAATATGATTTGATTTATCTGAGGCTAAAAACAAAGCAGTATTTGCTACATCATCTGGTTGAGCTACCTTGCTTAAAGGTGTGTTCTTAATTGCCTCTTCAATCACTTTTTTTGGAGTATTTTTCATCATATCTGTATTCACTAAACCTGGCGCAATAGCATTAACATTTATTTTATAATTACTTAACTCCTTAGATAAGACTTCTGTTAAAGAAACTAACGCTGCTTTACTTGGTGTGTAAGCAGATCTACCCGCATCTGTTAAAGAAACAGCATTAGATGAAATATTAATTATTTTAGAAAAATTATTTTTTTTCATTATTTTTAAAATCTTTTGGGTCAAATTTACAACAGAGAAAAAATTTATTTCAAAAACATTTTTAAAGGTTTTTAATGAAGTCATCTGAAATAATGACATCTGATTAATACCAGCATTATTAATTAATATATCTATTGAATTTGTAATTTTTTTTATATTTGTAAATCCTTTTTCAATATCATCTTCAAATTGAAGGTCAAAGTTTACTATATCAATTTTGACTTTATTTTTATCCGCAAGTCTTTGAACTCTCTCTTGTAATTGATCTGTATTTTTTCTTACACAGGCAATAATGTTGGCTCCATTACTACTGAAATTTTCTAATATGGAAAATCCTATACCTCTACTACAGCCTGTAATTACTGCAGTCTTATCTTTTAACAACATTTTAAATGTAATCTTCTTTTGAAAATATATCTTTTGCTAACGCTGGCTTAAAAATAGTTTGCCCACTTTTTGTCATAAATTTTTTAATAAATTCTTTATCTTCACCGGCCAAGCATAAGTCGCTATGATCTCTAAAATATTTAATTTTAAATCCATGATCAATTATTTCTTTCAAGGGTTGTTCAAAAATATTTCCAATTTTTATATGTACATACGGGCAAACCAAAACATCTCCTATAGGAGTTACATATACTCTATTTACAGTTGTGCACCCTAAGATTTTTTCATGATTCCTGTCGAAAGGATTCCAAATATTTCTAACTAAATTTTTATACTCTTTTCTTATTTTTCTTAAATACTCCCTGTCTTTATCGTCACAAATGATGTCTTCCATGTTTTGCCACATGCCTGAAGGAACAGCTACATTAAGTAAGGTTTTATACCTTTGATCTTTAGAATAATCCAAAAGTTGTTTAAAATGATCTGTGTTAGCATTATAATGTCCCACTGTAATATTTAAATATGGATCCATACCAACATCCTGGACGTGCTTTAAAGCTTCAATTGCTCTTTTCCATGACTCTTTCCTGCCCCTGATATCATCGTGGATTTTTTCATCCATACTATCAATACTAACTGACACTCTGCTTACTTTATAATCTGCTAGTTTTTTAGCCATCTCCTTGTCCAAATAATAGCCATTAGTAGTCAGATACATATAAAAACGTTCTGGTCTAATCGCCTCTAAAACTTCAAATAATTTTTTTGGTTGAAGTAATAATTCACCCCCTTGTAAATCAAACTCAAAATAACCTAGCTCATCAGCCTCATCGGCTAATTTTTTTATTGCTTTAATATCAAGATATTCTTTAACGTGATCTCCTTTAGGTGAATTTGTAAAACAATATTTACATCTTAGATTGCATGCATTATTAAAATTTAAATCAATTCCTCGAGTTTTTGTTCCAATTTTTCCGTCATTTTTTTGAACATAATCATAAAACTTTCTTAGTTTCTCAACTAATCTAGGTTTATTCAATAATGATGAAGCTATCGGCATATTATTCTACTTTATATTTTTTAATTTCGTCAGGCAATACCAGATTAAAATCAGCTTTACAAGCAATCTGTTTTCCAATAATACCGACGCCTTCGCAGCTAGCTATGCCCCTAGTAAAACTTTTAGTTTTTGTCTCTATGATGAGTCTATTATTGGGAGTGATTTTTTTTAGAAATTTAAGATTATTTGCATTAGTAAGATAAACTACCTTTCCTTTATTTCCAGGTAAACTTAAAATTGATAAAGCTGACATTTGTACTAAAGCCTCTATCTGTAACATTCCTGGAACATTAGGATCATTTTTCCAGTGAACTTTAAAAAACCATTCTTCAGAATTAAAATCCTTATAACCTTTTGCACTTTTACCTGGAATTACTTCTGTTGCATAATCTATCATAAGATAAGGTTCACGATTTTGTTGGTATTCGTAAATTTTTTTTTTATCTAATTCTAGAGAGTTCATTGAATTTGTACTCCTCTTGATAGAATGTTAGGAATATTATATCCATCCCATAATAAACCTATGTCAAGTGAATGCCCGATAGGCACAATTCTATCGATACCTTTTAGATTATTTTTAAAAACAAAATTTCTTAACATTTTTTTTTCTAAACCAAAGTAAGTAAGAGTTTGGTACCTATTATTTACAATTTTGTTAATTTTGTTCAAATCATCCAATTCATACTCAAAAAACAAACCCCATTTACCTCTAAAGCTATCATTTTTCGATGATAATTTTTTTAGTTTTATAATATAAATTAAGTTATCAAAAGTATTAACTTTTGAAATATGTTTTAGAGAAAGCAGATACTTGCA